>JACKZZ010003261.1_pt1 | contig 10697 bp, 5 predicted proteins | sample 8027871 | NCBI WGS metagenome assembly JACKZZ01 (sample SAMN15724774, study PRJNA655200) | protist metagenome | isolation source: fluorescence activated cell sorting (FACS) single amplified genomes of... | place: USA: West Boothbay Harbor, Gulf of Maine | collected 2000-07-19
TGGAGAGGCGGATGCGCGTTTTGCTTCCGAGGTAGGAGCCTATGACTTTGGCCAGCCTTTGCTTTTACATTACACCCGTAGGCGGCCGAGCGTGGGCGCAGTTGCCTGCGGCTCAAAACGTCGCAATTCAGTCTGAATTGTTGACAGTGATCGGGCAAGATCTTGCGGAACCTCTCACCCTGCCGCGCGTGCGGCACGGGGATCCGTTGATCTTCTCCAAGATCGAACCGTCTGAGTTCGCTGATAATGGTGTTGCGCCGCTGGAGGCTATGGCGGAGAACTTGGATGCGGATGTCGTGCCGGGTGATGAGTCCGCGTTGCTCGTCGACCCGCAGCCGCTCGGCAGAGCGAAGAAGGCACCGGCGGGGCAATTGTCCGGTCACGTTGGTGGCAAGATCTGGTCGTTGGTGCGAGCCGGCGCTGTTCTCCGAGGGGCAACAACTGGCCAGATTGCGTTGTTTCTCGGGAAGCAACTTAATAGCCTACCAGGCTATCTGGGGGAGGGCACGATGGTTAACCTGTTGCTGCTCCGTCGTCTTCTTTTTCACGGGCTCCCCTTGCGTAACGCATTGGGCGAGATCTCGTTAAGAGCGTCCAAAATCGAAGGATCCAAGCCGGCAAGCATTGTGAACCGCTTCACAACAGATGTCCCGACGGAGCGCATCCCGGTGTCCCCGGGGATGACCGTCGGTGATGTGTTGCAAGGTGTCATGTTGATGCGCCCAGTTTTTGGGGCCATCCGACGCGCGGTCCGGGAAGAATTCGACCGCGAAGACAAGCCCCATCAACAGTCGATGGAGTCCCCCAATGCCGCTGGCACTGCTACTGCTGCGGGACAACCAGGGAGCGGTGCCCCTTCTGGGGTTGGTTCTTCTGTATCGGCTCGTCATGTCAAGCCATTGACGGAGGTCACGGATCACATGTACCCGTCTGAAGGTTTGAAAGGCGCGGATCAGGCGAACTTTGCGATGTTCGGGCAATTCCATCGTTTCTACGATCAAATGCGTGCCGAGGAACGTGCGGAAAAGCGCACGCGTGGAAAGCCGAGCAAGAAACGCCCCAAGGAGGCTGCCCGGGTTAGCTCGGGTTCGAGCTCGGGGAGCCTATCCGGGTCGGATTCCGGGGGCTCGCTTAAGAAGAAGCGCAAGGCACGTTCTCGTGGAAATCGTGGCCCCCCGGCGGGGCGCCAGTCTCGTAAGGCTTCGCAGGATGCTCGTCGCCGTGATCGCAGCGAAGGTTCGAGCTCGAATGGGTTGACTCCGCGGGGACGTTCTGACCCACGAGGACGCTCCGGTCCGCGTGGGGATTCGTCCCCGCGAGGAAATGCCGGTTCGCGTGGAAATTCTGGTCCCCGAGGGGATCCTTCCCCGGATCATCGTCGCGCCGACTCGCAGGACGAGATGGGACGTGGCTCAGAGGATGCCGGTGGCTTTGTTTCGGTCCCTCCGGGTACCGCTGATGATGCGGGCAGCTCCAAGAGAGATGCTGCCAAGTAAAGTCCCAGTTTGGGCAATGTGGAGCGGGGGGCGCTCATGTCATGATGAGCGAGGGGCGCTCAATTTTTTGATGAGCGAGGGGCGCCCAATTCTTTGAAGAGCGGGGAGCGATCGTGACGCGATTTTTTTATTCTTCCCTCCGGGGAAGAATTTGGTGGCAAGAAAGGAGTTCCCGGCCATCAAAGATTGTGGTGGCGCTTCTTCGATCCGGCGTGGGTCGCTCTTGGGAAGCAGTGAAGAGGAGAAAAAGAATATCTGCGTGTGATGGAGTGTGTCCGTTTTCTCTGAGAAAAAGCGATGTTCGGAAATCATAGTGTATAGATGGGCGATCGTTGAAGTGGTAGAGGAAGCAGGCAACAGACAATTTCTAAATTTTTTCTTTTTCTCTAAATGGTAGGATTCCCTTGGGCTAACGTCTCAAATCTTTTGTGTGGGGTGGACTCGACTGAGGTCAAGCGTTCCCGAGAAGGGCATTTCTTGTCCCTGTCAAGTGGGCAGGCGTTTGATCGTGAGTCCTGCCCTCAGGCGTGACGTGATGTCTGTGCAAACTGAAACCAAGCAGGTCACCATCACGGTGACATGTGCGCTTGCCGGTCTGTTGCTGGGTTTGTTTTCTATTAGTCCCGGTGGTACACCACCGCCCCCCCCTCCACCACCGGGTTACGATCATTGGCGTGAGCCTCCGGTTCCACAAGATGATTGGGGGTTATTGAAGTTGGCTAGCTATTTAGAATTTCCGAGTGTCCGGGATGTTCTCGTGGCTATCCTGCGTGCGGTGATTACGGCTTGTGTCACGGCTCTGGTGACATGGGCGATTCAGCGTGAATTTCGTCGTCGGCAGGCGACCGGTCCTGATCCTGACACTGAAGTTTGGGAAACGGCTCAAACGGGTGTCCATTCTGAACCTGGGGGCGACACGGATGATCAATCAGGGGATCGTGCGTGGTTCCCGGCGACCAGTGCATCGGGGTTGTTGTTCCCGCCTCAGGCCGGAATTGCCGTTACCCATAATGCTGCAACCATCGGTGATCATCAACAACTAATGCGGACCCTCATCACCGGGGAGGTCATGCGGCCGGCGAGCGCTGTGGTTTCTGTGCCATTCGTGGCGCGCCGGGATATCCTCGCCTCTGTACCAGTCCACGATCGCTCGTGACACGCTGTACCCATCCACGTTTAGCCCGTCATAGCTGTTCCGTGAATGACCTGCAAAAACATCAATCTTCCTCGCCGCCGCCACATTTGTCTCGTACTCCAAATACTCATTGCGCACCGTTACAACAAAATCCGAAGCCAGACTGGCAGACGAGGTGGTCGCGTTGCAATGGACCTCTGCAGTAGCAGTGGCGGAATCCCCGGCTGACGACGTGGAAGAACCACCGAAAAATACGCCGTTTGTCTTCCATTCGTGGCAGATCTGATCGAAGCTGAGCACCACCGGCACCAAAAAAGTGTGTTCTAAGCAGTTCAGCAGCATGACACGAGATCCGGATGAAGTCGCAACAAACTCGCTCAACACGTCGATTCGACCAGCATCCGTCATAAAATTCGCCAGTATAGACATCAATTCCGCGTTGACACCTCCACGGGAGTTCTTCCGAGGATCTGAATCTGATGAACCTGAAGTGAATGCGAGGCTCTGTTGGAAGACCGTGTAGGGATCGAAACGCGACTGGAGCCAGAAGGTGGGAGGCATCTTCAACGTGTCGTCGCTCCTGCGCTCTGATCGTGATCTGCTGCTGCCTGTTCCTCTGCCCTGGAACAAAAGAAGACACTCTGCACTGGAGCAACATTCCAGACCGACTTCCTGACAGAGATCGGTCGCGTGGGCCTGCAACGCTTGTGCGAAGGAAGGTGGAACTGGAGGACCTGCACTCTCTGTTTCTTCATGACTACTGTGACCGGTTTCTTCAGACAACAATGCACCGGTCCGGAAGAACCAACTCGAGTCGATGACAGCCCGCAAACGAGGTCGCCCCGAGGAGGATGCTTGCTGGGCCAACATGTCTTGAAAGTATTTCATGTGGTTCAGAAGTCCGACGCCGCCAGCGCTGGAGCCGTAAAAAACGATTTCCTCGATGCCGTCGTCGGTGGAATTGTAATTCGCCAACACATAACGGAAGAAATCCTGCACTATCACGGAACCCGCGAGAGTAATTTTTGTATCAGAGGAGGATTCGGAATCGGATTCCGCAGGAGCCACCGGCACCGGTAAGGTCACCGCTAAGGTCCTGTTCACCAGATAGAGATCTCCACTACAATACGGCAGCACCAGTTTCGTGTGCGCGTGAAACGCTCGGTTCTGGGTGGGATCTGACGACAAGAGGTGATATCCGTGCAAATCCTCGGGCAAATTTCTCGTCGAAAAGAAATGGCTATTCCGAAAACACTCCTCCGCAGAAAGTCCACAGAATCCGCCGTGCATGAAATAGATAATCAATTTCCGCGGGTCTGAAACCGACGGCATGCCGATGCCACTGGGAGCGCCTGCGGGTCTGAAACCGACGTCGCTTGATCCACCTGCCGCTGCGGGCGGCAACGGCGGCAGAGAAGCGTAGAACCCAGGCACACTTCCATCCAGACATCTCGCACTGCTGGTCCCAGATGGTGCCAAGGAATAATAACGCAATCTGACGTCGCGATCTTCACCCATTTTCGTTCAACTGTATCAAAATTCAAATGAACTCAACGGAACTGTAAATACTGAATTGTAACTACTTACACCTACATGAAATTCATAAAATTTCCTGAGTGAAATTGTTTTTTATTTCCGAGAAGCCGTCCGCTTACAAAAGAAACCGTACGACCCATCTGTGTTTCTACTTGCTCGTCTGGTGCGTTGAGAGTCGTCCTACAACATCTCGATTGTTAAATATCCGGCGAACAACTTAGTCGTTCTCGTTGGTGGATGCACCTTCGCCTGACCAAGCTTGTTTCGCGTCGACAAGAACAACACAAACAAAAAATCCGAAGAGATTGTTCGGCTCGTTCTTGATATAAATTTCCCCCCGTACTCACACACCACACCAGAACATTTCTTTCTTGATCTCATTCATTGCTGTGCACAGCCCGCTTTTACATCTCTCCCAGGCGCAAAATGCTCCAACAGATTCTCGTCGAGACTGAGGCTCTTTTGCAACATCATTTCTGACATGAGCAGCCCAGTCGCTGGCCCGTTCAGGATTCCCCAACATGTGTGTCCACAGGCAACGAACGCGTTCTCCAAATCAGGCAACTTCCCCAGGACTGGCGCCCCATCCGCAGAGGACGGCAAATAGCAAGACGTTGTGCGCTTTACAGGTGCGCCGGCCAACGTGCCCTTGGATAGAGCGGTCGCTTGCTCCGTGATCGTGCTCACGTTTTCCTTCTCAGGTTGGATGTCGCAGGGCCGACTCTCAATCTCATCGCGGTGGTCGGGACATCCGCAGGCATAAACCTCATCCACCCGTGGATATATCTCCACTTCGTTCGAATCGTCTACGAAAATGGCGGTGTGATCGACAACCGTGTCCCAGATCACACTCGTGTACTTGTGCCCAACAGTGGATTGAAGGACTACTGGAAACTTTGGCTTGGGAAGTTTGTTTTCTTGTTCTTCTGGACTGCCAATTGGTGGAGGTCCAGGTCTGTTTGCATCTTGTTCTGGCGCTTCTGGAGTTGTACTGGTAGTGCTCTGGCAAGTATCAAACCACCCGCGTGCTTCCTGCGCCCAGGCACCCATGGCCAAGAGAACCTGACTACACTCAATAGATATTCGATTCGTTTTTCCGGGTTCCCCGCCGACTTGTTGTTGTTCAAGTTCAACTACGACGTGTGTTACGGAGTGATGTGTTTCACTTCTTCCATGTGATCCTCTTCCACCAGCAGACAACTTCTCGCCACTTCCGCCATCAGAGGATGACTCGCCGAATTCCAATCCCACCACGTTGCCAATCATCAACTCTGCTCCTGAGGCTTCCATGAGCTTCGTCGTCAATTTCCAGGGATTGACCTGCGCAAGGTTGCTTTCATTTCCCATTTCACGACCCTCGGTCTGTGCGCACGAATCCAGCCACCTTATGGGTGCGCCCTTCCACGACAACTGCGCACTTCCTTTCCCGACGCCGACGCAACGCATAGCCCGGTAATCGATGTCATTGCTCGTTGACGCCTTGCTGTTGCTTTCATCTGTCCCTCCACCTGGAGAACCTCCACCTGGAGAACGAGAAACAGAATCGCTGTTGAAAACTGTAGTCGCCAACTCCTTGTGAAATCTGAAGGAAAACTGCGCGAGCGCCTCCGTTGAACCGCTGGACCAACCCAGAGCAAGGAACCCGCCAGCCTTTCCTGAAGAGTGACAGGCGATAGCCTCTTTCTCCACCACAATGACACGACGGCGTGGCGCCTGTTTTTTCAGATAATAGGCTGTGGCCGTACCAATAATGCCTCCACCAACAATCACTATTGGGGCGTGGTCAACATGATTTTTAACAAGAACAGGAGGAAATCCCGGAGATATCGGAGAGGTAGACAAAGACGCCATGACTCTCCTAGATTCTTACTCACACTTGCACTGATGTTGCGTGTGCACAAATGGGGTTTGAAAATCCCTTGTGCTTGCACGACCACGATGCACACAGGACACACGATGCTTGCACATGCAGATGGGATTGCTAAGATGTCATACGACTGCATCTGATGGAACACATCTGCTTGCCTTGCAACTCGACTTTTCGTTCTCGTCTGTTATACTTGCAACTTGACTTATTTATAGTTCTTGAGAACACTCCAAAAAAATCATGTCGCAAACATCAGCGACAAGACGAGGAATCCTCGACAACGTGACCAGGTATTTTCTTGGTGTGAAACATTCGCAAAATGAAACTTGCAACACTGCAACAGAAACGTCTCGATAATGATCCCACCTGCCACGTGTGCCCTCCGTCATCTGAAAATGCAACTTCTATGTCATGCCTCGGTTTCTTCTGGGAAGATCACGAGTGACAACGCAACAAAACTTGTAATGCGCAAAAAGACCGATGCACATGCAGAAATCATCTCAAATCTAGCTGTCAACTATATGTCCTGTCCTCCTATGTTTCCTCTCTTTCAATTATTTTTTTCGGGCTGTCTAAAACTGAAAGGAAAAACCGCTGCTGTCTAAAACTGAAAAGAAAAACTTACCGATTTTTTTGGCATAAATGCGCGCGATCGCGAATGATTGACCAGTCGGAATGCAGACAAAACGTACACGCACTGCAAATCCTTTATCAACGGGTGCTCAAAGAGCAAGCGTTTCTCTCTCGCCGATACCAATTGAGTAGGGCAAAATTCTTTGCACGAACTCAATCCAGATCCATAATGATTGCCGACCTCAACATCTCTGCGTGCTCACATCTACAAATTTTTTTGGGTATAATCTATCACTATCTATATACGTACACCAAAAACCCTACGTCCTGACGTGGCACGCCTCCCACACCGACAAAGGTGATCTTCATAGTGTAAGTTGATACTGCTGTGATTTGGTCTCCCGGTGCTTCGTCTATGCCAATTGAAACTTCATCTCATCGCCCGCCCGAGACCACCGGAATTCTGATCGAATATGCATTCCCCATTCCGCACAACGCTGGAATGAGGTCCACTTGTCGGCTCCTTCGTCGTCGTCCTACTCGTGTTGCAGTTCGACGTCCAGGAGCAGAACGGGTGACGTCTCTACATGGGTGGTATCACAGTCATACCAAGTAGATGTCGACGTACTCTCTTCTGCATACCAAGATTCTTGTCTGGGAGAAAGCGCTCGCACATTGGTGTCATTTGCAGGGTCGCGATGACGAGCGGACGCAACCACGGACGATACACTCTTGCACGCCCCACCACCAGCATCAATGTACGCCGTGCACATTGACACACTGCCAACATCAAAGTGACGCTGAATGACACATACGTTTTGTTGTGTCTCTCTTATTTGTCCCATCGTAAATCTGTCCGGGTCCCTCGATAATATCGTAAATCTGTCCGTGTTCTCATCCGTTGTTGTGAGCCAACGTGTCGGCGCTCGACCACCTGCAGCAAATGTGCTTGTGTTGTTCTCAAATGGATGCTGACATTGAGACGACCGATCTGTCGATCCGTCCGTGTTTATTCCACCAACGCTTCGAATCATGTACCGAGTTCTGCGCCTTTCGGGGCGTAACGGACACAACACGATACCCAGATCTCGCGAATGCTTCTTCAATACCTTCGATATTCGAGCACTGCGCGGCTCAAGACCGTGCTCAACAATGTGGAACGTATACGCTGGATGTTGGAGGAAACTGTCCAGACTCACTTCATCGACACCCGACTCGGCAAAAACTTCGGACAACGCGTGCTGCAATTTCACGAGACGTAAACGTCCTGACTCGCGAAGTGCGTCGACATCGTCCAACATGACTGAGCCCAGCTGCGGATAGTTAGATGAAGACGAGAGATGTTTCAAAGTTGGCTATTCCGCGAGCAACGCATCGTCCTCGTAACACAACGAGATCACTGCAATTGAAAACTACGAATGCCAAATACCACAGGCGATTCACACCAAAATTGTTTTGCATCAAATCCATTTATCGGAATCGAAACCGGTTGAGCTTGTCTCAATTTGGACACCGTATATGAATCTACTCCAGCTGCATCGGCCGATTCTTCTTGCCCAGATATTTTACGTTTGTCTCGTCTAATCTCGAGCCCATCGCTATCTGATACTCGCATCAATGTATTGCTTTGTCCGCGATGCTTTCTGTATTCATAATTAAACGATGTCTCTCGTCTACGTAAAATACATTTTTTCAGGCTCGCATTGGAATCCGCTGCAACGCTCTACTTTTCGTTTATTGAGAGATCGCACTCGACGATGAGAGCCCTGCCAAACATCCAGACGGTCCGACCACACTTAGGTCCTAGGCACGTCTTTGCGTGCCTTTTTCCATGAGTTTTGGCTTCTGCCCCTCGTCTGTCGTGATCTTTCTCGGTTCGCTAAAATCAAGAGTTTAGGATCAGACGAACACTCATCCAACATTTTTCGTACCTTGCTCGCACTCAGACTCATCGTAGCTTCCAAATTAGAGTATGGAACACCCTTTGCCGAGTGCTAGCTTGAAGAGTTCACACATCCGCATAATTTTTTTCCCCACAACACAAAATTATAACTCTTCACGTTCACGCACTGCATCCGCAGCTCCAGGTCGAGGACAACCATACCAACTGTTTTTCAGGCCAGTACCAATGTCATGATCACACACACTAAAAAGAGTTCTTGTTGCAACTTGTTCAAACTCTAATTGCAAATGGTTCTGGACAACTCATCACTCAATACTCACAGTCTGAGAATGCATAAACTTCATAATCGTAACCGTTAGACCGTCTGAGGCTCTCGCAATGAGGGCGGGACTGCTAGCAGTCCAAAATTCTATACTATCGCATGGTACTGCGTCCGCAGCTCCAGGTCGAGGACAACCATACCAACTGTTTTTCAGGCCAATACCAATGTCATGATCACACACACTAAAAAGAGTTCTTGTTGCAACTTGTTCAAACTCAAATTGCCAATGGTTCTGGACAACTCATCACTCAATACTCACATTCTGAGAATGCAGAAACTTCATAATCGTAACCGTTAGACCGTCTGAGGCTCTCGCAATGAGGGCGGGACTGCTAGCAATCCAAAATTCTATACTATCGCACGATGCAATTCTTCAAATTCAATCAATGATGGTACTTCGTATCTGTTGCAATCTTCAATCAATGTATCGCTGTGCCTCTACTTGGTATCTTTTAACAATCTGCAGTCTGTTCTTTCGAATTTATGCGCAAAACCAAATGTGCTCTAATGCGGCGCCAAACAATGAGCGAAGAAGTAGTGCGTCATCAGACGTCGTCCTCCCCTTTCTCGAAATGGCCGCTCTAACTCAAACGGACCTCGTCGATCTTGAACAACTCCTTCGATGCCCGCATGATCCTTTCAGCAGAGCCCAAAAGCTGCGAGGAAGATAGGTATCCAATCAAAATCGCTATGAGTTTTTTTTTGCGTCTCGTGCAGACGGCAACTATCAATCAGTCAAATTACTGCTGAGCTGTAATCAATCAAGTGACTGCAATCAATCTTATCTCGCATTTGTTTCGCCCAAAGGGAGTCTAGGTTAAACGGCGCGCTAGGATAGAGCCATTAAACAATCAAAATCCCACACGACAACTTCTTGGAAATACCAGTCATGATGTATACCTGTAGTACTTACGCTCAGAATTTTGTCGTTCCATTCACTACCTTTTATCGCCGAAACAAGAGACAACCAAAATCATACTTCTGCGTACATCAGAGAAGATTAAAATATTTCTTCTTACTGGATAGGACACAAACTTGTTTTAAATAGAAGTGTTACTCGGATAGGACACAAAGTTGTTTGAAATTTAAACAGTACCCTGTTAATCACATCACATGCCAATGTCATGGTTTCAGTTGAAGCGAACTCTGGGCTCGACTCTCGACGAAATATGGACCAGTGTTTGACTCCACAACACCTATACCACAACATTTGGTCGTCTTGCTCAACATCATTCGGAACTGACGCGAAGGACAACCTGGTGTGGGTCCCTCCAAACCACCGGCCAATTTTTTTCCTGTGCGTGGAGCTCTGGTCGGTGCCGTCTAGTGCCCCCACCAGTTCGGCATCTTATTTATTACCAAAATCAAAACTACGCCTTACTCAATTTAAATATATCACGAAATAAGTTTGATGCTTATTTACTTCGCGTCAGTCTGTGTGCTGAGGGGACGCGGGGCGTGTGTTCTCAGGAGAAGGGGCGCCCGATCCCAGCAGTCGGCAACTTCCCGACACGTCTTCATCTTCCGGAGAAGGGGCGCGCGATCCCAACACTTGGCATTTTTTTGACACATCTTCCGCGGTTGGTTCGTTCAAAAATTCGCGACCATTCAGACCCTGCGGCCCCCCCAGAGGAGGCGCCCCCTTGAGTCTGAGTGAGAGGCTTGCCATCAGCCTCTGGCGTTTTTCTTCGCCCTGCCGTGTGGGCGCGACGTGCCGGCAATTGCTCGCAGCGAGCGGATCGCCGAGCTGGTCGCTCATCTGTCCAGTAGTGTCAGCGTCAGACTTGGCGCCCGGACTCGACGACGCCTTCAAGTCCTGGGATTCTTCCTGCAAGTCAGCGGCGCTTTCCTCTCCCCCAGTTCCG
>JACKZZ010012791.1_pt1 | contig 10696 bp, 13 predicted proteins | sample 8027871 | NCBI WGS metagenome assembly JACKZZ01 (sample SAMN15724774, study PRJNA655200) | protist metagenome | isolation source: fluorescence activated cell sorting (FACS) single amplified genomes of... | place: USA: West Boothbay Harbor, Gulf of Maine | collected 2000-07-19
AAACTCGACCTGCGCACGGGAAGTCAAAAGTCAGGAACGTTTTGGGAAGCCGTGGCAGAAAACTTTACCCAGCGCATGGCCGCGGCGCATTCCACTGCGGTCTTGCGCCCCAAGCGCTCACTGGATAGTCGCTGGTCGCACATTCGAGTGGACGTCTCTCACTTTTGTGATGTCCTGCGACAGATCAAACTGGCTCAACCCGACAATGACGAATCCTCACATCTGGTCGAGGCCTCGCAGCGACTCGAGAGTGACTCGGAGTATACAAAAAAGTACAAGAGTTTTAAACGCCTCGGGTGTTGGCGTATTCTCCACGAGAGCCCCAAGTGGCAACAACTCGTTTCGGCTTTGACTACTGAATGTAGTGCAAATTTGAGTCATTTGAATCACTTGAATACGAATCATTCGAATTTAGATGAAAAAATGGTCACCGAGCTCGAGGCGATCTCGCTTCCGCTCGTCGAGCCAAAGGTTGGGGCTGGTCCACCACCGGGTCCACCACGAACGCAAGAGGAGCTATTGAAAGATCAAGAAGATCAGATGCTCTTGCGATCGATGGACGGCTTGTCATCCTATGGAAAAGAATTTCTCGAAAGGGAACAAAAGAAAATCATGGAGAAACGGAAAGGCAATGGCACGTGGTAATCTACCTCGACTATCATCATTTTTCCAAGTAACTCATTCATTCAATATTCATTCATATTTTGTCCATGTGTTAAAAACAATTAATATCAATCACCAGAGATGAGATACTGAGCCTGTAGATTATTAGCTCACTGAGAGGATGATGATGGACAATGTAGGTAGTGCTCGACAGTCTTACGCAGGAGCTGAATGACCTGAGATGGATCTTCCGCTTTGAATATAGAACTTCCCGCGACGATGGTATTCGCTCCGGCTTTCGCAGCTTCGTCAATCGTGGCCGGACCAAGCCCTCCATCCACTAGATCATGATTTCCGTCGATTTCATTTAGTAGAGCCACCTACGCCCAGTTTAAATTAATGTATTCGTACATTACCTTGAATGTCCAACTCTGGAAAAGCTTGTCGAATCGTCCTGACTTTGGGCATCATGTTGGCCATAAAACTTTGTCCACTATCACGCTCTAAGTTTAGCAAAGTCTCTTGTATATCCTAAAGCTTAAGCTTACGTACCCAAATCCAGGTTCAACTGTCATGATCAAGACCAAGTCAAGGAATGGCGCGAGAGGCAAGATCAACTCGACGGACGTATCGGGTTTAATCGCACACCCGACTTTCATTCCTGCTTGTCTAATTTGACGAATCAACGTCGCTGGATCAGAAGTAGATTCGAGTTGAAATGTCAATTGATCCGCTCCGGCGTTTTTCTATAGGGGTGCACACGTGTGAGCTACGAACCGTTAATGCCAGCTGTCAAAGTATTTTCGTACCATATCGTCGACCCATTTTTCAGGTTCAGAAACCATCATATGGACATCAAAAAAGGCATGCGTCAAGTGCTTCCTCAGACTCGCGATCACCGGCGCACCAAAGGTCAAGTTCGGGACAAAATGACCATCCATAACATCCAAATGAAGATAATCCGCACCAGCATCTAGGACTTTTTCAGCCTCGATTTTGATTTGGGACAAATCACACGCTAATAAAGACGGGCCGATTAGACAGCTGAGGTTCGTCATACTTGTATCGATACTAGGTTCGGTTCGTTGATGAAAATTGTGCATATATTCACAATATTGTAAATGGACCAGTCAACATTGAGGCAGTTTGAATATGCAGCAGTAGGTTTAGGGTTGATCCTTGAAGTACGATACGGCAAAACAAAACATGAAACAAACTCCGTATACGATTTAAAATCATACGCGGACTGATGATAATGCTTCTCTGGTAAGTATCGATACACTAGGTCGTTACTATCCCTCCGTTGACGGACAATCTTATTTTCCACCCGGACGTCCCGTCACTTCGTTGAGTTTTTTTTCATCCACCGAATAGACCTGTCCTCCGTTATATCCCGCAAAGACTTTGGCGGTAATTTCGACCTGTGCATCATCTGGCACGAGCTCATCTGGGATCGGAATACGTTCGACGATTTCAATGCCCTATCGTAGTACACCAGCACCATCATGAATGAATCCCCGATGAGCCGAGGGTTGACATAAACTCACACACGTACCGAATTCACAATCGCATCGTATTTCATATCACTCATCGACATAAATTTATCGATTTTCGTAATTCCGAGCCAGTGCAGTGCGTCGGGCATCAGCGCCTGAAAACGCACGTCTTGGATGCCCGCGACGGTTTCCGTACAGTTGAAATATTCCGCGGCACTGTCGCCCCCCTCTTGTCGCTTGCGAAGATTGTAGACCAGATATTTTGTCACTTCACCCAGCGCCCGGCCTTCTTTACGAAAATAAATCACCACACCCGCACCTCCTTCTTGCGCCGTGGTCGTGCAGACTTCAATAGCGTGGGTCAAGTACGGACGACAGGTACAAATGTCCGAGCCAAAGACATCCGAGCCGTTGCATTCATCATGCACGCGCACGGCGAGTTTTTTCGTCGGATCGGTAATCGCCTCGACGTCTCCAAAAATATAAATCGTCATGCCTCCGATGGGTGGCAAAAATACTTTCAAGTCGGTTCGAGTCACGAGTTCTGGAAACATGCCGTTCGTTTCTTGAAAGATCTTTTGTCTCAAGTTCGATTCGGTCGTGTTAAAGCGTTTGGCAATACCCGGTAGATACCACACGGGATCAATCGCGGCTTTGGTAATCACGAGTCCGGCATTTTCTTTCAATACTTTTCCATCGGGCTTGACTCGACCAAGTCGCATCGCTTCTTTCATTTCTGGAACATCCATGTGCGCTTTGGTAACTAGAGTTTAAAAAAGTATGAGATAAGAGTTCCACAATGGGATCTCGTGAAAAGAAGAATCGTCATCATACCCGCAATCGTCGGGCGAATGTCATATCCTTTCGCAAGGTGCTCGCCAAATGCCTCAACGACTAAATGTCCAAATGGATCCATCGTCACAATTTTCGATGGATCGCCCCACGATGGATGTGGACCAATTTTAGCCGCAGGTGTGGTTTTGGAAAAATCAGGATGTTTCGTCAAGTCGAGTTTTTGGGACGCAATGGCGAGTCCTCGATAGATCGAATACGATCCACCATGGGCGCCCACGGTATTACGATATTTATCATGTCGGTTCGTGCCAATAATCGGGCCACGAATTTCAGGCAAAGGCGAACCCCACTATTCACGACAGTTCAATTTATTTGATCAACTCTGGGACATTCATATTCCCGAGAGAGATCGTGTAACGTACACGAATTCCGACAGGTTCGACGCCAAATTGTTCAGCATGTGAAGTGAGCGAAACAACAAAGTGTTTTGGATCGAATGTATCTTTTTCAGTAAGTTTTTTCACATTTTCCGCTATAATTAGGAAGATATGCCATTCGTCAAGGGGTGTTCATCCGTCCGTTCAAGGCGAGGAGCAATGCACCCGTCGACACGTACCATCGATGGATTTTTTTCGTTTCCCTAGCGTCGAGACAACGCGTAGCACTTGTTGTTCTCCCATCCTTCGATTGTTGTCGGTGCGAGGAAAAAAAATGATCTGGAGGACGTGAATCTTTGAATCGTGGCGCCTGCTTGCGAGGAATCCTTTAAGCATATTTTAATCAAGTTAATTGGGAAAAAGTACCACCATGTGAGCCCAAGTGCAAGTCAGGCATATTCCGGAATCCATCAGTAGGCCGAATATTTTTCCGTGGTTCCCACTGTCCATCGTTCCTACAGCGCTCATTTATTTTCACTTTACCAATGCCAATGATCCCTCCTTCGGACCCACATGTACCAATCTCTGGTCGACTCTTTTTCCATTCCCTTCAGTTCCCACGGTGGCTCTGTCTGGAGATGCGCCCTTTTTCTCTTACTGCCAAATGCCTCTACCCTCCTTCTTTATGCTACCGCAAGTGGGAAACATGTCATGAATGCTCAAGTCAAAATGGACGGTGCCTTGAAGACGTGTCTGCACTTCCATGCCCTGGTCTGCATCGGTTACTCTATCGGAATGGAGATCTTCCCCAAATCTTTGGGCAGTGAAGTCTTTGCCTCTGATGCCAATACTTTTGTGCTCAAGACTGCTTTTGCCGATCTTTTCTTTGTCTTGGCCACCGGCCTGTGGTTCATGTCGAAGCAAGAGCACGTGCCAAGATGGGTGACGTGGATACCACTCGTGCAAACCATCTACAATATCACAAACGACATTCGCTGGGTTCAAGAAGCCAATCTTGGTGGTCCGGTCATCCCTTATCGATTAATTGTGGTCGATGGTGGTGTCTTTGGGTCCCTACTCGTGTCTTATCTCTTTACTCAAGTATGCGCCGTGTACGTTGAGACGGACAAGAAACGAAATTAATAATCCCTCGTTCTATCGTAGAGGGTCCGACATTGATGAACATAGATCAGAAATCATGATTCCTGCCTCTGATCGACATGTCCCATTGGGTTCTCTACGAGTGTTCATGAGTATGAATTTTCTTGATCATGGACTATTCATTGCGCTCATTCTTGTGGTCCATTGCCGTGCGACTTGTTCGTCGCACAATTCACACTGTGATGAGTGCTCCACCTGGAGCATGGGATGGAGGGTATCTTATGCATCTCCTTTCACTGCCTTTCCCTATCAGTTTCCTAATGTTTTGAAGGAAGTATAACTAAAAGCACCATTCTTTTTGAAGATTTTACACGCAAAACCCTTTTCGTATTCGTATAGTATTTATATTTGGAGGTCCAACAATTGGAAAATTTTGAAAAAGCAGAGCCACAAGCAAGTGCTTCCATTGCAAAGAATGGATTTTCTAGCCCTTTTAAAGCAAGAAAAGGCACTGGCTTTAAATAAAAAAAGTACTTGCGCCACGAAGAAAGGTTTGAAAAAAAATCATGATATTGCTGAACTGATCTATCTGTTAGAACAGAAAGAAAAGACGGAATGCCTGCATCGATGTTGCACCGAGTTGGTCTTTCATTCACAAACACCTGACACTCAAAGTCCCGTAGGAGAATCGAAAATTCATTCTGAAAAGATAGAGTCTATGTATTATCTTCCAAAATGGGTTTCCATGGAAATGGAAGCTTTTTTACTCGAACGTATTTATGATTCTTCTTGTTCGACCTTGCATTGGACGAAATTAAGAACACGCAGGGTCCAAATGTGGGGTGGTAATGTCAATGCATCACCTGGTTTTATTCCAGAACGTTTGCCACAGTGGCTGAATCAAGTCACAGCATTGCTAGGTCAAATGGATATATTCCCACTCGCGTATCCACCCAATCATGTGCTGATTAATGGTACGCTGTCCATTCGATGTGTCCTTTAACTCATTTATGACGACTGCTTCTGTAGAATATGAACCTGGCCAAGAAATTCTACTGCATCAAGACGGACAGCGCTATGCCCCTTATGTAGCTATTCTGAGCCTCGGGACCAGTGCGACACTGCGATTTCAGCTGCATCGACGCAATACTCGAGAACACGATAAAGCTGCTGAACCCATGGACATTCGACTGGACGAACGCAGCCTATTTGTATTCAAAGACAAAGCTTACCATGATTATTTACACGGTATCTTACCCATTGCATCCACTCAGACGCGAATTTCACTGACGATTCGACATGTCTTTACACAAGGTTCAATCAATAATGGTGCCCCATGAATGTATACATTATTCGTTTTATTACCATCACAGCTAAGCTACATTGATTGATTTTGCTGTGCGATGGATATTTTGACATGATGATATTGCTCATACAGCTCTCGAATGGGCTCTTTATCCCGAATGGAGGGCTAGTGTTGGAGCATTAGATACGTGGAACTACCATAATATTACGAACCAGTGCACTTACTTTTCGATGATGCTGTGCCTCAAAAGTGGAATCAAATTCCTTCAGCTTCATTTTTAAATCACGTTTCTGTTTTACGAGCAATTCTGGACCATTCTTCAACTTGGCAGGCTGTAACCTGAAAGAATCACCAGCGACGGCGTCGCTAGCTGGTTCTAGATCCATTGCTTGGACATATCGTTTCTTACATTGGCGGTATGAATATTGAATTGTTTTCACTGCGTTATCTAACATGAACGCATTCATGTCAGCAGTCACTTCCCCTGCACAGCTTCATAAAGATAACATTACCTCGTATGAGTTTTTCCCATAATTGATATGCAGTAATGATGAACGTCATTTCAGAGCCACGGTCAATGGTTGAGACAGGCGTTCGCCCATATCGTTGCTCAAAATTTAAATGAAACTGCGCTATTTTATTGTGCAAACGTTTGCATGCGGCTGTAATTTTCTCTCGATGACTTTTGCTCATCGATATCCATGGTCGATCAATTGGGTTCATTGATACGGATCGACTTTCTTTCATTAGCCAAATGGCTGTATGAAGTACGGTTCCAGTACCTGAATGTGTTTCGGGCTTCGATTCCCTTTTCTTTATATCACGACACGTATCAAACAGAATCAGCTACATTTTATATCAAAAGTAAGCACTAGCTCGTGAATGGAAAAAAATGTGTACGTACCTGTTGTGGCTCCCCGTACTTTAAAAATGAAGAAACATGGGAATGAATTAATTGGCTTACTCTTTCTATGTGCGTGCTTGATTTTTGTTTCTTGTTTATATTTGCATTGCAAAACATACCCTAGTACGCTTCGCCATGAGAAGACCAGACCTAATATGTATCATAATATGTTGCGCTTACCCGAAACACAGCTTCGTAATGATGAGTGAATGCATCGATGACAAACGCACTGGACCTGAAACTTGCCCGGTGCCGAATAGACATGAAGGCACTGTTTCGATGTTTACACATTAATGGACCAAAGACTTGGGCTAATTCAAAGCGTTTTTGCACATGGGCAGTTGCAATCTCGTGTAATAAACCGATAATCATACTCAAATTAAGACAGTGTTCCATGGGTAATTGATGAACCAATTTCTTTAATTCGGCTATGGAAATATCGTCAGAGCTGGTCACATTTCCCAAGTCCACAATGCGCTGATATAGACGAAATGTGAGCAAAGGTTCGACGGATTCCCTCAAAAAATAAATAATTCCATGAGCAATTAAGTCCATTTCTTGATGATTTAAAGACGTATGGCGGTGATGATTTTGTTGAATATCGAGACAGAGAGCCTTGACGTTTGTCATATTTGCTGTCGTCATAAATAAATCGGGGTGTACTTGCCAAGCTTTGGAGTGGTGTAAAAGGACGATGCTATGATACAAAAACGGATGAGCATAATTGCGGATTTCTTCGGAAGATAATGCGCAAGAGCTTTTCGAGCAAGAGCAGGGAAGTAAAGAGGGTTCAGTCTTGTGAGCCGTCATGATCAGATCAATATTCGTATGAGGGTGTTGTTCAGTTGAGGTTCGTCACGACCGCAAAATTTACTTTTGTTTTCTAGGCATCTGATTAGTGGACATTTTCATTCGTTTCTATCTCGATATCTCATTGGCCGAGAGTTACATTCATTTCCTTTCAGATACCTGATTGGTTAAAGTCTATTCAATGCGTTTTGATTGGTAGAAAAATGCGAGGATTCGAAACGGCGCCGGCATTTCGAATTGATCAACGAAAGATCTAAAAGATACTTGACAAATTCGTCTCACACGATCAATTGATAAATGGCGGTGTCATCCACATCAAGTGCAAAGGCTGCTTCTGTCAAAGGCCAAGTAGATAAAAAGAAAAAAGATGACATAAATATCGGAACTTTACGCATGTTACATAAAGATGCGACGAAAGAATTAGAAGAAAGGATTCTTGAAGTTGCAACCACGGCATTGCAATCATTCTATCGTGGTGAAAAAGAACTATATACGGAAATCGCTCAAGAAATTAAAACAAAAATGGATGAATCCGAAAATGGATCATGGCATGTGATTGTAGGAAAATCTTTTGGATCATTCGTCACAGCAGAAGTCAAACAGTAAGTGAGGATGAGCAATGTTTCTATGCTATTATTCTTTTAACACTTCTATATCTATGATTTCGATAGATTGCTTTACTTTTTTATCGGACCAATAGGGGTGTTAGTTTTTCGCCATGGTTAGTTTGTCAATGCTATCATCACATGTTGATGTCTATTCACAAATGATACAGATTTCCCCTGATTTTCACTTGTTCTATTAAATGGGACCCCTACTTTTAAAATTTGGGGGTATTCAATTCCAATACCTTGTCTGTAAGATCAGCATGGAGCTATTGTTGTTGTGGATATTATCCACAACTACATGATCAATAGCTCCCTGTGATTGATCACAGGTCATGTACCGGTCAGATCTGTCCATCGAATTAGATCGAGTAAATCTTATTCGATCCATCCAGACAGGTCCTGACACTGTCCTGACCAACAGTTTGTCTCACAAATCCGCCAATCACTTTTGAAAAAAGTGATTGACAACAAGTCGAAGCATGGGCACGTCGTTCGTCAGTATCCATGCGCTTTTTATGGCTACCATAGCAGCAGTATCATCGTATTATTATTATCTTCATGTCCAGTCTCAGGCGGCCGAGAAACGTGAGCAATTGACTTTGGATCGCTTGGATCAAATCCGAATGCTCGTGGAGCGACTTGGTGAGCGTTTATCTCTGCTAGAGGAGCAGATCGATCGTGAAGAGACAAACTTTCCTCTCCAGGTATTGGGTGGACTAGAGCATGAATATGAAGCCATCTTAATGTTTTTAGATCAACTTCGTGGGTCGGAAACATTTCGATTTTCACGTAAACAGCTTATCCAACAAATCCAAGATCTGCATCTCTTAAACGTGGATCGGTTAAGGAAAAAGATTAAGAATAAATCATTGTAACTCCAGTGCATTTAATCGTCTTGGCGGGTATATGTTTGCACATAATCCCTAAAGAGTGTATCTCTTTGAACCCGCTTCTCTTGCAGCAATGCAGTATATTCCGTCCAGCGTTCGAGCGTTTCGGGGTCCTTCGTATCCAACTGGTTTGCACGAGTAAAGATAAACTACATCACACATGATTAGGTTTTTGAAAAACATTATTAGGCCTAACTGGAAAACTTACCTTCGATACCATCGAGAGCACGAGAAAGAGTACGGTGCTACTGATCAATATTTTCACCAGGCCAAAGATCGAGTTGGAGGGTGCAATCCGAGCACCGAGATATTGAATCGGGTCATAAATGCTTTCCGTTTGTTGAATAAATTCGGGCAAGACAAGCGAATGAAATGACAGGATGAAATACATCGTGACCAAGAGGGGCATGGTCCAGGCCAAGGCCAAGAGGATCCATGCCATTTTTTCCCGATTGGATTTTGCCCGTCGTTGGACGCGATAATGACCCAGGAGACACATGACTTTGGATTCAATAGCCTGACAATCTTTTTCAACTTGATTCAGATTGTCCTGCACTTTTTGATGAATCGACGTCGTAAAGAGCTCACACATGTCTTGAATTTGATTCAACGCGACACTCTTGGCACCTGTCGACGACTTTTCGGGTAGCCAGATCATCGGAATTTCCAATCCATGCTGGTTGGGAATATTTTCCTTGATATTTTGTGTAATCTGAACCATGAGTTTCATCACCTCGTGCTCCGACGGGACCGTGTCGGCCTTCGTGAGATAGTATCGCATCTTACCATGGTGCTCGAGATTAAGGGCCTTCACAACCTCCATCGTGCGACTACACAATGCCTGACCGATCGGGTCGAGAAAGACCAAGATCAAGTCCACGTACGCGGCCATGTCCGTCAAGACCGCATTCACGTCAAAGGGATAGGCAATATCGCCATCTACAAGCCCCGGGGTGTCCACAAAGTTCACTAGGGGGAAATCATTCGCATCACTCGTACTCACGTGGGTCACGAGATTTTCCAACAAAGGTTTTTGATATTTCGACTCAAGGGGCTTGAGGTAGGGAAAGAGCATCATGGTCGACTCGCCTTTAATCGGCGCGAGCGTGCGCTTTGTCCCGTGCGTCACGACGGTAAAGCCCTGGGTCTCGATCGCCACGCCGGTCGACTGGATCGTGTCCTCCGTGTACCAATTAATAAACGAAGATTTGCCCGCACTGTGGTTGCCGATAATCATCACGTTGACTTTTTTTCGCGGACTCAAGATCGAAAGATCGACGCGAGACGCGAGTCGGCATAAACTGTCCGGTCCGACGGTGTACAATTCATGCACTTGACGCATAATATCTTGCGCTAGTTCGTCCTCCATCTCGTGATCCTCTGATTTTTCTTCGTCCATGATATGCACTTAATGTATAAAATTAAACAATTTCTAAAATAGATTTCAAAGCTTCGAAGACAAGTACCGTCGGTAGTTTGACGTACAATATGTCGCGTCTCTTTCCATCATCATCGGCTTTGATGCGCGCGACGGTTCACCGGATTATTATTGTTCATAATAAGATCCTGGGCATCTTCGGCTTCGTTGTTCGTCGTGTTCCACGACATACGCAAGTGATTAATAAGATTTTTTATCATATTTTAACAGTTAAATTACAATTACCTAGTGACATCTATCTAGATTGTAAACTAGTACATTTAAAATTAAGCCACCACTTCAGCTGCAGCTTCGGTATTGATTGCCGCATCTAAAGCTTGGGCTTCGGCAAGTTTTTGTCGAGAAGCAGACATAGGTCGCTCTTGTGC
>JACKZZ010006269.1_pt1 | contig 10695 bp, 5 predicted proteins | sample 8027871 | NCBI WGS metagenome assembly JACKZZ01 (sample SAMN15724774, study PRJNA655200) | protist metagenome | isolation source: fluorescence activated cell sorting (FACS) single amplified genomes of... | place: USA: West Boothbay Harbor, Gulf of Maine | collected 2000-07-19
TCGAGATATATGGGTCGCGTCTGATTTTCCACTCGCCTTCCTCGCACCACATGGCGCGAATTCGATACTGCAACTGCAGGACTACCGCTATAGCTGCATTCCGACATCGCCACCATAAGAATCGCCCTAGTGCCACAATTTTCCGCTAAAACAATCGCGACCAAGATTTGCCAACACCCCTTAGCTTTTTCTCGACCTTCCTCTCACCACATTGCGCGAATTCGATACTGCAACTGCAGGACTACCGCTATAGCTGCATTCCGACATCGCCACATTCTCTGGAGTCGCTCTGGTGCAATAATTTTCTGACGAAGCGAACAATATCGACATTCCCGATCGGGATTTTGTGTTAGAGACTGGAGTGAATCATATGAGACGGGTAGCGTGTGGGGTTGGAGACCCTATACTGCATTAGTGTCTGCCCTAAATAATATTCATCAAAAAATGCGCCATTTTTGGGGTTTTTTGAGGTAATTTTTTTGTCATATGGCCGTCGATCCCAATTTTCGGAAATGTCCAAAAACGACCAATTTTTTTTCGCGCTTTAAATTCGCCAGGCGCGAATTGTCAGACCTACTAAAGTATAGTCTGATAGATTACTCGAGCGTCCTGAGTATAGAGAAAGCTCTGCCTTGTTCGCAACTCTATCCCAACATCAAGCTTCACTCAATAGACGGAACTCTCGAACCTAACGCAGCGCATTCGAAGAACATGAGAGCAAACCATCATCGACTTTTATATCAACAACCTGCACCATCGGCGCATGGCGGCCAATACTTTTACAATTAACTCCGGCGATCATATAGCCGCTAACCGTGCGAACCGTCTGCTGTCATTATGACAGCACCATAAATCTAGATCGCTTGTGCCAGTTCTCATCGTAGCGGCACGCGTCATATCTAACGACCAGTAGAACCAGAAGACGCAAGCACATCTCCGCTTCGATTAATGTTGATCATGTTCGTGCTACGCATTATGGATGGACATCGCGAATCAGACACGCCACCATCTCACATCAAAGCTAGCTCTGACCCACTTTTACAAGATAGCCGCATGGAAACGAACCATTTGACACGAGGAATCAGATAGCAAGGTCAACATCTATACGAGCGCCACCTCACTCCGCATAGATCACGAATGCAACCATCACAACAACACACGGAAAACACGTTCACATAGCCGACGAATATTCTAACATGCTGGGCCAATACTGTTCTTCATTTGGCATCACTGCCACGTCTCAATGAAACGCGTCCGATTCATCTGCCGCTAAAAGAAGGCATAGACACACAAGAGCCACGAATCACACAAGCCGCACGAGCCCTTCATTTCGTCAGATGAATTTCCCCCAAACATTACGCGACACACCCAGAAGCGCCAATATCACAATAAGTCTTGACACAGTCTACCGGATGCTACATTGCCCAGGCCGTAACAATCACAACATGAAAATGATTCGGAACACAAACTCATCGCGTGGCATGGCTCAACAATTTGGGTCTACACTGTCGAAACGATACAATGCACGCATCCGGCGAGCAAATGCTGTGAGTTCATCTTTTCAGAGTAGATTTTAGGGTTTTGTCAAAACCGCAGCATCGTAAGCGTACTATCTATTGTCAAGAGATCGACCGAGTCTACCCTTCTTGTCATACTGTAGCACAGAAATAGATACCTGCTAAATGTCTGCGTAAAGTTCCGGATACAAATAAAGCTCTTAATCGGAATGATGCCCGAATCAAATAGAGTTCTTGCTATTTTTCAAATAGAGTTCTGCGCAAGTCGGACTTGGCTTTCGTTGTCGCGCCTTGGAAGCTTTTCATCTCCCTAGAGTGATTTCTTATCGGCAGTAATAACAAAGCAACCGTTCGAATTACCGAAAGGATTGCAGGCTCTCGTTATATACTCAAAAGTTTCCGCACGTAATAGATGGGCATGCATAAACGCGCACGCAATGAGCCATGAAGGTTTCATCACGTAGCGCGAGTAATGTAATCGGTCGAGTTAGCTTGGCGACCTCATCATTCCTACAAATCTAGTTATCCAAATCCCGAAACAAAAGGCTTTAGTAGGATCGGAGATATTTGGAGAGGGGAAGTAAATATAGTTCTATCAAATATAGTTCTGCACATTTCTATCGCTGCCGTTAGCTGGCTGTCGATATTCACTACACAATGTGTAGTGATGAAGTCCTGTTTCACTTAATCGCACGCTTCATTCCAATTTGAGTGGAGCATTGACATTCTCGAATGACTAAAGCAACAGCGACTAGAAAGTTGCACTCTATTAGTGCATTATAGTTTGCGATACATATTCAGCGAAACAATGCGCACTTCACATTATCACCTCATGCTACCGCCTTCTCTACACACCTACATAGCAGGAAGCTTTCCTTGCTGATACGCAGTTAAATTCGATGGCTTAGAGGACGAACTGCTTGGTTTGGCTGCATCGTCTTTCTTTTTGCTCTTCCTACGCACGGGGGCGATGACTTGAGGAAACTTACCAAGTTTCCCGAGCGGTCCCTTCTTGGCCTTGTCCTTCTTAGACTTGTCCTTCTTGTCTTTCTTCTTTTTCTTCTTGTCTTTAGCTTTCGCATTCTTCAAGACAGCACCATCCATCAGCTCTTTCTCGAGGTCTGGGTCCAAATCTCCAGCACCACCTTGTCCTGCATCATCACAGTCATCTTGTGTTGCGGTGTCGTTTTCGTCTTCCTCCTTCTTCACCTGCGGCCCGTCGCCGGTCTTTATGCCGCTTTTTGTGTTAGCATCAGCCCCTGTAATGAGACAATCGAAACCGTGGTCTTGTTCTCCTAGACGTTCGGCAGAATGCAAATCGTGATCGGTCATTTGCAGATCAGACATCCCATCTGCAGAGCCTGCGCCAGACTTGTTTTTCTTAGCTGGTTTTTCATCGGCCGAGTCCTCGTCGATCTTTTTCTGTCTCCTCTTCTGCGTCTTCCGTTCTTTCTTGTCCTCTGCCTTCTTTTCCTTCTTCAGATCTTTCTGTAGCATGGACATAAGCTCTTCGTCTTCCTTCTCCTTGGGACCATCGCCAACCTCGCCCTTCTTTTTCTTGATGGCTTCTTTCTTTTTTTCCTTGCTCTTCTTGTTGGCCTTGTCCACATACTCCTGCTTCGTTTCGTTTCGTTGCAAGGTCTCGTATTTGGCAGCTGCTTCTATAGCTGCGGCATGGCATGAAACTCGTTGCGCGTCACTGATGAAGCCACGGACCTTTGCCAAACTGTTTGCCAATTGAGCACGTTCCTGCCATTGTTCTTTGCTAGCATTCGCCGGCAATTTTTCGTTTAAGAGAAACTGCACTTTCTTTTCGAAGACATCATTGTCCAACAATAAGCTTCCGTTTACTTGAAACTGCAATGCAGGCATAAAAATGCCATCCGTTGGTGCAAGATTGGGGACCATACCGGAAAGTGGACTTCCTTTGTTGTTGTAGTAAGTCTTTGGAACTTCCCATCCGCAGTAGTGCCTGAGTTTTAATGCTTGCATTACAAGCATCGACGTCGGCGATAGTTGGCTGCATCGTAGTACCGACCTTGTTTCGCAATCCAACGCGAGGTCTCCTCTCGTGAGACCGAAGTTCTTGGTACTGTCCAAAGCTGTGTTGAATCTGTCCAACGCTTGCTGACACTCCTCCTCTTGCATTTCACCGGACGCTTGCACCAACTTTTGCATGATGGTAGTCATGATGAAGGTCGCGCTTGCTGTCGTCGCTGCAAGCATAGCTTGAAGAGCACAGGCAGATTTGACATCGGGCTGCTGTGGTGATGCAGGATTTGGCACGATGGTAGCGGCGGCCAAGTATTTCGTTTCCTCCGTCAGTTCGAGCTTGTAAACGTTGCCCAACTTGGAAAGAACCCTTTCGATTGCCTCGTGTGTGCAAACACAAATCGGAAATTTGCGCCAGTCAACCTTCGAAGCTAGGTAAAGCTCAAGCTCGCTTACTGGATACTCGTTTTTCACTCCTATCGCCCACTTGCCATAAAGTTTGTTTAAGTCGTCGTATTGTTTCCGGTGGTATTGTTTCTTCGCCACAACCATGTCTCGAGCATTGGCGACCGAATCGAACAATTCCCTTATTGCCTTGCATTTCTGGTTGTTTTGCGTCATCCAAGCCGGCGGGTCTACGAGTTCTTCTGCGGTCTGTCTGTCCTCTTCAGACGTGGAAAGGCTAGGCCATTTTAGCCATTCCAAGTGAGGGTAGGCGATGCGCAAAGGTTCGCCTTGTCCTACAAATTCGAACGGCGACTTGCTACGACTCCATGTTTCCTTAAGCGCCGCGATCACCACCTTATTGAACGTTACGAAACGCGATAAGGATTTCAACTCTCGAATGGACCAGGTCTTGTAGAAGTTCACAGACTGCGCGGTCTTGTCGTATTCGTCGCTTATAGCATGCCGCAGCGCCTTATCGCTGGCTCGGAACTTGCAAATTTCGTCCGATTCAGATTCTTGTTCGCTGCTGCTGGAGCTGTCACTATCTGAATCAGAACATCCAGGACCACCATGAGCACCATCTGCAGCGTCTTCTTCAGAAGATTCAGAATCGGATGATTCATCGGAAGATTCGGAATCACTGGACACGTCGGTAGCATTCGCTTTCTTATCAATAGCATGAGACATTCTGCTTTGCAAGACTTCACCGGTCGGGTCGATCATCTCCGTGCTGCCTTGCTGTGGAATATCTCGATACGAACGAGACGAAGCATTGCCACCTTCATGAGCAGTTGCAGCTTGGACATCGAACGGAGATCTGCTGTAAGACGAACTTGCAGCAGCGCCTTGCTCCTGTTGTATGTGCTGGTAGTTATACGAGTTTCCGCTGTTCGTTGTTTGTTCCCCGTTATTGTATGCGTCATATTCTTCGCCTGTGAGATACTCGAGCCGCCCTTGCTGTTCTTCGGTCTTCGGCGTTTCCTCTCTGGGTTTCGTGTCCCAGTAACCTCCCCAATCGTAACGCCTTTCTCCCCAAGGCGTTATGATCATATTACCTTCTTCATCAAATACACCGCACGGGTTCACGTTCTCCTTCTTTGTTGTCCAATCACCACCCCACCCTTCTTTGTTTTCCCAATCGTCGACGGCGTCGACAGCTGCATGCGTCTTTTCTTCATTGACATCACCGGCGGGCTCTTCGAAAGCAGCATGAAAATCATCACCAGCAGTGTCGGTGGTATCATGATGATGGCCATGTTGTTCTTGTGTGGTGTTGACGTTAGCGGTCGCCAAAAAGGTACCTGTGTTTTGTGTTTTTTTGGAAAAGAGAAGTTTTTATTTGAGAGAAAGAGTTAATGTTGGTTTGTAAAATGAAAGACTCAGAATTACATGCAAAATTATTGTTTCGAATGCGCCCATTGAATTGATGGATGAATTTTTTTACAATGTGGCGCATATAAAAGCGCAGCTTCAGATGCACAAGGTTTTTTGAGTTCGCGATTGTAGAGTGTCATCTTCGCGAAGTTTAGATTTGCATGCATTATGAAAAGCGAAATGATGAAAAAAATAGATTCATATACGAATGCGGTCTAGTTTGCTCTTCTTCTTTAACGCCTTCAGGTTTTTCTTCTTGAGCTTTTCCGCTTCTTTCTGCTTCTGCATCAAAGCGTTCCAGTTTACCAGCAGCCTCCCATAAGCCTTGCTCAATGTCTCCTCGATTTTTGGCTTCAACCATCTGTCCTTGCTGACCACTTCGCGGGCCCTTAAGTCAGCCGCGACCACAGCCTCGTCGTAGCTTCTGCTTCCCGAACCATCGCAGGCGAAGCTGCGGAAAGTGTCCCATCCCGCATTGCTCAGGTACTTAGAAAGACCCAAGCGACGCTTTAATTGATTAAAGCATAGTGCGCTATGCGCGGATGGGTTTTCATGGCGACGTTTTAACGCCGCCAAAGCTGAGACAATCTCATCCTCATCATTATCGCCAGATTTTTCCGCGGAATTCGTCGCGGAATTGTTCGCGGTAGATGTTTTCATGATTTTTCTAAACAGATCCATTTTTCGCGGTAGCAAGATGATATCTGACTAGGATTTCAAGCTTATATCAGACTACCACTTTCTAACGATAGCAAAAGCGAATCGTAAAGAAAATTTATCACTACCAGGACACTATAAGAAGCGGCCCGACTTCGATATATCTCTATAACCACTGTAGAAAGCTCTGACTAAACGGACCAACTGATGGTGACAACGAATAATCTACTGACTACAGCGTGGATTAACTGGTGACAATGAATAATCAACAGAATATTTCTAACTATTATTGCAACCGTGGCTTAACTGTTATAGCAATAGCAATAGCAATAGCAAAAACAAGTGAATCCTGAGAAACACAAGGCCTGACGGGACAGGACACCTCGCGAACTCATGCAGCTGTTTGTTCGGACAAATCAATTCAATCATTCAGAAAGAAAGCGTTGTATATCAATATTTTCCCGGGCAAGCACGTGATTATAATCGGAAATTTTTTGTTTCAACCACCTCCCCCGTATCTATTTATGCTGCTGCGCCGGTATTGATATTCATGTGTTGTTGAAATGTTTGAAAATTCTGTCACGAATAACATGAAACATGCGAACAAAAGGATGAAAATAAGTTCTGCTGAAAAGCTGCGACTTTATACTATTTGCTAATCGAACCCACTCTTGTTACTCACACCCTAACCCTTCTTTATGCACACTTCCTATATGGTATCGCCATCATCCACGAGGTCACTACCTTACCATATTCTAAGAGCTTGGTAACGATAACTTCCCCAGCACATCCTGAGATACCATAGTCTTCCTAAATCGTCGTAGGTTGCTCATCTCGAATACCGCCAATAAGTAATCCTCGCGAGGTAACTACCTCGACACGTCGTTAATAAAGATCTTCTAGAGGTTACTACCTCAAACAGCCACATTGGTAACACATCGATCACTTGTATCGCTGATGCACAACTCAGCTTGTCGGAACATTCTAAATCACAGTACTTATCGGACCGATGGAATTTTCGCACTCATCTCCAGCTTTCGCGTGTAAATCGTTCTTACTGCATTTTACTAGGTTTCTGGAAATTTGCTGGTGTCGCTGAGCCCTCGTTGCCTTTTCCAATTCCTTTATTCGGAATGACAAAGTTCATCGGTGTTGTTAGCAGATGTGGCAATGAGTTTATGGCGGTTTCGCAACCGCTGCCATAGATGGCCGGAGATTGATAACCAGGATAGTTGATGTTTCTAGCGGGGTCTGGCGAAATGGACCTACTTCCACCCATCGCAGGAAGGGCCAAGTTCGTCGCTGTGTTGCCACCCGCTAAATCGACGGCGTCGATCTCTTGATTATGTTGCGAATTCTCCCCCATAGGCACGTCCATACTAGTACTCTCCACCCGATCATCGTTAACATGCCGCACTGCTCCGGTTTTCACTTCCAGCACTCTTCCTTCATCCATTTCGATTTTTACATCGATACCCGAGCCGATTACCGAGACCGTAACCGGTCCTGGAATGCATACTTGGGTAATGTTGTTCATCTTAATCGACCCCCACAATATAATCAATCGGTTTGGGCACTATGCTCCAGCTAAAATCCTGCCTCTGAAAACGTGCATACAATGTTCGAACTACCCGTAGCCAGATGATTGAGGTAATAGCGCTGTCCACCTAAACAAAGATCGCATAGGTTCGCAGGGAATAAAAGGATAACGCACACCGTTCGCATCTTACCAGTTCGATCAACCTATCACTTGATATAATAAGATAATTTCGCAGAAGTCGTCACAAAACTCGTTGACGAATAACATGACGTACCACACCACGCATTCATAAGATAACACCGATCGCAACTTAGTCGCTACTCATCCGCATAAAATTCGTCATTCCGCGGATAACACCCCCATAACCACAGTCCCAAAGTTCTGGGCACTCTGTATGGAAGTCCTCTAGGAGAGAGATCAAGGAGAAGACAAACGGACGAAGCATTTGAGACTCTACTCGAGATCATGGATAAATCCCCATTCGCCCCTTCTCGTGATTGATCGGAGCTACCTTCATCCGATGATACTCCGTGAGTCCGCACCGCTACCCGTTTCGCATTCCTCTTTTCGTATCCCATCACCAATCGCCATACAATCCTCCACCATCGGATTCCCAAGAAGTTTTTTCTTGCCGTTGTTGCACGTGCTAGTCCTGATACTACACCTCTCCATCGACAGCACATTACCCATTCGCACCTCGTCGAGAGTAATAGTCTTTCAAACTCCATTGCTATCTTCCTACCCACCATAGAAGACCATATTAGCGTCGCCCCCGTGTGCAATTCTTGTTGCTGCATTTCCCTATCGTTTTTGGAAGCGCCATCCTTCCTATCGTAATCCATTAATCCCAAATCTTTACCAGAGCTACTTTCGTCAGACATCGATTTATTTGTTTCCACTGCACTTTCACAACTGTTCTGCAAAGGTAATACTCGAATCACAGATCCATCTTTCGCCATCCTTATTGTGACCGGGACCGGTTGGACCGATTGCAAAATGCAATAATCCCGATTCTGGTCAAGTTTGACCCTAAACGGGTACCTTTCAAACGTCGGATCGTCATGTCCCTCCATTTCCACTCGTTCGCCAATCTAACTGCACAACAGACCAACCCAACCAAACCCTATTCTAAAAGTCATCCGTGAGTCAACGCTACAATCCCGGCAAGTCACAACGAAGGTCCTCAGAATCCACTCAAAGATACAAATTTGTGCTTTGCAAAATAACTACTTTCGGGCTTGCGTTGCTTTGCCTTGCCGTTCTGCCACTCAGCGTCTTATTGCAAACGTTCACTAGTGCACATAAACCTTTTGAGCGGAGACCGCTATCATGTCGAATCCTAGGCAGTGCCTACCAATACGAACAGTAGCTTGCTTGAAAGCTACATACAGGCATCTAATGGCCTTTTCTTTTTTTCTTTATCTTTTTCTTTTTTCACAGTTGTTCAGTTTTGGAATTCGCTTTTAATCTACTACATATTTTCTAAAAAAGGAAGAGGATACGATACAACCTAGTAGTCACTACTTAGTAATCGTAGAATTTGAATAACACTTTATCACTTTATACGTTTCAATAGGGATCTAGAGATACGAAAATCCGGCAAATATATCTAACACAATCTTTTGAATGCCTCAGGAAGCTGCGCCAATGTCCATAATACATAACTGTTCTGCATATATTTTTCAGTGCAAATAGATGATTCTGCGAATATCCATAGTTTAAGAGAGTCTAGAAATTTTTCCTAACAAACTATCACTCTACCTACCGCCGATTCGTTGGAGCCTCGCCACTGCGAAGTAAGACTATACTACTCATTTACCACTGCCCTCACAGACAGTCCCCAATACCCTGTTCCTTTTCAATCATCCTCCCACCTATTCCTAGCAGGTCTGCCTACACCGGCCTTCGGAAGATCAACAAAGTCGAAGTCACGCCGCATTGGTATAGTTATGCTCTCAGGATGTGAGTCACCCACCTGGCACAAACCAGTCTGCACGTTTGCGTTTTTCAGCTTTGAAGCAGCAAGGTTCGATAATTCTTCGTAGAAACAAACCGCCACGAATATGTTCGCATCGCTTTCTTCCATCAGCTCCTTGATGTTGCGATCATTGTAATCTCTAATTCGCTCGTCTACCCAGTCCGCTTTCTCTTCCATCATCGTATCCAACCACACCATGCCAACCCTAGACTGCGGACTCAGCCTATGTTGCAACTCAGCCGATACATTATTAGTGGCCCAATACGCCGTCCCCACGTCCCACTCCGTCGAACGAAGTAACACGAACGCTTCGAGTAATCGTTTTTGTAACGTTTTTCCAATATTGCTCTCGATTCTTTGTAATCCCAAAATCCTTTGCGCAATCTCACTGAATCCTTTCGCCCACAAAGCCACGCGCTAGATCATGTCAGGAGCGTCAGATTCTCGCGACCTCGCAAGCGCTAAGTCGTTTTCACGAAGAAGTCTGATTTTATCTAACAATGACGTCACGGCAAAACATTCTGCCAGATCGGATAGCCGAACTCCCCTACCAAGCCTTGTGTGTGCCGCCGTCATCCACTTATCCAGCCCTTCCACATATCGTTGTTCGTACTTCCATTCGCCAGCCTCTACCGATTCCAACCTACCAAAGTGCCTCTTCATAAATGAATACTCCCCCTCTAATCCATTCTGAAGATCTTCGACCCCCTCAATTACTTCTTTCACGAATTCAATGTTCTTATCTCCACTAATCACATTCTTTTCATCCGCTAGTGTCATCAAATCCACTCCAAAGTTCTTCAATCGAATGAGATCCGATCTAATGTGGCGCTGAATATCCACCCCATCCGGTACCTCATAAATCATCGCCAAATCCTTCGCAATCACACACTCTTTTCCGTTTCCGTCTTTCACCATAGATAGATTCTGCAATTCAGGTAACCATCCGTAAAGCCGACATATGTGAAGCTCGTGCATTATCTTGGCAGCTCCAATGAAAATATGTACCATCGCCGACGTTGGGATTTTCACTTCGTTCCTATCCACCACCATTGCTGCATCCATTCCATATTTTTCCTGAAGCAAAACAATTCGTTCCTCGCAATCAATCATCGCACTCACTATCATTTTGTACGAAATCGTCCTCGTCGGTACACACTCATGCGTCCGCATAAGTGTCATATGAATGT
>JACKZZ010017884.1_pt1 | contig 10695 bp, 8 predicted proteins | sample 8027871 | NCBI WGS metagenome assembly JACKZZ01 (sample SAMN15724774, study PRJNA655200) | protist metagenome | isolation source: fluorescence activated cell sorting (FACS) single amplified genomes of... | place: USA: West Boothbay Harbor, Gulf of Maine | collected 2000-07-19
AGTAGATTAGATTCACGAGGGTATAAAAGAAGAGATGTTTAGTAAGAATACATGCTATTTTCTATTTACATACGGTACAGAAACCTATTATATCTTGATTATAGGTACATAATTAAGGTCGTAAGTCTATATCTATACTGCCATTTCACTTTTCTTATCTGTTGAACCTGACCCAAATTTGGCAAGTATTTGAGATATAACATCTGGATTTTTCTTGTATTGTTTGTGTAAATTAAGCCCCAAAAGTGCAACTGCGTAACCAAAATATTGTACATTAGTAACTGGTGAACCAAATATAAGCACTGATAGCGTAACTAGAAGAATATCTTTGATAATACCCGCCAAAGTGAAAATAAGAGCTGATGTATTTGCAATTACAACAACAACAGCCACATTTAATGTAAATGCAACAGCACCATTCAATAATAAGATTGTACTGAATGCTGGTGTCATCATTCTATCAAATGGTAAATCCTGAAACTCGAAGATCAAACACAAAATTCCGATGAGGAATGCACATGGTGGAGCAATATAATAAAGTGTGCTTAGAGGATCTAACTTGAGTTCTTTCAATAAAATATTTGTTAACACTAGACGTGATGATTCAGCACAAATTGCAAGTGATTGAAATGTGAAACCAGTCATACTAAAGAATGTTTCACCAACGCTAGTCATAGCAACACCAACACATATTAAACTAACAATTTGTACTTCAGTCCAACTACTCTTTTCCAAACCAGCAAAATAACTAAAAACAAGTACTGCAACAGGAGTAAATGCTTTCAACATTTGAATATAACTTACAGAAAGAAAAATGTAAGCTTTATTGGATAAAATAAGACTAATCGAAAATAATATAGCAACAGGAAAAATCTTTTTCTTCATAACAGACATATCAACTTTTCCTTGTGATACCCCAGTAAGCATATTGGTAGTTTTTGACATAACACGAGTTAAAATTGTTGCAAGACACATATGCCAACAACAAAGAAACATTGGAAATGGAAATTTAAGTCTATCAAGGATAAATTTATTGAACATAATCATAACGCATGAGATAGATATCCAAAATGATAGATAGCTATATGTATAATTGGAAAGAAAAAATGTTAGAATATGTGCATAATAATAATATTTAAAGTATATTTCTTATATATTATGCATTATGTTATTTGTAAGAAAAGATGAACAATTTAGAGACACTTACACCCATGCTTGTGCCATTTTTTTAATCAATATGAATTTAAGACTAACGCTATTATTTCAGATAATAAGTAGAGTAATTCAACCGATAATGGTCACTAACATCTTTACGCCCGAATATGGACCTATTTCAATTTTTTGGGAAATAGCCGGTATTTTTTTCAATTGCATTTAGGCATTGTAGTGTCACACTTTTGGCTTTAAATATAAGTTATTATATTATAAGTGATATTTATTTTGCATTTAATTACAATTTTGGTGTTTGTAATTGATTAATAAAGGTATAAAATTAACATATAAAATACAATGCATTCCACAAATAATCGTCGTTCGACATTAGGTCCTGTTAGTTCTTCAATGAATAATATTCGTAGTGGTTCCATGGGAATGACTTCTGGTATCCAATCAACAGCTTCAAAACGCATGTCTATGGCACCTGTTACACAACAATCAGCCAGTACTGTTAATACCAGTACTACAAATTCAGGTCGACGTTTATCAATGGCAGCATTACCGCCACCAACAAGAAAAGGTGATGAAGTTATAAATAATAATCGGTATGTGCAATTAATATATTGTTTATGTTATCATCATTATTGTCATTATATTGAATATAAACTAACATTTTTTATTTTCTTCTTTATTTTATATTTTATTCTTTTAGTAAACCATCTATTCGTGGTTCTACTTTATCATCAAGAGTTGTTGATTCTAGAGATATATGTTCGAAGTCATTTATGAATTCTAGTATTAGAACTTTATTAAATTTCTTAGTTGAACGTGGATATGATCGTGATGCCATCAATCCTAAAGTATTAACCAGACCATCTGTCAAAGACTTTCACAATATAATCGAATTTTTATTCAAGCAGCTAGATCCTAACTTTTGTTTTGCAGATCGTTTTGAGGATGAAGTTGTTACTATGTTTAAACATTTAGGATATCCTGTACCTATTTCAAAAAGTAATATTTCAGCTGTTGGTTCTCCTCATGCTTGGCCTTCTATAATGGCAGCTATTATGTGGTTATGTGAGCTTCTCAATTATGATGATGCATGTGTGGCAAACCCTGCAGCTGATGATACAGAAGATTTATCTGATAAAGCATTTTATGCATACCTCGCAGAATCTTATGGACTCTTTTTACAAGGTGATGATGAGCAGCATTCTGTTTTAGAACAAGAATTCCAAGATGCTCTAATACGAAAAAATACTGCACTTACTGATCAAACTGAACAATTAGAATCTGATAATCATGATCTTCGTAATGATATTCGTACAGCGGAAAATAGACGTGCAGAACTACCTGAATTGGAAGAAAAGAAAACGGCATACATCAGTGATTTAGCACGATTTAACGCATTAATTGAAGAACTTGAGAAATATAAGTCTGGTCTTCATCAAAAAACTCAACATCGTGAAACTGAACTTCAACGACTTACTAGTGCTGTAGCTGCAGTTAAAGGAGAAATTAATCTATTAACAAAAAAAGTACATTCACAAGAGTTATCAGCAGATGATGTTGAGAAATTGGTTGCAGAGCGTGAGAGACTAGAGGAACAACAGCAAAATGCAAGTGAAGCTCGTCAAGCTATTCAAACAAAAAATTGGGAAAGTGAAATGAAATTAAGAGATAGTGTACAAGCACTTCAAGCGTCAGTGAATGCATACAATTCTATTGCTGAAGATTTAAAACTTGTACCTGCAAATGCACGAAATGCACGTGGTAAAGATCTTGAACTTGTTATAGATACTCGCGCAAAAAGTGGTTCAGGTTTATTGAAAACTAATATTACAGAAGATATTGTGCCTTATTTAGCAAGTTTACAGGAAGATTTAGAATTAACAATTCAACGTTTACATGATGATGCAGTAAAACAACAAGATTTACAATATGAAATGGAGAGAAATCGTGTTGAGCTTGAGGAACAAAAGGAATCAACACAAAATAAAATACGTAAAGCAGAGGAAACTTATGAAAGAGAAAAGAATGCTTTAGATGAAGCACTTACTTTAAATTCTAATGAAGTAGATGAGATGGAAAAGAGATTATTACAATTAAAGGATACCGTACATGAAGAATCTAGAGCTGCAGCAGCATCACGTAAGATTAATGAGATTAAAGCTAGTACAAATACATTAAAAGTTGAACATGAGAATGCAAAAAAAAATATTATTACCGCTGTTATGGAAGTTGTTAGTAGTTGTGCAGCTCACAGAGAACTTATACGAACAAAACTTGATACTATTAAAGGTAAACACGTTGCACATTTACAGCAACAATTAGATACTATCAACAAATTTAGTAACTTTGAAATGAACTCAATATTGCCACCAAGACCACCAAATGTTTAAGTAACATACACATCATTTTCATACTGTATTATAAATTATAAAACTACATTTCTTCACATCTCTACATAAAATTCTCACAAGAAAATCCTACTAGAGGAGTTGAATCTGAATACTGATCTTTTTTATTTATTACTATTTTTTTCAAATTTTGCCTTTAATTTATATGACTGTAAATATTATGTATGTGTAGTAAGAGTTTCGCATTAATATTCCAACTTAAAATAACTTAAGTTTTTTGCGTTTGACTACAAGAGTTATAACTCTTTCAATTAAACATGAAACGCAGAAGTGTAAATGATTAAATTGTGTATATGTGAGGTTTCAATATGAGTTTAAGAGATAAATACATATAAAACCTATTTAACTATAAAAAACAAAGTTGTCCACGTTTCTCGTATTTTCCAAATTTCACAGAACCTCCTAATGGGATTAGCTGTAGAAGTCAGTTATTATTCTTTAGATTTTATTACTCAAACTTTTAACTTGAAACAATAATGTTGGCTTATAGATCTTCAGCCAGGAATCTTTCCCGTGTTGTAGGTAGAACAGGAAGTTCTCTTCGTAAAATGGTTCAATCTGAGAATCCTATTGTAAATAGGATAAGTAGAAGTTACGCATCTTCTAAAAGAAGTTTACAGGTTATTGATATGCCACATCGTGAACCTCGTCCAGAGACATTTACTGTTATTCCACAAATTATTGAAAATAGTAAAGTAGAATTTGCAGAAAGATTAGCAATGGGTGAACGTAATGGAGATAAATTTGATTGGATTACATATGCTGAATTTGGTGATATGGTTGATAATTTCCGTAGAGTACTTCATGAACATAAAATTGGACGTGGCGATAAAGTTGCACTTATTTCAAATAATCGTATTGAATGGGCAGTTGCTATGTATGCTGTAACTGGCGTTGGTGGACAACTTGTTCCAATGTATGAAGCACAATTAGAAAGTGATTGGAAATATATTATTGAAGATTCCGATGCAAAAATGTGTTTAGTTGCAACAGATAATATATATGATAAAGTTTCTACTTATGTTGGTAAAGTTGGTCATTTAAATTCTGTTTTATGTTTTAATGCTGATAAAAGTAAAATGAATTCTTATAAGAAATGGATGCATATTGCTAAGGATTTACCTGATGTTCCTGTTGCATCTATTAAACCAAGTGAAATTAGTACAATTATTTATACAAGTGGTACTACTGGTAAACCAAAAGGTGTTGAATTGAGTCATGAAAATGTAGTTGCTAATTTACGAGGATTAGATGTTCGTTGGCAAAATAAGATGGAACAAATGACATCATTAGCATTTTTACCATGGTCACATGTGTTTGGCCAAACTACTGAACTTCATACATTCTTAGCTATCGGTTCATGTATGGGTATTGTGTCAAAAAGAGAGGAAATCCTTGAAGCTATTCCTATGATTAAACCTACAGTAATTGTAAGTGTTCCAGTTTTATTTAACAAAGTTTATGATGGTGTATTAAAAAAAGTTAATGAAGGATCCCCTATTGCTAAAAAAGTGTTTTTTGGTGCCTTAGCAATTGCAAGAGAACGTAATCATCTCTTGGAATTTCAACAGGAACCTTCAGCTTGGTTAAACTTCAAATTTAATCTTGCTGATAAAATTGTTTTCTCAAAAATTCGTGAACGCCTTGGTGGACGTTTGCAATTTTTTTGTGCTGGTGGTGCAGCTACATCTTTAACTGTTCTTCAATTTTTTGAAGATATAGGTGTACCTATATGCGAAGGTTATGGACTTACAGAGACTTCACCTGTTATGACTTGTGGCAGTAATGATTGGGAAACACGTCGTCTTGGATGTGTTGGTGTACCATTACATAACAATGTTGTAAGAATTATTGATCCTCATACATTAGAAGAGCGTCCTTTTGGTGAAGAAGGAGAAATTGTTCAAGCAGGTCCCAATATTATGACTGGTTATCGTAACAATGATGCTGCAAATGAAGAAGTATTTTTCCAAAAGGATGGAATGCGCTTTTTCCGCACGGGCGATCTTGGACGTATTATTGATCGAAAATTTTTAAAAATTACAGGTCGCATTAAGGAACAATTTAAATTAGAGAATGGTAAATATGTTGTACCTGCACCTTTAGAGGATGCTATTACTAGAAGTCAATTTATTGCACAATGTTTTATGCATGGTGATAACAAACCTCACACATCTATTTTAGTTATTCCAGATCCTATTGAAATGCCAATTTGGGCAGAGAAGAATGGTCTTGGTGGTATACCTATGGATATGCTAATAAAGGAAACTAAAGTGATTGAATTCTTAAATTCTGAAATTGTTGCTGCATGTCAAGTATTGAAAGCATATGAGAGACCTAAAAAATGGTTACCATTAGCAACTCCTTTTAGTCCTGACAATCAAATGCTTACAGCAAAGATGAGTATGAGAAGAAACAATATTTTGGCGACATACGGTGATATGGTCATGTCTATGTATGATGATGCTGGACATAACATCCATTAAGGAAAGGTAGATGTGTATAAGATAAAATTTTTAGGTTTTTATAACGATTACAATTTTGACTACAGTATTTTCCATTATTTACTTCCAAGTTTTGCCATTACTGATCTCCGCATTTTTGGCGAACATGACAAAATCACTTGCCTTTGCCCCATTAACATTAGGATTGTCAGGGTATACTCCTTGTGGTCCAACTTGTGCTACAGGTCGCAATGGAATTTGGGATGCTTTACCTGACTGGGCATTAAATGAACCAGCTAGGAACTTTTTCTTTGATTCTGTGTACTCGTATATAGCCTTTTCATTTTCACTACGATATGGCTGTGAATATGTACCGAGAAAGGGTAAATTCATCGTCATTTCAAGGGCTTCCTTGGAAATCATCTTCTCATACTTCATAAAATTATTATAAGGTCGTTTGGTTATTTTATCTCGTACTATTATAGGTTCAACATGTCTTGTTCCGCCAACAGTTGTATTATAATCTAGTCCAGGTTCTACTGGAATCGTTTTATAATTTTTGCTAGCCTTTGGTTTTGTAGGAGATGTCATAGGCAGAATAGGATTACCTTTACGATCTACAAGATCTGGTATTCTAACTTTACGAGTTGGGTGTCTACGAGGAATATGATTACTTTCCACATCTACTACTAATCTACCTAAACTTGTTGCAGGTCGTTGATTATCATGTTCAACTCTCTCATCTAAACCCCATTTTCCTAATAAATGATCAGTTATCACGCCTTGATTAGGGTCATCTCTGAAATTATCTTTACCATTTTGCCATCGTTCATTAACAGCAGTCATGGGTCTATCAAATCTTATACCAGGGGGATAAATTTGTCGCGTATCATTTACAATTTTTTTCTTCCTTGGTGAAGGTTCTCTAAGTACTTCATCACCAAACATAACCCTGGCACTGTCAGGTTCATTTGAATATACGTTTTGTTTTCCTCGCATTTTTTCAGCCAATTTAGCTGCTTTTTTATTAAGTGGTTGCATTTCAGCATGGCCTTGAGATGCCAAAAAGATATCCAACCTTTTTGTCCGTACAACACCTTCTTTCTTTAGCGCAACTGGTACAACCTTACCAAGTGTAGTATGACCTCGCGGGGAAAGTAATGCTGTATAATCAATGTGATCACCAGCTCCTGGTTGTGCTACTACATCTTTGTTTTTTGAATGACCACGTGGGGAATACATAGATGTAATTCTTTTTGGACCTTTTGACAAAGTTGATGGTACCATAGATGATGCCAAACTAGGTGCAAGACTACGGTTATATTTTGTTACAGGTTCCAATGCATCACCACGTCCATCACTTCCAAACAGTTTATCCATGAAACGACCAGCAGGGGCAATATTGGGGTTTTCTGCAATTAATCTTAATACAGTATTTCTAATGAAATTCTTAAATAATTGTCGAATAATATGATAACTTGGTCCTTGTGAAATATCAGCAGCAAGTATTAGAGTATTATCAAATGTGAGTAGCACAGGTCCATGTGAACCATCTGCCAAGATAAAGATATTATCATGTGATGGTAAACCACCATCACTATTCAAATGCCACTCATTTGGTAAAACCAAAACAAATTTAGGCAATGGAATTTTATGCATGAGGTAGTGTTGCTGTGCAATATTTCTTACTTGCACTTTGTCTTCATTTTCATTCAAAGCTTGTACATCTGTTTGCTCTACTAAGCGGCGTATATCACGACCATATTTCTTTGTAGGAGGTTTTAGTGTAAGATCTGAAGGAGTACCATGTGCTGGTATTCTATAAGAACCAATACAACACATAGGAATCCAACTCGTACATTGTTTATCATATCTATAAATATCACCTGTTTCACTATCAAGCCAACCTGAAGGATTTTGATCACTTCCTATAGAATAAGTCGGTTGGATTTTAAGACGATCAATTGCATTTCCGTCGGGCCCATTAATTATATTAAATTTTATGCCTTTTGTACTTAATGTATACATAGAATGAAATGCACCAGAACCAGTACAAACAACTGGTTTCTTTACAAAATTGCACATATGTAATAATAATACAACATCATGCATTGCTGGATCCCATGGTAGTACTTTACTATCGCCACTTATAAATATCATATCCAATTTATCAAAACGTTTTGCTATTGTTTTGGTTGTTTCGTCAAGTACTTCATTTTCCCAATCAAAAATATAATCACCAACTTCATAGATATTCTTCTCTATTATTAATGATTCTTCACCAAGTAGAGTCTTTATCAATTTTATTAAAATTTTAAATTGTGATGCCGATTTTCCTACATTATCATAGGCGTTTACTACTAAACATTGCAAACCTCTCATATTACTGACAATATCACAACAAAAATTGCAAACTTCTTTACACAAATTGAAATATCAACCGGCACTACTCGATATATAAAATAAAACAAAAATGTGTGTATGGAAGTTTAAAATGAGCTTAAAAAATGTATTTGATAGAAATAATCTCCCACTCGTTTTACGTTTTACACGTTGCAGACGAAATGTTTACCTACTAGAAGGATCTTTTCTATTTTTCCTCATTTAATTCAATAATAACTATTGCATTGGCTTTGTTTAGAAACAACAAATAATGGCAACTCTTCAAGAGCATCAAGAGATCCAGTTTCGTGAAGAACATCAGCGCCTTTTTCGGGCTTTGATGGAGAGTGTGGAAAGAGAGGATGCGTTAATTCGAGCATTTCGCCAAATGAAAGAAGATCTTGTATCTGTTGCATTGCGTATGCAAGTATCAAATCAAATGACCTCGTTAGATAATCGTACTATAGAAGTTTTACGTAATGAAGTGACAGAAGCAAGAAGAGATGCAGTGATTGCAAATAAACAATTTGCTGAAGCTGCGGATGCTATTGTTGGCCTTAAACGTGAGATACAATCATTGAAACGTAAAGTTAAAGAAATACAAACTGAAAAACCGTCCGATGATCGTAGTACATTTAGTATGCCAAAGGATATTTCTGGTGCTCCTATGGGTTTTTCTGGTTCATCTAATTTTGGTAATGAAGCTGATGGTGAAGTTGATAAACTTATGTCAACAAAAATTAAAGTTTCATTACCAAATGGTATTGCTACATCAAGTAAAACTACTACTTTTCAAGAATGGAAAATGCAACAATTTTTATTTGCACCTGATACACCTGCAGCTAGTATAAATCATGATAAAGCTGTTGTAGATCTACTTTTTTGCTGCAGCAAGTGAACCACATAAAAATGACATATCAGGAAAATTTACAAAATCTATTATTGCCAAGAAAAGACCATTGGATATGCCTAATAACGCTAGTGTTAATTACAAGGAAGGTTCCGAGGAGGAAATTGCACGATCATTAGCTGGTATTATTCTACCTAGTATGTCCAGAAAGTCACATGGGAAACAAAACATTTGGGCATCTCATGTACCAAATAGTTCATTATCACCAACACCAAAAAGTAATACAATTCAGCATATCATTAAAACTAAAAAAAATAAAAATAAAGTACACATATAATTCATTATCTATTAATATTGGTTACATGTTTTTTTAATCATAAAGTTATATAACTGTATACTTGTAGACATTATTGTACATAAGTATATATAAAATAAAAAAACCATTTTAACTACAATTGTTTCACAAAATTACATATATAAAAATATTTCTTATACTAATCTACAAATAACCTACTTTCTTCCTCTCGTTCCTGCTCCTTTTGAAGGTGAAGCACTTTTCCCTTTGCTCGCGCTACTGGAACTACTTTTATCACCTTTTGTGTCTTTACTTTGGGAACGTCCTCTTCCATTTTTACTTGATCCTCGTAATTTCGGGGCTTCCTTTTGCTTATATTTATCTGGGTTGTCTAATTTATCTTGTGCTAGCTTCTGTGCTTTAAGCTTTTCATATTTAATATTTTGTGTTTTTCTTATTTCGACCATGATATCCTCTGGTAAAGGCTTGAGATAATAGTACATATCCTCTGGTCTGTGAGTGGGACGAACACCGTGGCTTTTGTAGAGATCTAGTGCATATTTACTATCCTCACCAATAAAGAAGCGTATCATACCCATATGTTTATTTTCCATCATAAGAGATAATGGTGTATAACCACCACCACCATCCTGTGTACTGAAGAATAGTGACATCCCTCTATTATAGAATTCTTTAGCAATTTCAAAATGACCCATTTTACAAGCACAATGCATAGCATTCCAACCATCTACACTACGCGCATTAAGATTCATCTTCAATTCATCTAAAAGATACATGACCATAGGACGTCGACCAAAATAAGATGCAAACTGTAAAGCATTCCAACCTTGACCTGGAGGGTGAGGCTCGAATTCATCATCATCTTCAGTAATATGATGACGTTTGAGGTCTCCTTCTCCTTCAAATTTGTGAACATTCAAGTAACCAACATCAACTAATGTTTTGACTCTTTCAATATGACCTCTTTTAACAAGACGTATAAAACGATCAAAATTTATAGCAAGAACTAAATCAACAAATTCTTTAGGGCTACTCGGTAAAACAGTCATGCGTCCAAACTCACGTAGTCTATCCTTTGGTTTAATTGTTTGTAAGAATTCTCCAGTAATACGAGTGAGTAAACCTTTG
>JACKZZ010003929.1_pt1 | contig 10691 bp, 5 predicted proteins | sample 8027871 | NCBI WGS metagenome assembly JACKZZ01 (sample SAMN15724774, study PRJNA655200) | protist metagenome | isolation source: fluorescence activated cell sorting (FACS) single amplified genomes of... | place: USA: West Boothbay Harbor, Gulf of Maine | collected 2000-07-19
CTTAGATTCGGGAAACTCGAAGTTGGTGCGCTCAGTGCAAGATAGATACGGGAAGCGCATAGAGTACAGAAGACGACGCGGAACTGCTTGTGTCGGCTGGAGAGTGTCGTCTAAGTCCTGGGTTGGTTTGATTTTTGACAGTTTCAAGGACTTTCGGGGACAAATTCATTTGTGTTTGATTATCCGAAACCTTTGCGGCTGTTTTTTGAGGGGGGGTTGATCTTGCTCTTTTTCATTGGTTTGGAGTGAGTGTGGTGCCTGCTAAGCAGCTGCATTTTGTGTGGTCCGGTTGTTGAAAAAGTTGAGTTGAAAAAGTTGAGTTTAAATTTGCACGGAAAGAAAAAGTTGCGAAAAAGTTGTAAAAAAGTGTTTTATAATAAGTTGGGTGGTTGCGCATAAAAGTAGAGGGAGAACGCAAGTAGCAAAGCGAAAAAACATGACAGCTGTCTTAAGGCTCAAGCGTCCTCGTGGTGGCGCTACACCAACCTCGTTTCGTCTGCCCAGCTTGGGTGAAGAGGACTACCTCGTCGGGCGCAATGGTGATGAGTGTCACGTGTTTCTTTACGTTGACGAACACCCAAGTTTTCTCTCTCGTGTCCATGCAAAATTTAGTTGCAAAATGGAACCAAAGCTTAATGGTGTAGGCGAGTCCAATGAAGTTTCACGACAGGTATCCATCGAAACCCAAGCGGCGAGTGAAGAGGGTGCGGTGTATGATAACGTGTTGCGCAGATGGGTCGGAACCTTCAATAATGGCGGCAGCGTTGTTGCAAGCGACGGTGGACAAGAAGACCGATCCAGCGGACAAAAAGACCGATCCAGCGAACTGGAGCAGCAAAGTGGAAAAAAAACAAATAAAAAGCATGGAAAGACTACTGAGCACAAGGAACAGGGCGAAGAAACGGACTTGGTTTCCAAGGAGGAGCAAGAGGAGGAGGAGGGAGAGGAAATGAACGTGTATTGGGAAGTGACGGACGACAAAAGTGTCAATGGCGTGTTTGTAAATGGTGAAAAGCTAAGGGAATATACTTCCCGGCGACTTGAAAAGGGAGATCGCATCTTTTTTGGCAACCCGCAGCACAGCTTTTTCTTGGAGTATGAGTTTGTCGTTTTTGCCAAAGGTTCCAAGGATGCACTTTTCTACGACCGATGCGCACGCAACTCGAATCGAAAGAAACCACAAGATCCCTTCGCAATGGTAAACCTGATCAAAGGTTTTGACTTGCCGAAGGGAGGACTCCGCAAGTGGGTGCAAAATACGATTCAGGACACGACTTTCGAATGCGACATTGCTCTGGAAAAAGCTTTGTGCGAAGGACTTGGCAGGTTAAATTTGACGGTAATTCCGCTAGAAACCGTCCTGGCGATGGTCAAGATAGCGATTTTTGAAAAATGGGAAAGTCGCGCTGACAATAGCAATGAGGCTCTCGCTGTGTTGATTGGTAATAAGGACGAGGATGAGTTTTTGTCAAGTCTCCGAAGTACCCTTGCGCTAGGTTGGGACAAAAACTCGCGCAGTATCAAGAAGAATATGCCCAATAATTTCTCTCAACAAAGTCAGAGTAGCGGCAGCGGTAGTAACAACAGCAGCAGTAATAGCAGCAGCAGTGCTGCTGAAAGCGAATTGTCGCCCCAGCAGGAAGCATCCAGTGTCACAAGTGCCGATGATCGTACCATGGTCGACGATGACGACTTGACTCGGCTGAATGAAGAGAGCGATTTGGACACCCAAGGAATCACTTTAAAGAGTCGAAAACGCCGGAACAGCATCGGACAAAATCAATTTCAACAAGTGTCTCAACGGCGTCGCACGAACAACAATTCTCTGACCAGCTGCATCATCGAGGTTTCCCATAATGTATTGAATTTCTTTGAGCTGTCTGATCTGTTCAGGCTCCGCGAGGTGTGCCGGAACTTTAAGCAGATCAACGAACAATATCTCATGACTCTTACGTCGCTGCGCTGGTCCCCAATGTGGGAGCAATCTCAGCTGGAAGGAATGTTGTCAAAGGTTCGAAATGTTGTCAACATTGACGCAAGCGGCTGCTACAATATTCAGGATGCCCAAGTGGAGATGATCGCAAAAATCACGCCCAACATTGAGACGCTCGATTTGTCGGGTTGCTCTAAAACTTCCAATGATGGGATCAAAGCTTTGGCTAATCATTGTAAATCCCTCAGGTCTTTGAGGCTGCGTGCTTGCAAGCGCATCGCGTCGGTCCAGGCGACCGAGAATTTGACGCTCCTAGCCAAAAACTGCCCCAACCTGGTGCACCTCGATTTGCGGTGTTGCAATATGGGCGACAACGCGCTGACAGGACTGCTTGCCGAGTGTCCCAACCTTAAGAGCCTGGACATCGGGTCCACCGGATTTGCCGAGGTAAGTGACAGGGTGCTTTTTGCCCTGGCCGAAAATAAGAATTCCCAGCTTGAGCAACTAGGCGTTATGTGCTGCCGCAACATCACGGACGAAGGCGTTGCTGCGGTAGCGAAAGGATGCGGCAAGACGCTCAAGCACTTCACGCTGCACTGCTGTTTTGAGCTAAACGACAAGAGTTTGGGCAACCTCGCGGACCACTGCACTCAGCTTGTTTCACTAAACGTGCACCGATGCCTCCGCCTCTCGGACGAGGGCGTGGAGCGCCTTGCCAACGGCTGCGGGGCGACTCTCACGTCTCTCGATGTGAGCGCTTGCAACATTACCGATGCATCTCTAAATGCGATCGCGAAGAATTGCCCAAAGCTAAAGATCCTGGACGTGCGGTCGTGCGACCGCATCACGAGCGCTGCGATTGCAAAGATTGCGCAAAACTGCCCGCTTTTGGAGCAAATTGACCTGAGCTGTTGCGAGAAACTAGACGACGATGCCATATACGCGCTTGCCGAACATTCCAAAAACCTCACTCAGGTAGAGTTTGGCAAAGGTTTCCAAGTATCTGAAAGAGCATACCGCGCGCTTGAAAAGGCTGTTGGTTTGAAGGCATCGATATATTCTTAAATCTTGGTTTCAGTTCTCAACTCAATCAATTAACAAATCACTTTTATCTTTTTAAAAAAATTAAAAAAAAACAAAGAAAACCAAGTTCACCTTTGGCGCCGTTTTATGTTGTCTTTTAGTAACAACTCCAAAACTTGCACGCTCGTCTCGTGATCTTCTGCAATCTTCGTCTCCAAAAAGTCGACGCGATCCACCACCCCGCGAAGCCTGCTCTCAAGTCGGGAAGTTTCCCCCTTTCGAGATGTATCCATTGCATGGACAGCTTGCTTCATTTTAGCGCGCATTGACTCTTCTAGCGACACCGCTGCGCTGGTCACAATACTATTCACTACTTGCAGCTGGTGGTTGCCCCTCCCTGCTGCTACGGCCGCATCGCTTAGGTCCCTGCCACTTCCCGGACTGCCGTTAAAACTACCTTTACTACTATTACTATCAATCATCGACGCTTGGTTTTCAATTTGCTGGACGCTGTGCTCCACTTTGCGCGCCAAGCCTTGGACGATCGAACCTTGAGATTCAACCTTTTCCGCGATACTCTCGAGGTAAACGAGCCGTTGATTCAACTCACTACTGATCGACACACCCTTTTCTGCCAAGCTTGCGTGGTGTTCAACCTCGCCCTCGAGATGAACGATACGAGCCTCGAGCCCCCGCAGCATACTCGTCAAGCGCCTTTCGCAGTCAACTCGAGACCGCATGGCATTTTCGTCGACCCAACGAAGCTCGTCTTGCAAATCCTGCAAGATACGCCTTGCTTCGCTATCGCGTACTCGATGAGATCTTGTACCTCCACCACTCATACCTGACGGGCTGCTGCTGCCTGGTTCGTAAAGCGGGGGCTCAAAGTCCTCATCCAACAGTTCCTCTTCAATAAGTGAGTTTTCATCTGTGCCAGCCTCCAGCCAGTCTCTAGCCATTTTTGTTTGCTTTTCTTCTTTCTCGTGTTGTTTGACGCCACGCTTAATAATATTCGCAGACCCGGTTGCCGATAAACTCTCGGCCAACTTTTCTTTTCGCCTACCGTTACTAATCTTACTTGCACTATCAGAATCATAATTCCCGTTTCCTATTTGCGAATTGTTCACGCTGGCTTGAAAGCTTTGATTCAGACTCACCGCTTGCCATACCTTCTCCCCACCGCGCACGATGGTTTCTGTTGTTTCCACGTCAGCGTGCAGCCTCTGCTTGAGCAACTTCAAGTGCTTGTTCAAATCTTCCAATCTTTGAATTTCATCCTTATCCTCTTCACTGCTGTCGCCGCCGCTATGTCTCTTTTTGCTACTTTCTAATTTAGCTCGCACCAATTGCGCTACTTCCTGCTCGATCATCAGGAACGACTCGGTCGTGTTGCCTCGAAGTTTATCGAACAGCTCGCTATAGTTAGAGACTTGGTCAACCTCAGCAGCCTTGACATTAACATTATTGGAGGAATCGCCACTTTGTTCCGGCGTTGCTCCATCCTTCATGATTATTCCTTCGCCACCATCTTCACTTGCGCAACTCTCTCGAGCGCCACCGCCGGGATTCAACCCTTCTCCCTTCTCGTTCATGTCCTTCTCTCTCCTCTCTCGCTCACTCTCTCTCTCTCTCTCCTCTCTCAAACTCGACGTTATCTCTTCCTTGTTTCCTTGGTCTCTGCTGCTTAAAGTTCGATTTTTGCAAGGGTTCAAATATTTTGTAATGATAGTACCACTATTAGAACCTTTTTGCACATCACAAAAGTCAGAATAAAGTTCGTTTTTCACGGAAGGGAGACGGCGCAAAAGCAGAAGCAGTTGATCTATCTCTCCCCATTTGTTTGGCCAGATTAGAATCATCGTTTCAGTTCGTCATTTGAGATCTGTTCCGCCGCTCGCACAAGCCAATTTGCAAATGTTCTCTCGTAGCCACATTATCTAGCTAGGGTTTTCTAATTGAACTCTTTAAAAACAAATCAGGACAGCACTTCGAAATCTTCGCGTTGCTCATCTGAAAAGTTGACGATGTCGGCAATGAATTCGAACTGGTCTCTATCTAACTTGCGCTTCCAGCTATGAACATTCTTGTGGCCATATTCGCGATTACTTTCAAACATGGTGGCATTAAAATGCTGCGCGAGAGGGTGATCGGCATCAAGACCAATTAGACTGTTGAGCTTTTCAGTACTTTCAACTGGTTTCTGCAACATGTCTTCGTAGCTTAGAGTCGCATAGAATGCAGGATCGATTGTTTGTAGACTTTCACGAAGTAGTGACCATGACATACCCAAGATACGTGATTGAGATATGATGGTCCCGAAATTGCGGTTCACACTAGCGGATACAATAGAGGCACCTAGCGAACGCTTGAGAACAACGATTCGAAGGTCAATATCGGCTTCCTCGGCCATCTTTGCAATTTCAAGGATGTCAATATTACACATGATGCGCGCAAATCGCTTCAAGTAGCAACGCGGCCCACCCCAGGGCATGCTGTACATGTTTACACTTTGCTCTGAAAATACCGTGTTGAGGAAAAAGACGTTACTGTCATCTAGTTCGGCGGTCTGTGTACGCAAATCTCGCATTGCTTGCACTAGCTCATTCCGTGACCGACCGTAATCTTCCCAACTGTCGTCGCGCCAAGATGAAACAGACAAATACTCTCGAAGCGCTTCATACAATTCGCGAGTCGTGTGCTTTTTCCCGAGCACGCTAAACATGTGGTGGCCTACACCTTCAAGCCCAGCGATGAAAACAAGTTTGCGTTTTCCATTTTCAGGCGTGGCCCAGACAGATTTCTTCAATACTTTGCCATGATGGAACCAATCAAGTGCAAGCATTGAAGGGACATGTGAATCGCGGTTTAACTCGATAGAGCGCTCCGGACTGCGCTGACACTTGAACAAAGGGTCTTTGTTGGGTTGACTTAGAAATTTGAATCGCTGCTTGGACTTATTGGGCCAAGAGAAATACGAGTGCTGACTTGATCGAGCAAGCTCGCCATCTTGAGATTCGAGCAACTTGATCGAGTCTTCGCACACGTTGATTATCACGTCGGCGTTCTTCAAAAGGTCTATTTGATGCCTCAAGTCGCTCAACATGACCTGCAACAGCTGTTGCTGGTAAATATCTCGATTCGCAGTCACTGTCCGAATACGCGGACATCCCTCTGTACCAAATGCCGCTGTCCCGATATCATGTCCAATCGTCGCGAGCACACGCATTCTTACGCCAGCCTTCAAGGCAAGCTTCTCCAACGTAACCAGGTCCGGCCGTATCAAGAACCAGGGCACCAGTACTTTGTGGCCAAACTCCGCGTAGGTGCCCTTGTTGATCAAGTTACGCGTTTGACTGTCGCATTTGGCATCCGTCTTGGTCGCGTGCGGAAACGTGAACAAGTACCCTTTCGGCGTGCTTCCCAAAGTGCATCTGTCATTTTTATCTAGTAAGGACAAAGCCGCCAAAAGTTTCTTCCGGGCCTTTGTGTATAGTCTACACTCGCTGAACACCGACCACGCGTTCCGCAGCTCCAAGTTCACCGCCTGGCAGACCTTCGACTGGCTATTGGACAGGAGCGCCTCATGGGCAGGTATCGCGTGAGTCCCCGTAAGTATGGTAATTATCGGACCATCAGCAGCACCACCCGCATCATTGAGCTCTCTTTGCTTGTCTTGTGTACTGCCGGGCGAGCCACTGATTGCGAACAAAGAGAGCAACACAGAGTAGGCTGCCAGGAGCACGGCCACCCGCATCTCTCTCTCTCTTTGTGCTCTCTCTGGAGAAGCGAACGAGACTCAGCGAGAGCCACTCTCTCTCTCTCTCTCTCTCTGAGTCTCTCTCTCTCTGCCTCTCTTGTGAATTTCTTAATTTTGGAGATTCACAAAGAGAGAGAGAGAGAGAGAGAGAGAGAGAGAGAGAGAGAAAGAGAGAGATTCTGAGAGCGGAGAGAGAGCATCAAGAGCATCAAGAGTATCAAGAGCATCAAGGAGAGAGAGAGAGAGCTTCAAGAGAGGCTCTTAGAGAGAGAGAGACTCTAAGAGAGAGAGCATCAAGAGAGAGAGACCATCAAAGAGAGTTTAGAGAGAGAGAGGAAAGAAAGAGAGACTTTGTGAGAGAGAGAGAGAGCGAGAGAGAGAGAAAGAGGAGAGAGAGAGGCCGATATGAGTGGCGACGATCAGAAGGTTAAGAATCGAAAGAGCAGCCCCTCGTTTTCAAAAGGCCCTCCTCCTCCTGCTGCCCCAAATGGTGAAAGTGGTAGTACTGGTAGAGACGAAAGTGGGGCCTCAACTGTTTTGTCGGGTCCTGAGTCGAAGGGACGTTTGCAGCGGTCTGACTCTGAAGGACTCGGCGATCCTCGAGTGCTCACGTGCGTGTTTGAGATTCTTGTTGGGTGCGGCATCAATGTTGTGTTCCTAGAGCTCATCACTAAGAGGGATCCTGGAGCAGGAGGGCTAGTGACTCTGGCGCAATTTGTTTTCGTCGCTCTCATGGGTCTCGGAGACGCGTTTGAGATGAACGGCTGGAGGATACGCTTGAGGGCAAGAAAAGTTCCCTTGTGGACGCATGTGGCGGTGACAGCGTTGTTCTTTGTAGTGAATTTGATGAATAATGCGGCGTTAGGGTATGGTATTTCCATGCCCCTGCATATGCTGTTCAGAAGTAGCTCGCTTGGAGCGAGTATGTTGCTGGGGTGGCTCGGGTTTGGCAAATCGTACAAAGGGCGACAAATCCAGGGCGTTCTACTAGTAAGTTTAGGAATTATTTTCACGACTGCCGCAGACGCGCGGTATAAGATGTCAGTTGCTGCCAGTGGTAAAAGTTGCTGCCAAGATGGGGGCCAAGATGGAGGACGTAATTTTGGTGATTCATGCAAGGGCGAAAGGAGCTGCCAAAGTCAAGGCGGACAAGATAACGCATCTGAGCAAGAGCAAGACGATGCCTTCATGACGTGGCTCTTTGGCTTAGGTATGCTTACGTGCGCTTTATTTCTTAGCGCCGCGCTGGGCCAAGTGCAGGAGATACTGTACAAGCGGTACGGTGGCATTAGCTCTGAACTCAAGTTCTATTCTCATTGTCTTGCGCTCCCGTATTTCCTTTTGTTCCAGTATGGATCTCTCGCGACTCGTATTCAGGATTGGAATCAGTCAGAAACCTTGTTTGAAGTTTTAAGCAAAGCTCGACCAGATGCTTTGCAAATGGTGGAAAACCTGGGCATGGGCTATTTCATAAAGATTCCTCTGTTGTGGATCCTTCTTCTTTGCAACGTGGCTTCGCAACTGTACTGTGTTTCTGGCGTTTATCGACTAACAGCCATCTCATCTTCACTAACAACTACCATGGCGGTGACTTTTCGAAAATTTCTTTCCATTATTGTGAGCGTTTGGTATTTTGACAACCCTTTCAGCAAGCTGCACATGGTAGGAACGTTACTCACATTCACTGGAGTGGGGGTTTACTTTCATGTGGGCCAATTCTTTCCATCTTCTCAGGACCTGAATAATAGTGTTAATAGTAGCAGAGACAAGAAAACAAAGTAGTATGTTTTTTTCTTCCATGTTGTATGTATAAAATTCTATCACTAGTGCAATTAGCTATAGTCAGGGATGGCCCTAAAGTCGGAAGCGACAAGAAAGTTCTGGCAAATAAACTCGTAAAATGGCCCTGGCGGCGGATTGTGGCCATCTGTTGCTATGAGAATGTTCATCGAGGTGACCGTCCAAAGCGATCCGCTCCGACCCGCCGTGCCGCTATCCTCCCAGACCAACCGTGGCTTATCATGGACCTCGGTCAACCAATGGCGCGGCGCGCAGCGCACGCTTTCTAGCGGGGGCGGTGAGCTGCTCGTTGTGCAAATGTGGCCGATTGCGCAAAAGTCTTTACTTGGTGGGACAGCCGCCCAGATATAAAGGGGCTTGCTGCCTTGCACTTTGCTCCATACAAGATGAAAGCGCGATGGGTGCGGAAGCACCTTGCTTACGATCGCCTTGTGACGTTTCTTGCCAGTGAGCCCCATCACACCGGTATCCGTGATTTCAAGAACATATCGGTCGATGTTCTTGCCCGACACTTTGTCTTTGGTCTTGTGCGGATCAGTGTATCCCCTCGCGCCATAGTGACCCAAGCAGATAATCTCCTTTGTCTTGCCGAGTTTCGAAAAGAAGCCCAAGTCAGTGTCGGGGGCCCACACTGAAGCACCCCATGCGACCGTTTTTAGGCTTCTTGTAGTCCAGAGCTTTGTAAATGCAGCGTGCTTGATGATCTTAAACTTGACATCACGAAGTACGGCGACTTCGATGGGGCCTTCCTTTTCGGTCTCGTACTTTTTGTCCACCTCAGAGAGCTCGGCGATCTTCTTTTGATCGATGACAATGCGCTGAAAGACCCCGCCGGTGCCCTCTGTATCTACATCGTTGCCAAAAGACATGAGACCGAAAGGATCCTCGTTTTTGTCTTTTTTACCGAGCACCAGTCCGGGGCTACCCGGGGAGGCTGGAGAGCCAGCGGCAGCGGCTTCGATAGCAGCTGCATCCGTGGAATCGCCGCCAACCAGAGGGTCTGCATCTCCTAGCTCTGGATCAATCAGTGCCTTTTTGAATTCGACAAAATTAACGAAACCTGTGGTTCCCGCCGACATCTGGCGCATAAAGTCGTGAACTTGCGACACCGACAAGTGCAGGCCGAGCCACGCAAGTGCGCTGTACATTTCAGTGCACCCGACTTGGCCGTTGTTGTCGCTATCAAAGGCGCGGAACGCGTCGAGCAAGAACAAGCCTCGCTGCGCAAGCAACTCGCGAATTCGCGCGATGGTTGCACGGTACTGCAAAAGATGGTACTGGTCTGGCGTGGTGAAGAGCTTGGCCACAGGAGTGTACGCAACCTGTAGCTGTTTCCGGCGGCGGCAGCCTCGCACATCAAGAAACCACATTTCGCGCTCCTTGCATGAATTGTCTTGCACGGCCTGCAACAGGGCGCTAAGCTCTTTTTCTTGGTACCACATCTCGCTGTTGACAAAGCGCCAGCATTGCGCAGCAGTCAGAGTCTGGTAACGGCGCCCAGCTGTGTAGAGTGACGACTCGTCAAGCACGACCAGAGACTCTGCCCCTTTGCCGTCCCCTACGTTGCTTCGCAGCAAGCGCAATGCTACTGCCGCATTGGAGTGGTCGACAAAGCTGCTATGTACAGTGCCAGACGTGGATATTTTCCTCTTGGCGTGCATCATCCGGCGGAGAGTTTCTGCTTCTGCAAGCGAAACAGCGACGTAGTAACGACCAGATTCCACTTGCTCTGCCATTCGACTTCGGACAAGCTCCTTGATGTCCTCAAAAGTAATTTGGTGGTCCCGATCGGAAGTCGATGGCGCGCTGCCTTGCTTTTGCTGGCGGCGCAACAGCACAGCTTTGACTATTTCCTGCAGCTCTTTGTGGCTTTCTAGCTCGACGCCCATCGTAGATAGCACCTCGCGCAGCTGAATGGGGGTGATGTAGCCACGCTTGCTGCTGTCGAACAACTGAAACGTGGACCGCAACGTTTCTTCTTGTTCATTCGTCAGGTCGCGAGAACGGCTCGCTACTTCTCCGCTGCCGGCAACACTCCCAACCCCGCCAAAAATTGCGTTGCTGATGCTGTTGGACATGGACCTCGAGCCCTTTTCTGATTGGGCATCGCCGCTGCCTCTCCTGACGCTGTTGTCTTCCACGCCAAGGCGCAACATATTGACGTCTGGAATCCAGTCC
>JACKZZ010012257.1_pt1 | contig 10675 bp, 8 predicted proteins | sample 8027871 | NCBI WGS metagenome assembly JACKZZ01 (sample SAMN15724774, study PRJNA655200) | protist metagenome | isolation source: fluorescence activated cell sorting (FACS) single amplified genomes of... | place: USA: West Boothbay Harbor, Gulf of Maine | collected 2000-07-19
TTATAATAATAACCTTTACCTGTATATTCTTCATTTTAATTAATTAATTATTTATTTAACTATAAAATCGATATACTACTATTACTATTTTTTTTTTTATTATGATAATAATAATAATAACTGGCCTGGCTGGGAAATAGTGCTGCTAAAAAAAAAATAATGCAACATGTTTCTACGCATCACCTGTCAATTATTGTAACATGTCATGATGAATCGTTGCACATACGTTTACCCCCACAAGCAAGAAAACATTTTATACATCCATTTAATACGAGCAGATCTAGGGCATTCAGAAAGATCTACACGGAGGGCAAGCTAGTTGGTTTTCTTCTTTCAAAACGTAAAAAACTAACCTATTTTTGTATAATTGTTAGGACGTATTTGACACCCATTGAACCATTTAGTATACTCGCACGTCTTATCTGGCTAGGTAAAAAATCGAGACGTAAAAAGAAAAGATATTTGAATAGTGATATTTAGCTGCTACTTTGGTTTATCATCATACGCTACTAAATACGTGCGTAAAATCAAAATATGAAGAAAACAGAACAAACTACGGTGGAAGAATCAGATTTAAAATCTCTCCAGAAATTACAGCAGAAATATGGTACTGACATGATGCTTAAGCTCTTGCTTGGAGAACTAGGTGTTGAGTATTGTTCAAAAAAGGAAGTGGAGGAGATCGTAAATAAAGATATCATACGACCTACAGTCCGCGAGGAAGTGAATAGCTTGAAAAATTTGGTACAAGTAAAACCAGAAGAACAAGATAATGAAATAGTAAATTTAAATAAATTGGGCAAAGAGCAACTGCAAGCTGATAGTAAAAAGAATGCTAATTTGAAAGAAGATCGAGTTGAAATTGTAAAATCTGTGGTTGGGGATGAGGGATGCAATGGTAACGAGTATCAACAGCAGGGCACTGATGTGATTCTCAGGTATTCAGCAAGTGAAACTGCTCTGTTTAGTGGGTGGTTTGGTAGCTCTGTATCACCTACCAACGTTGATACGAAAAGTAAAACTCTTACAGTGGAGGATAAAAAAAAGTCTGGAGAAAACGATTCGACACTTCTGTTGGTGGGTTTCGGTGCATTATCTATTCAAAAAGATACTCTTACAGGGGAGGATAGAAAAAAGTCTGAAATTGAAGATAATGGCGATAACAATTTAAAGAAGGAGTGGTTAAATTGTATTAATGGACTTGACAATCTTGATTGTGATAATATTGATAAAGAAACGCTGCTACGTTACATTGCACTTATGACTTTGTCGAGTATTAACAATAAGACCGTAGTTATTCCATCAGAATGGCATGGTAGATTTGACGGTAAAATCGAACAATTGAGGAGTGGTTTTACGGGAGAACACAGACGTTATGTACCTTTTATAGACAAAGCATTTTATGCACGTTATGTACCTTTTATAGACAAAGCATTTTCCAGGTTGGCAACTAAAAAATACGTAAAATACGAGTATTTTAAAAAATACTCGAATTTTACACATAAGAAAATAGGTCACAAACCAGCTTATGAACCTCAGAAGAATATCAAGAATTGGAAAAAGCAATTGGAAGGGATCGTCGGCTTTCCTTGGGAAGACTCTGCGCTTGCCGGAGTATATTATAGTCATGCTGATAATAATCTGTCTACAAAACGCCAGTACAATCGCGCTCCGTTGCCCTCCACGTACAATCGCGCTCCTTTGTCCCCCAGAGACCCATATAGTGGATCAAACACAGATTGGTTATGCAATATGACCAATTTTGACGATGACTGCAGTATTCCTGCTTCAGTTCGTAATGCGCGACAAAACCGAGACAGCTTCAGTGAACATTATAACCAAATCTAACCCAATTATACATCGGATGGTGCTGGGTAGCACATTATAATGGCTCCGATTTCGTAGGAGCAATAAATGGATATAATTGAAGAGGACATTTATGATGTGTAATATGACCAAACATATCATATGACCACATGCAAAAATGCAGATTGTACGTATAAATTTAAAAATAATATTAATTAAAACTGAGAGCGCTGAGCGCTGAGCTAAGCACTATGGATGACATGTTATGTGGACAGCTATAGTGATACTACTTATTATAATTGTTAATACTACTTATTACTTATTATTATTAATTGTATACACTAACTGGTATATGTATTTTCTTTTTCATCATCATCTCGTCGTCATTTATTATTTTAGTTTTTTTAATTTTATCAAGCTTTACACTCTTGGGAAAATTTATACATAAACGCAGTTTCTTCTATATATATTTATCTCAAAGAAAATGACACCCCTATACATTGCTATTTTTCTTTTTTGACGAAGTCATACATTATATTACAACATGTATTTTATTTATTATTTATTCTCTAAAAAACTTGTGTGCCGCTGTTTCTCTTTTCTTTTCTCTGTAACTTTCGTTTCTTTGTATTTTCTAGATGTTTATCTTTAATCATTGCCATTTCATGATTTAAATCGTTCTGATCATCATGCGTGTTATTTTTTATTGCATCTACCCCAATTAACATGGTAAGGTTATTTTTACCAGAGTTGGATGACGACAGGGGTGATTTTTCCTCTTTCATTCGTTTCTGAATCTTAAAATTCGTCTCTAATTTATTTAATGTTTGTAATTCTTCTTTTTTACGATTTAATCTTACTTGATCAGATTCATATTCATGTACTATTCGTTGTATATTTCTTGTGCTATATTGAAGATAATGTTAGCTCTTTCAACTAAAGGTAATAAAGAAGTAGCTTGAACAGAGTGCCGGATTTCTTACCTTGTTGATATTTGTTTTGCCAATGACGTATTAGAATTAAATGTCAATGACGATGTTGAGTGTTTCAATTTATCATTATTGTTATTTGGTGAGGCTTTCCTATTATGTTTCTTATCCAATGGAGAAGGTGGTGAAGGTGGTGGAGGTAATCTTGCAGGTGATACTGGCACAATCTTTGTGCCATTACTATTATGATCCTTGTTTACATTATTGATTTTATTTTTTTCTGATCCATTTTTATTTCGATGATGGCTAATCCAGCAATATAATATTACTACCGCGAAAAGAGTCACAAATACACACAATATTACAATCAGCACAAGCACAGTACAATCCGAGCATACATAACCCATCAATAAACGCAACATAAAAAGACAATAGAGACATCGAGTAGATGGTAAGGTAGACACTTACAATGATTACAATTTGCAGCACAAATGAGTCGATGGTGTTGAACCACAAACACACATATATACGTATTTTAATTAAATATATGTACGTATCTTAAATTGCTACACCACATTTTTTATAATTAAGGTGCTACGGTAGTATATTTTACATCGCTTCTATTTATATTATTACATAGCATAACGTTCTAGGATTTCCATTTCCATTTACGTTACATATTAATTGATAGGCAAAACAAAAGTTTAAAATATAGTACTAGTACGAGAGCTACATAATCATAACACACCATAAATATCAATACTACTACAGTTTATTATTTTCTCTGATCTTTGACTATAGTCGTCTATTATTATTATTATTATTATTATTATTATCTACACTACTATAATAATAATAATACCTTCTTCTTCAAGCAATGACGGACGAGCACGCTGAGTTAGGTACCTACCCCTTTCTTAGTCTGCCGTATTTATATATATATAGATAGATAGATAGATAGATATCGATAGATAATATGTTTTGGCTCATACTTTTCTTGGAATGTTTTTTGTTTTTAGATGGAACTGTTGCGACGGAGACAATTACTGTTGCTAGTTTAGGTGGTCATTATCCAACACACTGGAAAAGTACGTGTAAACACGGTAATATTTCTACTTTAGTAAAGTGTAACTTAAAAATTTACGCTAAGGCTATTAAAAAAGCGTCGGAGGAAAATGCGCAACTAATAGTAATGCCAGAAGGATACGGACTCATTGGTCGACCAGCAGAAAGCGATAAGCAACATTTTGAGCCATTTTTTTCACACGTTGGTACAAACATATGTATGAACTCTACTCTTAGTAAATACGTTCCACAACAATATGAAATTTCATGTTTAGCGAAAAAGAATAAAATAGCAATCGCAGTTAATATATTTGTCGCATTGACAAACAACCACACCAATCGAATCCAAGAAATCGTATATGACAATACAGGGACTGTGATTGTAACGTATTCAAAAATACATTTATTCCCGACTGAAAAAAAATGGGCCGAACCTGGCCCGTTTCAACCAACCTCATTTAAATTCCTTGGAAAAACATTTGGGATATTAATTTGTTTTGATGGTGTATACCCCTTTGTATCTAGAGATTTTAGTCAATTGGATGCGTTAAAAGCTGATGGTGTCGATACCATTATTTGGTCAGTCGGCTCAATGGTACCAATTGCTCATATAGGCAAAGCAATAGCAAATAAGTATAATTTTAGTTTAATCATATCTGAAGATTCCAGCTTTGTTACAGGATCAGATAGCGCGAATATATTATCAAATTCTGGTCTGCCATATCAAACACAAAAAGATTTTCAATTAATCCCGCCAAGTGATTATACTGGGAAAGGTTTACATATCAGACTTGCTTCTTATTGAAATCATATATGTTATACATTATAAATTTGAATATGTAAAATTAAAACTTTTATTCTGTAACTTATGAAATCTATACTCTCTCTCCATTGAATCCAGTATTAAAATTTTAACTTAAAGTTAAATTTTTAAATTAATGAGTAAGAGCATAATATTATATAACGAGCACAGCGTGCGTATAATTTTAATTACCAACACAAGTAACCGCAAGTATTTTATTTATATGTGTATGTACTTTATATTTAAAACTCATGATAATGAGATTTACACTTTTTCAAAATACGAGTACCATACCATCATATATATCAATATACTCGTACTTGGTAGTATCTTTTACACATTTCTGACACCTGTGTTATACTTTTCGTACAAATTACTTTTTTAACCCTTTGTCAATGTCCATAACGCAGGAGCGGTGTGATGAATTACTCCACCTTGACCATCTACATCATCATCTCTACCTTGTATTATAAACTTGCTTCGCCTTGCGACGTCTTCTTCAAAATCACAAACTTCATCTAATCCAGCCTCGATATGCGCTTTCTCTTCAGCAATTTTATATTCTTCGCTGTCTGTCCAATCTTCAATTTTTTTCCCAGTAGACCGCCATGCTCTGTACAGCAATGATAATTTTTTCCGTTCCATCTCACTTTCAAAAACTTCTTCTTCCTTTTTACTTTTCTCACTATTTACCAATGACTTAGATGATTGCTTTAACATTGATGTTGTAGGTGTAACATTGCTCTTATGTATATGTTTATTTTTATTTTTTGTACGTGCTAATGATGTAGGCACAAAATCATAGGACAATATATGCAACGGTGTCGATTTGTGCTCTATATCAGTTTCAAACGGCGCAGTAATTCTTCTTTTTTTCCAGCTTTCATATATTTCTTTCACATGCTGTCGCATTAAACGTGGTTGGTGCCGAGAACGCATACTAACAGGAATTGGGCGACCATTGTGCCACTCTTCAGGCGCACGTTCTTCTTCTTCTTTAAGACCATGTACCTCTCCAAACAAATGCGAACACATTCTACATACTGGAACAAATTCATACAATGTATGATACAAACGATATGGCAATTTCTGCATTTCATGTTGAGTTTTATCCATATGTTCTAGATCACGTTGGACAAATATCGAGCCATTTAAATCGATCTTAGCATTGTTAGTAGCAGCGTCATCGCCACTATTACTACTTATGCTCGAGCGCCTTTTTTTCTTATGACTCTCATTTTGTTCCTCCATCAGCAACAAAAATTCATTTAAATGTACATCGCCATCTAAATCACGATCTAACCATACCAAAAGTTCTTGTTTGACGTTGTCTTCAAATTTCAAACCAAACAACGTTTTGACTCCATGAAAAAATTGTGCGTATGTCATGACATTTCGATGTAACTTTCTTTCCTGGCTTGTATCCATTTGTCGTATACTCTCGTCTGGTGGAGCATTTCCGAATTCGCGAAATATATACGTAGGTCCATTTGGATGGTTCATTAATGCATTTCGCAATGCTGCCTTAGCATGCCTGACTTCTTTCTTTAACATTCTTAAATCATATATTTGCTTTTTCGTTCCACTTCCAACATTTTTTTCTTTGCTTCGATCTCTTTATCATTTGATTCACTTTGGATGTTTAGGATGCGTTCTTTTGACAGTTTCACTTCAAACTGTAACTTGTTTTTCTCAATCTCAATTTCGTGTATTTTTTCCCTTAATTTATTAACTTCTTCTATATTTTTATTGTTGCTTGTATTGATTGTCGCTTGATGTTTTTCCAATCTTATTAATTTTTCCTCAACATCTTTACTTTGAAATTCTAATTCAGTGCTTCTTCTATCCAAGGTGAGTTCCTTTTTCGTCAACAGTGCTTCTTTTTTATTGATTTTACTTAAAAGCAATTCGTTTGAATCATGCTTCAATTTTGTTTGCTCCTCTAATTTTAATAATTTCTTTTCTAATTTGTCATCTGCCTCCTGTAATTCATCCTGTCGCTTTTTAATTTGCGTCTCTCTCATTGTTATTTCATAGTTTTTTTTTTCGAGGGATACTTCTCGATCGCTTAATTTTGCCTCCATTTCTCTTATCTCACCTTCTTTTTGTCGTATATCAGCCGATAAGTTTTGGATCTTAGTATTTTCCTCCTCCGAGAATGCATGGAAGTTTTGTTCTGCCTCCTGTAGTTGCACTTCCCTGTTTGTGCAACTACTTTCACGTTCTTTTAAAATTTCCTCCGTGCGCGATAAATTATTTTCTAACATTTCTAATTCTTTTCTCTCCGCCAACGTATTTAATTTAATGGCTGCCAACTGCTTCGATGTTGAAGCTAAGGTCATTGCATCCGTTTTAAGTGCTTGTTCCTTTTGTGACATATGATTTTCTCGATGTTGAATTGCTCGGTCGTGGTTCTTTAATTTGTCTTCCCATTTGCTATATAAAGACATTAATTGTGTACGGGTTTGGAAATCATTTGCTAAATTTTTTGTATTTTCTATATTTAATAATATCTGTGTTTTTTTCTCATCAATATCGGTGAACTTGTCATTGCCGTCGTCATCTTCAAATTTCACCGGAAGGGGTCGATTTGTTTTCAACTGGGAAATTCTTAAACCTTCCATGTACCCTTTTGCAAGTTCAAAATCAACATCATCTTCTATCATCGTGTTATTATCAACACTGTTATTGTGATTTTGTTCTGAATTATAACCCTGCTGTTTTTGCCTCCCATAAATATTCGCTCGTTTACTACTAAAATTATAATCGTTGGCATTATTGCTAATTATCTGCGTGTCGTTCTTCGTAATGGATTTGCTCGAGCCATCAATAATTTGCGACAGTTGATCGTTAATGTCTCGTATACCAGCAAGTGAAACCGTCTTACTGGTGACGTACAAATCTTCTCCGCGTTGTTGTTGCTGTTGCTGCAAATCGAATTTGGTTTCATAACTACTACGCTTCCGTGAAGAATTTCTCGTTTTTGATGATCTTCGAGTGATTTTTTTATCTGGCGTTTTTGTTGGTGTGAATAATGGTTGCCTTGGACGACTACGCCGACGAGAAGGCGTGGTTAATGAGGACGTATTATTTTTCTTTGAAGATGTTATATTCATTTTTCGAGCTGTTGTTGTTGAAGCCGACTTTTTATTATTTATGTTGCTATGCCGAACTATTTTCTTTGTCGAGCTAATGGTTGGCCTGGACAAATCCCGGATGGCACTGGTATTGACTGCTTCATCCATTCGTTTTGGTGGTTTCTTTTCATCCATCCTTTGTTTCGTAATTTTATGGTTGACACGGGTATATAGTATGTGTGTTATATTTTGTCATTCATGAAGCAAAGTGGTCTCTCCACTTCGGCTATTATTATCCAGAAGAATAATAATAATAATATATATTATTATCATCATCTCGATATTTTAAAATAAAAATATTATTTTTTATTATTTATTTATTTTATAATAGATTTTACCGCATTATAATTACACCAATATTTATTACACGCCGCGGGTATACTGTATAATATACTACTATTTAATACTGTCAATAAATATTTTATTATAATTAATTTAAATTATTTATTATTACTATATCAGATTTAGATTTTAATTTGGATTTAGATGTTTTAGCTTTATCACCATGTGGTGGTAGCTGCTACAGTATAATGCTGGATTTAGTAGATTTAGATTAATACGTACCTGGTAATTAACTTGAAATTTAATAAATTGAAATAATAATAGGTTAAGGTGATTTTTTAGATTTTAGATTTTTAGATTTATTATTATTATATTATAGTGGTGGTGTGTTGTGGTATTATTATAGGGCATGTCGTTCTGTCTAACTTGGTTATCTCTCTCTCTGCAATCTCTCTATGAATTACACGAGTACAACGTACAATAAATTAATATATGCTCTTGCAATTTGAAGAGCATTTTTGACAGTAGTAAGCTAGTAGGGTGTCCAGGTGTCTTCTTTTCGCCAAAATTTAATGCCTATTAGAGAAAATAATAAAAATGAAAAAAACATTGTTGGGGGATGTATTATTTTTAATACCATCATACTAATTTGCACAAGAAGTCGCATGCCTCACAAACACATAACATGAAAAATATAATGCGTGAGTTACAAGAGTTTATTTTAATTACATTATTTTTCGGTGTTTTAATAAGTTATGATAATATTGTTGTCATATATTTTCAGATTATAATATACAAACATATACATTCGCAATAATATATATGTACACATGTATAATCATCTTTTTCGACGCTTATGTTTACTGCGTTTGTTCTTATGTTTTCTTTTCCTTTTTCTACCATTAAACGCTTTTACTTTTCGATATTCTTGAGCAGCATGGCTTACAGGACGATATACATTGTACGTTTTATGAAACCCATCTTCAACAAATTTATTTAAATTCACTTTGTATTCAGCAATAATTGATTTCCAAGTATTTATATTGGTTAAGTATTCCTGTAATTTTTTGTCTTGTATATCTCCGGCTATATCTTTCTTTATAAACAAATTATTAAATATGTTATTATTATTAGCATCATCATCGTCAAAATGTACTATCAAGTGAAAAAAAGATTCAACTGCTAATTTATACATATTGAAATTATTATTGAAATTATCACTATTTGCATTATTGTCATTAGTTGCAAATGGTAAAGATGGCGAACTTCGCACAGCTGCTATGTCATTCATAGATGCTTTTGATGGTTTTGACGTCAATACTTTTAATAATACAGTTTCAACATATGTCATGTTAAAATTATTCATAAATTGCACATTATTATTATCACTTTTGGACAAAGATTTAAATCCATAATATATTAAATCAACCATTAGTGGTGGGAAAAATCCGACTGAAACATGTATCGAATCATCTTGCAGATCCTTGCAATCCGCATCGTGTATGTAGCCACGAGGTATATACAGCGCGTCGCCTTGCTTTAACACTGCATTTATCAAATGTTGACGATTTGATTTTCTTTTCTTCAAATGTTTTTGGACTTTCTTCTTGGGCCAATCATTAGCTGGCAGCACTTCTGCTGGATTTTGGTAGACGCGCCAATTTTTTGAACCATACAATTGTAAAACATACACATCATGTGAATCAAAATGTGAGACAAAGCCAATTTTATTTGCAGGTGTAATATATACATTTAGTTGGACATAAATACCAAGTTTGGCAACAGCTGCTTTTAAAAATGGCCTTGCAACAGTTTTTTCCCATTGTTCAGCTCGAATGAAAAGAGTGGAATAGCCTTGCGAGTGTGTATACTGTATTGCATCTCGATCCCATACCTAAAGAGGTTCATCATACATCATTATGGCGTTATATAAATAATTATGTTAGTTCATTAAATGATAAGGCTGGAGCACGACATTTGACTTACTTGGTTTTGTTTATACTTCGATTGCTCCTTCATAACAGTAGCTTTGTCGTATCCCCGCTTAATTTCCGGCATTTTCCAATACAGAAAAGGCTTTACATCCTTACCATTATTTGTTGCCCGTATGTAAGGAAATCCATCGCTTTTTACTAATCGATGGCATTTTTTATCATATGCTGATTCCTGGATGTAGTGAAATAACTCATCTAATGGTCGGCCTTGAACTTCCTTTCTTTTTCTTTTCGTTGGCGTTTTTTCCTCATAGTACCCAGGTAACCTACGGTTTAATAGCACAGGCTTTAATTCAAAATAATCTTTCATAAAAACTTCAGGCTGCAAAGGATATGTAAACCAGCCTAACGTACCTGTTTCATATTCTTGCCGGATCTTTGCGTTTCGAACAGAATTAATTACATACGTATCACTATTCGTTATTTTACTACCACCGTGAACAACTATTATTTTAAAAATACAAAGAATAAGCATGGTACAACAGCGATAAATGCAGCTGCGTATGCATGTTGTGGTTGTGCTTTTCGTCATATGATACTATTGTCCCTTTTCCAACTTGTTCTCCAAAGTAAAGACACCTAAAGACAACCAAATGTAGTATAAATTTATTACCAATCCGCACAGTATAAAAAAAATAATTAACCCTGTATTATAATATC
>JACKZZ010012792.1_pt1 | contig 10672 bp, 12 predicted proteins | sample 8027871 | NCBI WGS metagenome assembly JACKZZ01 (sample SAMN15724774, study PRJNA655200) | protist metagenome | isolation source: fluorescence activated cell sorting (FACS) single amplified genomes of... | place: USA: West Boothbay Harbor, Gulf of Maine | collected 2000-07-19
TGGATTGATAGCCACAAAGCCATTTCTAAATGTGTAGAAAAGTAGATATGTTCATGACAAAGGGGACTCGACGGATCGTTCATGGCAAGCCAAAATAATATGCCCGTCGTCTTACATTCCAGTTGTATTTGGGCATGGCTAACTGAAAGCCATCGGAGACTCGCTATTTTTGTAGGGATGTACCAGCGTTCTTGCACGCTATAGTAAAAAACTCAACTTCTCGAGCATGCGTTGCCCGATTTTAGATAATCATAAAATTTTATAACCTTCCAGAGGGTCAATACACTTCGCGATAATATTATACCTATCTTACTCGAATGATCGAAATACTCTAAATGTGACTTAGTTGTGTATCGATTCACTTGAAATGGTCTAATTACATAAATTGAAATTGATGATTCGATTGAATTGCTATGGATTGAACGATGGAAGAAAATGTGAAGATCTTTGATGTAGGCAAGAGCAGAATGAAAGATGAACATGGATAATACAATTGACGGTATTTCATTAAATGATGCAGCATGGGAAAGATTCTTCGAAGTCCCTGATGGTTCAATTGATACTGAAAAATGGGAAGAGGATTTGTTGTTCCTTGAAGAAGAACCTGTCAAACCTTATAGGGTTAGGGTAATTTCGTAGAGCATCAGACTTTCAACTTGCATAGATTAATTATACACAAGCTTCAATATTCAGCGAGAGTTGTTTTTAAACGAAATTATCGCATGTCCGCATCGACGATATATAGTCTGTTGTTACGAATTGGACCTCATATCCAAAAGAATGAAGTCAAGTCGAGAAATCGTACATCAATTGCATTTTACGATTCGTACCACATTGAACGTCAATCTTTAACTCTCGGATATGGCGAATTCATGGACAGTTGTGCATATTCAAGATATGGCTCATCTACTTTGGAAAGCAATAATTGTATTGAATGTGAAGATTGGTGTGTATCCGTCTTTGACGCGTAAAGAAGGATCAAGTGTTTATGGGGATACCGTGAAGATTTTTAATAAAATCATCGAACTTGATACAAATGGGCGAAAATTATTGGGATCACGTACTTTCTATTCTGTTGTTTTAAAGCTGCAAGCTTTGTTCGGGGCCGCAAAATCCAGTAGCAAAACGCTGCTACGATAATGGAGCTTCAAGGAACTATCGAAACACTCAAAGCTGAAAATGAATCATTAACGACTGCCAGGAATGCTCTCCAAGGTCTTTTAAGTGATGTTGGTTCTCCTGCTGTTGTCGATTTAATTGCTGGTGTCAAGGCCAATATCGAAGAGTATATGGGTAACAAAACAGCGAATTCAAATTTGGATAAAAAGCAACTGAAAGAGCAGCTCGCGTTTGTGACGAGTGATTTAAAGACAACAAAGAAGAAGCTGAAAGCCATGGACGAAAAATTCGCTGGTATCAAATTGACTAGTGTTTTCATTCAGCGATTGAAGATTTACCGCCAGACGATTCATGATTCCAATACAGAGGATATTAGCTATTTTAAGTTCACCTGGATAAGGAATGTGGTAATGTGGCAGTGTTTGAGCTTCTGTTTGCTGTAGTATTGATGCGTTTTGAAGAATTTTGGGAGCTGATGAAGATGGATCCAAAGGGACGGTATGTAAATTATGCTGATCATACTTTTAGTTATAAGATGGAAAAGGCGGTGTTGGATGTCGGTGTGTCGATGGAATATGTGATAGAGGCTGGGAAAGAAATCAAGAATCAGTGGGAGCTGGCAAATGCTTCATTTATTCCCGTCCGGGACGGAAATGGAAATTTTGCCCCGATGATGGGAACAGTACGACGATTGGAATGCTGCGTAGAGAAAATGGCTAAAGTAAATCAAGACCAGGCATTGCAATTGAGGTTACTGCAAGAAAAAAGCATAAAAAATGAAAAGAATATGAAGATTGTGCTTGAGATGTTGACGAAATTGAGTAATGGGGGGAATAGAAATCATGGAGGTGACTGCAATTGTGCCGGTGAGGACGCCGAAACAGCTGAAAGATTTGACAATGGTGTCGACATTCAAAGAGAGGGCGAATAAAGCACATGCGGTGGTTTCTTCGGAAATGAAGAAAGAGCGATCGTTGATAAGCAGATGGAAGACAGGAGTGGAACTGATGTGTGCGTTTTTGCCTTCTGGGGAAGATAGCAAGGCAGGTGGACAAGCCCATCCCGGACGATGTCCTAAAATGCAGCTATGTAGCCATAGAGGCTGCAAATACATTTTTTAATCAGAATCTTGATAAAATCGATAACAAAAAATGGATGACCAAAGAAATCAAGGCTAGTGTTATTGTGAAGCAGCAGCACAGGCACTGCAGTTGCCGCACAAGATACGAGTACACATTCCGCTTACCTTAGAAAAATCATACGCTGATTTTTTCCACTCTGTCTCAGTTTTAGGAAATTTTTAGGCCAGTTCAGGGAGACCAATGACAATATCCATAACTTTATAAACAATTTCATAGAAGTGTGCAATACTCACACCAGAATGTTTACGGATTGTCTGGTATCCCCCAGATGCCCCACCACGAGCAACGAATTCGAGCGCTAGATGCATGAAAAATCTTCGACGGCCGAGCACTTTCTGACTAGCATCATACGGGTTTGGCATCTCCACAACTGTCAACTTTTCCAGAGTCGACTTCCATTGACGATGACCGTCTCAATCTATGTATTTCGCAAAGGAAAAAGCACATTGTTTCGGCCCTGACCCTGGGCATGAATGCTTTCGAACTCACCAAGGAGCGTTTCCACTGCGCTTGAATGGCTCAGTAGCAATCGTTTTTCTAGCGGTCGGATTTTGTCCATCTTTTTTCGTGCCGCACGGAATTAAGAGTCATATCGAGTGTTGTTGCAGCAAATCCTGTGGTGGACGTGGTACTTGTACTCGAATTCATTGGTCGTGTTGGATTTTGTTGGCTTGGAGCAAAAACAGCAATAGAAAAGGTCATTGATGACCTCCACGTGAGCCAAAAACAGCATCTTTGACGCAAAGTCTGTTTCTTTCGGATCAGATCCATCTGAATTCGCAGAATTCAGAATCGCACGAAAATGGGGAATTGTATTCAATCGATTAATGATCAATTAGTGGACCAGAGAAGAGCAGATTCAGATAAAGTTGGAAAAGAAGGAAAGGCAGAAGTGTTGGACATTTTATTTTTCCCTGATACTGCTCTACCATGCCATTATGCTTTATGTCGTCGAGCGAATTGTCAATATAGTCATGACCCATCGACCAACTTGCTCCAATTTCTTCACTACATTAATTTAGCCAAAGTGTCACTTGATATTTGTGTATTTACGATTACATGCAATCAGGTAAGAATGTCATTTACTGCTGTTCCGATCCTTTGAATTGAATCACACGTCTGTTATCGATAGATTTCGGAACGAGTCATTGCAGCTCATCAGCGAGGAGTCAAAGTTCGAATCATTACCGATAATGCTCAGGCGAAAACTCTCGGTTCGGATATTGAAAATTTTCGTCAAGTAGGAATCCCAGTCCGAGATGATCACTCTACCACTCACATGCATCACAAAGTAAGGAGCGGCATGATTTTGGTAAATGTCAAAGGAATGAATTAATTGGCATACCTAGTTTTGCATCATTGATAAGAAAGTTTTGATGAATGGATCGTTCAATTGGTCCAGACAAGCCGTTTTGGGCAATCGTGAGAATGTTGTGATCAGCACAGGAATTGCAACAGGTATACTGTTATTGACTTGAAATACTACGACGATACAAATGAGCTCAACCTTGTATCTGATAGTGAAATTCCATTCGTACTTCAATGACTTATGGAAAGAATACGGTGATGGGAATCGGCATAACCAAGAACGATATCATTGAGGTAAAAACATTCAATTAGTTGTGTAGCAGGATGTAGCCAAGTATGCACCCGGTGCAAGTATGTACGCACGATAATGAAAGAAGAAAATGTTTGAATTACCCCTCTGTTCTATATATAAATTTGTACGAACGTCCTCATGTTCTGAGGAGGATTGTGGACTTGACTGTGTGGCCACCATCACCACTGGATCATCATCATCGGTTTCAATTTCGGTATCTGATCTCCATTGAAATCAGGGCAAATCAAAATATTCAACACTGAAGCCCAGGAAATGAGCCACCATATTTCCCCAATCCAAGCAAGAGTACAAACATAAATTGGTCAATTTTAGTCCATCGTCTAGTCCATCATGCCATCATGGAAAAAGTTTCGGCGAAATAAGCAGATGATCAAAGAACAGAAATCTCGTCAAGTGGTGCTATCGAAAGAAAATCAGCCTCCAGCGCAAGAAGTAACACCAGATCTACCCTCAATTGTGCCTATTTCGGTCCATCCAGTCACAAAAGTGCCTCTAGGGGAAGATCGTAAAATCGAGCTCCTTTCTCCCACACAATCCCCCAATCGAAAATCGAAAGCCAAAGGTAACAACCGCTCACCACAAGCAAGAAAAGCACGTCGACTGAATTTTAACAAAAGAAAACAGGTTCATCCCATCACTGCCGAAGAGTTAGAAGCCCAAGAGAAGCAAAAGCAGCAGGGGCAAAAGCAAAAACAACCTTTTGCTATACTGGATGCAGTATATGAGGATGGAGACGATAAGAATCAGTTTTTGGTCATCGAAAAGTTAAAAGGAGTTGGTGAAAACGGGTGTCAGCCACATAAATCTAAACAGACCAGCATCCAAAAGCAGTCGGAGCCACAGAAATCAAAACCAATATCCATCCAACATCAACCTGATACACAGACACAGAAAGTAAAGCCGCCAAAGAAAGGATCTACAACAGAAGAAGTTTTGTCTGTTTTGTTTTTTCCTGATAAATCTCTACCTTGCTCTTCCTTTGCTTCCGGAAGGTGCTCGATAGAAGACTGCCCATTCAGTCATGAACCAACAAACTTGGGAGAATTACTCACCTATCTTCAAAAGGCCACTGCTACGTTGGACATTTGTGTATTTACCATTACCTGCAATGAGGTGCGTTCAGTTTTATTTTGATGATCTGTATCACAATAATGATCGTGTGTCATCGACTCTAGATTGGAGATGAAGTTATCGCTGCCCATCGAAGAGGTGTGCGCGTTCGAGTAATTACCGACAACCATCAAACTAAATCCATCGGATCGGACATAGCTCGATTCGGAGAACATGGTATTAAAATTCGGCACGATAATTCAAAAAAACACATGCACCATAAAGTACGTAGCTCGAATGCAGCGACACATTGTCTATTGAGCTAAATTGTACTCTACTCGATAGTTTTGCATTGTGGACGATGAAATTCTCATGAACGGATCGTTCAATTGGACAAAACAAGCTGTGTTGGGAAATCAAGAGAATGTCGTCATTACGAAAGGCGCGGCAACAGGTAAATGAATCAGTATCTGCTATTTTTTAAAATTAATGATTCAAAAAGTGTGTATGCAATATCATAGACCGATTTCGCCTGTATTTTGAGCAGTTGTGGATGCAATATTGTAATAATATGATCATTGAAACACGCCAGACATGAGTGATCCTACAGAATGCAATACATCTTCCATAGACCCAATAACTTCACCTGCAGCTTCCCCAACGGCCCCAATAGCCCCTTTTACCCCATCTGTTATATCGAAATTCGATATGGCTCCAGCTGCATTTCCTATGAAGCCCACTGCATCGCCAGTATATTCGCCAATCTCCCCAGCAGCAGTTCCGGCGAATTCTTCAATCTCTCCAGCAGCAGCTCCGGCAAATTTTCCAATCTCCCCAGCAGCAGTTCCGGCGAATTCTTCAATCCCTCCAGCAGCAGCTCCAGCAAATTCCCCAATCTCTCCAGCAGCAGCTCCACCCTGAGTCGTGGTCATTTCTCCTACCCCGGTAACCAATTTACCACCATGCTGCATCAGAATCGGATCTGTCATTAAATGAACCCCTGCAATAGCTCCATATCCAATTGCGTTTGAGCTACTTAAAGTATGTGAAGCTGCACCTGACTGGGTATTGTACGCAACCTTTAGATCTGGTGTGGCGGTTACCTTTTCTTGAACCGGCATTGGATGAATTTGTATTTTGTGAGGGGCGACGGGCACGACAAAAGAAGTATTGATACGGAGTGGCACTGGTGTATTGTGGCGGTGAATTCGTAACTAGTAGAAAATAAATATGTCACTGAATATTGGTTCTGTTGGACCATACATGGACCCATGTCATATGGTACCCACCTCATTCTGTACCAATGTCGCATTGATATATCCCTGTCCCGTCATGTCCAAGGCCGTGTATTTCCCATCTCCATTTATATCATAAGCAATACAATTGGGTTTACCATCGCCTGTTAGATCAAGCGCTTGGGTAGGCAGAGCCTGATTTCGATAAAAATGTATCAATTGTCGCAAGCGCATGATTTCAAACTTTGCCTGTTCGAAGGTCGTGATGTCCACTGCGTCTAAGGGAAGGTCGGCTTCCTGTGCCGCAGAGACAGGTGAAACTATCGAGGCTGAGGCTCCCATGGTATTCTTTCTTGAATCTAAATGTGTGTATTTTGGTCGTCTTGGCCAATGAAACTTTTGCGCTAAAAATAGCGCGCATTGAAACCCTGCTCTGAATTGATTTCAAGTACCTCGGAGTCACGAAAGTTCTCACTTACCGACCAGTTACAGTTCTAGACATTCTGCTTTACTTCTCAATCCTGATAAAAAAGTTCATGCATGATACACTTGTGGGAAACCCGAGCGAAGCATTTAGTACTTTTCTTTCAAAAGAATCGGTGCCAATGTTTCTAAATCCTGCAACCCAAAGGTCTTGGCAGAAGTCTGCTCCAGAGCCTTGAGTTAACTCGATTTGGACTCGAGCTCGAGCGTGGCCACACGTTCCGACGTGAGGTTCCAGAGTTTCATCGATAACAAGTGATCTAAGTAGAGGACGTACGGTCACTAGTGAGGTCTTGGACTTTTGGACTTTTGGGGAAATTTCAGAGACTCGAGTTGGAGATCAATCGCCTGTCGTGATTGATTGGCAGTGCTACGCTTTCCCGAAATCACGTGTTGAATAGAGAAGACCTTGTGCTCGAGGATCTCGAGCTCTAGTCGCAGTTGGGTCATGAGCGCCAGCCTCCTCTGTTCATACAGAGCCAGTCTGACGGGGAAATACTCCCGCAAGATCTCGTGGGGCGAATGACATTTCACGAGCTGCCCTTGCGCATTAAAACAACACATGTTCCCCGTAGAAACGAGCTCTGTCACTTGAACATTTTGGACTTTTCGAGGACTTTCATGAATGTGTCATCCATTTTCGAAGAAATGTCATGAAGGTTCATGAAGTTTCGTGGACTCGTCGAGAAATGGCAGGACTTTTCGTGGACTTTTGATTGGAGGAATTTGCAGCAGCGTTCGAGGGATGCCATAAAAGGTCAAATTTGGTGCTCTGCTGTTCTCTGCAGATTCTGTATTAAAACGACGTTTTGGTCTCCCTAAATAGATGAACACGTCCTTTATGTCTGATACCAGTGCCCGCCAGTCGTTTCCAGTTCCTCGACTCCACTCCTGAATTGCGTACACGCCACATGCCGTCCCCGCAAGAATTGTGCGCATTAAACGCCCGGTTTGTTCCCGATGGGAATCATCATTCTTCTTCTCGTATTGTGATTGTCAACAACTCTAAGAAAAATAATCCCCATGCTCCTCAGAATTACGGGACCCCCCCCACCACACTTCGACGTACGGTCGAACGTTCGCCTATTTCTCATACCTTGCACCGTTCTTCCTCGAGTAGCTCCGTCGTTCCTGGGTCTCATCTTGGAAAGCAATTGAAGCTCGCGATTCAGCTGTCCTTGTTGCTGAATATCCTCTTGACGCTAGCCAAAGTCTATGCCTCCATCGTGAGTGGCTCACTGGCCGTCCTGTCGTCGCTCGTGGATTCGATCATCGATCTGACGACCCAAGCTCTATTTTGGTGCACCGACAAGTACATGCACACGCCGAGTGTGAACTATCCCGCGGGTCGACGTCGTCTCGAACCCATCGCGGTGATTATCTCGGCCACGTTCATGGGCATGGCCGCACTCTCGGTGGTCCAACAGTCCGTGCACGCGCTCGCGACGAGCGGCGAGGCACGCGCACGCGTGGACGCCGGGACGGTCGTGATTTTATTCATCGCCGTGCTCTGCAAGTGTGTCTTGTGGTGGCGCTGTGCCCGACTCGCGCGGGTCTCGGCGACCGCCGCGACGTTAGCCCAAGATCATCGCAATGATGTCTTGAGCAACACCGTGGCCATCGTGACGTCGACTTGGGCTCATGTGGCTCCTCACTGGTGGGTTCTCGATCCAGTGGGCGCGATTGTCATTAGCATGTACATCACCGCGAGTTGGGTCGTGACGGGGAAGGAGCAAGTCGAGCGCCTCGTGGGGATCCAGGCCCACGCGTCGTTCATCGAGCTCGTGAAAGACATGGCGGATGCCCACCATGTGTTGATGAAATCGGATATCGTGCGAGCCTATCATTTTGGCAATCACTTTTTGGTCGAAATCGAGGTGATTTTACCCCACGATATGGTCGTGATGGACGCCCATGACATTAGTTTAGCACTACAGAAAAAGGTCGAGGCACTAGACGAAGTCGAACGAGCCTTTGTGCATGTGGATTATCTCCCGAGGAATTATGATGAACATAAAGATCTCACGCAACGCCTCGCGCTGGATTTTGAATCGTAGGGTCGTGTTTTTTTAAAAAGGGGGGAAAGAATATACGATTGTGTTCCTCAAATTACTCTAGTACTCATGCTCTTTCGCAAGTCATCACAACGTTTTGACACCACACTTCGTTTCTCATACATGGCGTGCATTTCTTCGGTCAAGTCTGAAATCTGTCGACTTAATTCCGTTTGCTCCGTGGCCTGATCCGGATGCTCCTGGGCTTCCGTCAGTGCTTCTTTCAACACGTCGAGGGTTTCACACAACTCGGCATACTGGGACTGGTAGCCAAGAAATTGCCTTTCGCACATGTCGAGTTGATCCTGAGCGCTTTTGCCCGCGAGGGTTTCTTCCAACGTTTCTTCTTTGTCCTGAGGTGGACGTGTCGTACTTTCAATGGACGTCAAAAAATGATCCAGTGCAGCGTATCGCGCCATGCGTTGCTCTGAACTGAAATACTGGGGCACCTTCTGATGAGGATGCTTCTCCAGATCTTGAGCCACAGCCAAGGTCTCCGTTTCCACACGAGCTTCGAGCTCGAGTTCTTGAAACATTTCTTGAAAACTTCGACCCATGAGACGATGGTATTCCGTCACGAAACTCTGGTCGGTGTCGTTAGAAAAATCATCCGGATTGACTTTTATATGCGCAAGGGAGTGAATGACGATACTGAGGAATTCGGAGATGTTGTCCATGCGCGACGTGCGAACGTACAGACACCTGCGCGTGGGATCATAGAGCATCGAATTCCCAAACGCCGACGTTTTGGCTCGATCGATGGGTGCGGGCAATGCCGATACGGGCACCAGTTCGACTTTGGCATCCATCTGCAACGCGACTAACAATCGCTTGCCAAACGCGAATCGTTTTTTAGCTCTGGGGTTTAGCTCTTCTTCTTTCACGATCTCGAGGTGACCTTCCGGTTCACGACTTGCATCGAGCTGAGTACCATAATGAGCTGCGACCATAGCCGTTTGGGCCTTTTTCATCACGGCCGCAGAAGAAGAAGAAGTGTTGGAGTTGTTCTTGTTGTTCTCATTCATCTGCTGAATTAAAGTTTCAATTCGCTGCAGTCGATTCTGAATGGCCGTATTATTCGGTCCAACAGACGACGAAATCTCATCGGTGTCTGCTGACTCATGATCGCCAGCCGCAGCCGCAGCCGCTTTTCGCTTCAACCGTTGTTCTCGAATTTCTTCCGGGGAACGAATGTCGTCTGAACCTTGCAATGCCGTGGCAACTCTTATTTTCGCTAATCCGGATTGAAATAAAGTCGATGCAGATCGTGGTAGCAGGGAGGATGATGACGCAAGTTGTAATTTCTTGAGCTGTCTCTGTTGATATTCCATCAACGCCTGTCTGGCCTGGTCTTCCAACATTTGCTTGTGTTTTTGAAACTGATGCTCTTTTTGATTCAATTTTTGTTTCATTTCGTGCTGGAGTCGACGACGACGACGACGACGACGTAGACCGAGCTGCGCAATCAATTCTGCCTCTTGCTGCGTATGTTCTTGTTCGAGTTGTTCATAAATCAGATGATACTCGCGTTCGAACTGAAGTGTTAACTTTTGTTCGTCTTCCTTTGACGTGTGGCGGTTGTTATCGTCACTTAAGCGGACCTTGAGGAGCTCCGCTTGCTCGGTCCATAAATTCACACGCTGGCGCTCCTTGCGCGAGTGTTGCTCGTTTTTCTCTCGTTCGAGTTGTTGCGTAAACTCCGAATCTATGGCGGCTAACTGAGTCTCATAAGTGTGGGAAATTTCGAGCTGAAGGGCGTTTTTTTCCGCCACAGACGCAGATACGCGCGTGGCCGTTTCTGTCTTTAGTTTTTCACGATAGTCTTGAATTTCAACCAGCGCAAGGTTGCTGTTGGAATCCGGCGCTTCTTCTTCTTCATGCACGAGTCCTTCGGCGCGTAAGTGTCGCGTCATCATCACAATTTCTTCCAGCTGATGATCCTGCAATACCTGATGCTGTGTCGCGTGG
>JACKZZ010016482.1_pt1 | contig 10672 bp, 4 predicted proteins | sample 8027871 | NCBI WGS metagenome assembly JACKZZ01 (sample SAMN15724774, study PRJNA655200) | protist metagenome | isolation source: fluorescence activated cell sorting (FACS) single amplified genomes of... | place: USA: West Boothbay Harbor, Gulf of Maine | collected 2000-07-19
GAAGAGAGGCGTCGTCTTCGTATTGCAACTGAGAAATTAGAAGAACGAAAGAATGCATTGTCACTTATTGAGCGTGCAGATTGGTTGCCACCTTCAATAGATGCTGCCCGTGATTCAAGAGTTAGAATTAATGTCGGTGGTTTGATGTTTGAATGTAGCAAGAAGATCTTATGTCGCGATAGATCATCCTTACTTTGCCAAATTTGTGGTGATAATTCTCCAGTTCTTCCAGAGACTGATGGATCCTTTGTATTTGCTCGTGATTGGTGGTTGTTTCGTTTCATCATGGCTTTTCTACGCGACGGTTCTCTTCCTGATGATCGAGGCTTATTGGCCCAATTGTACAAAGAGACCACTTATTGGCATTTGAACGAAATGCAGACTGCTATCGAAGAACAAAAACTGCATTTAAAATCTTCCAAAAAACCTATGCTTATCGGAGAGGCAGAGGCTAAGAAGTGGTGGAGAAATCAACCCAGCTGGTGGCAGGCTGTATCGGAAGCTCAAGGTCAAATTGAGGAAAGTAAGAAAGCAGCTGCTGCTGCAGGTAAAGATTGGTGGACTTCCAGTGAGTACAAAGGTAAGCGTTATACTGCTGCTCCTAAGATAACGGAAAATACCTGGTCCGCATCGAATGGTGATGATTTTGATAGTGGTGCTATTGGGCATCACTCAATGGGGCATAGGCATGACGAACACCTCGCTTCACCGCTACCTGATCCTTATAAATTTGTACGAAAATCTCTTGATTCTCGATAAATATCTCATGAAAAGACAGACTGGCCTTTTTAAAAATGACATTGTACAAATAGAAATTTACTTTCAGTTTAATATAAAATTTTGTATCAAATCATCTAATTATCTTACTGATCAGGCTTTTCAGCTCACTCATCTCCTTCTTAAGATACTCATTTTGTTTCTTTAATTCGCGTATCTCTTCGCTTTGTGCATCCACTTGGATATGAAGCTCTTTCACTGCTTCAGCTACAATTGTGGTCGCCCTTCCATAAGCAACATGATAAAACCCTTCCGAGTCCGTATAAACTATCTCTGGAATTGTTTCAGAAAGCTCTCCAGCCATCCATCCTATTTGCAATCTATCATCAAATTGCCGCTCGGGGAACTCTTCCGTTTTGTATTTGAATGTATACCCGGTCATATTGCATACCATGCCCAATGCGCCCTCTAATTTATTGATATCTTTCTTAAATCGCTCATCGGATGAATCAATATAGGGCCCTGAGCCCATCACTGCCCCATGTACAGTCAAGGTCCCACCAATAGAGGTATCGTCATTGAAAGAGGCCGGCCCATCCACTGAAATAGAAGAAATAGAATCTATTGCTACTTTCCCCTTGATTGTTCCGCCCACAATGACAGGATCGTTTAAGAATGCCTTCTGGATAATCAGCTTGTTTTTATTCGACTCGTCACGAACAGGCATACCATCCAAAATATCAACCTCAAAGTCATCAGGAGAAATACTGACCATACTTCGAGGGCCTAACACATCCACTGCCACAGTTGGACTCGATATCACAGATTTGGACAACACACCACTCTTCGCCTCAAAGAACTGCGCTTTGAGGCCCTTGTCTAGCAATAGCTGACCTGATACACGCATAGAATCGGTATTAACATCAGTAACTGTTAATTTCTCTACAGACAAGGTTTTAGCAGTAACACCAGTCACAGACACAGAGGACATAACAGTTTCCCCCTTCACTTCTAGTTTACCGATAATCGCACTTTCCAGTACTTCTACATTGGTGAGTACAGTGTTTTTATTAGAAAAATCGCCAGTGATGCCAACTTCGCCTTCTACTCCTTTCTCAAGCTCTGTTTCATTCAAAACTTTCTTTGGAACCCAATAAGGATCAAGGTGAATTCTACCCTCAGAATCCATGACGAGGTTGATGAAATCATCTCCAGCAGGGGCAGGGATTTGATTGTGGTATATTTTGCCAAGTTCACCTAAAATAATTGGACCGTTAATATTGAGAAATTCGTCTGTCTTTGTTGCAGAGTTCTTAATATCACCATTTTTATCAACAAGGGCAAAACCAGTCTTATGCTTGTCAGCAATGGATGGAATACCAACTGTGTTTGCAGACACAGAGCAGTTCGAAATACCACTGCTGGAAATTTGTGCATTGTGGATAATATGCCCCCTTACATCCAAATCACCTAGCAATTTACCTACTTTCAAAGCTGGAGAATTTAAAATGCCTTTTGAATACGAAAGCAAAGGGAAAGATGTGAATGCGCCTTGCACACCAACAATAGGGATTAATCCACTCGCAATATGAGGAAGAGCCAAATTACCCATTGACATAGTATAGTTACCAATATCAATATCTGAAGTGACTTTTAGGGATCGAATATTATTCAAATCACGCTGAACAGCATGCATAGCGTCGATTGGGGAGAAGTTGACTCCATCGTATACAAAGAGAATAGTAGAACCAGATGGAATAAACAGACCATCCGTAGGCTGCTGATCCTTGTTACTTATGAAAAGAAGCGAACCTTTTTTGCGAGCTTTGCCATTTCTTGAAGAAGATGGTGATAGAATATCATCAGTAACTTCCATAAATTTAATCACATTTTTGCTACTCTCTTTTCCATCGTCATCGATAACAATGAATGACGCAGTAGTAGGGATGGAGATAACATCACCGGCAGTGATATGGTGCTCATCAAGAGTAAGAGTTCCTCCAATTGCAGCATTTCCGGTTACTGATATGTCAGCACCATCAGTTATTTCAACATTACCGCGAGATGAAACTTTTCCTTTGCCATTGATGACAAACGTTGACGAACCATCGTATAACTTGGCTTCCATGAAATTGAAATCCCCCGTAGCTACATCAGATGAGCTTGGAGGAGCATCCAACGCTAGCAAAGTTCCAACGAATGCGTAATTCAACGCTTTCGCGCCAAGTACATTACCTCCAAACAGGTTTGAGTTTGCGAGAATAGACTTAGCCTTTAGATCACTATTGCCAATATTAAAGTCACCAGATCCTAGAGAAAACCCTCCATTCTCCACACTCAAGCCGCCATTTCTCACGACTACTCCACCTGCTTCAACTTCGACTCCGCCGCTCTTCATATGCAAAGAATCGCATATAATATTCCCATCAGAAGACAGTTTGAAGGTGGTCACACCGTCCACCACAGCATGGAGGATAGCGCTAGAGTTACCTGTTGCATGAAGCTCGAGCAATGAGCCATCGAAATCGGCTTCCCCTGAACGTAACTCAAAGAGAGTTCCGGTATGCCTTTGAACTGAAAGAGTCACACCACCAGGAGTTATAGCAAATTGAGAACCAAGGGTCAAACTATCACCAAGAGTGACGGGACCCGAAATATCAAGAGAACCACCCACTTTTACATTGCGAGCAGTCAAAAGACCATTTTCCGCTGTGAGAGATCCATCCGCGGCACTGAGTGCGCCTTGGGATGAGACTGAAAACACTTCCCTACCCCCGCCATCTTCTTCGACACTCCAAGCACGCATGTGGTAGGTATCGTCAGCGGAAGGAACAGACGTGGAAATGGCACTGATGATGCCAGATGGGTGGCGATTCCTTTCCTCTTTTGAAATATCAATAGCGAAGACGGAAACCGCGGAACTATCTGGTTCATCAAAGGAAGCCATGCTATTTCTTGAGTCGAAGTCTACTCTCGCTTGGCCTGTGACTTGATGTTGGCCATTATGAATGAAACGCCGATCACCTCTAATGACTGTAACCTCACGCTGTGCAGAGAGCATACCATAGGGCACATCTTTCCCAGTGGTTACATATGCATTGGATGTAACTGTTGGTATAAGAGATGCAGAGAAAATATTGAACTCAGGATCTGGGGATCGCTCAGCTTTCACTTGTAGAACTGAAGAATTGAAAAAAGGAAGGGATTGAATCAAGTTTTCCATCGGTGTGCCATAATTGATGGATTGACAAGCCTTTCCCAAATAACCTACTTCGCAGGAGCAAACTCCGGTGACTTGTGAGCAATCACCGTGACCACCACATTCAAGATATGGTGGTAGATTTAACTTTTCTAACTGAGATAATGTATTGGCATCATCGCTATCACTTGTCGCCTCTCCACCACCAATAACGTCTTCAATAGTACAAATAACCCCAGTAGCAGATTCTGCGCTAATGCCTTCTACATCGCAACCAATGGCACTTGACGGAATATTTCCGAAATGCGAAAAGTGGTTGTTTTCATAAGGAGCAAGTGGGTAGCCATCAATCACAATGAGATAGGATCCAGTACCATTATCTGGATCACTAGACTCTACCGTACATTTTCCGGTAGTCACAGCATTTAGGCTATTGATAGCTTCTGTGCAGTCAGACGCACTAAATCCAGCTTTGAACTTTGCAGATGAGTCTCCAATCGATAAAAGGAAAGATCCTGAAAGCTTGCCAGTGAGCACACTCGTAGAAATGCGAAAGGTTCGTCTCGCTGTCCTCGACGAAAGGAGATGGGGTTCGAATGCCTTAGGGCACAATCGAATATCACAACCATCACCAGTAAAGCCATGGTTGCAAATGCAATAGCCTTCTTCGCCTTCACTTGTGCAAATACCATTCGTATTACACCAATCTATGCAACGACTATCAACAACGTACAGCAAGACCGCAAGGGATAAAAGAAACTTTAGAGTTAACATATTGCAGTGATTATATGTGAATTTAGAGACAATATCACAAATTATGGATTATAACACAATCCCTTAACGAGCTGAAATACCTAAACGATCTCAGATGACCCTTGAGTCAAAAGATTGCCAAGCGCGTGGCCCAATTTTATATTATCCCGCAAAATACAAGTGGACAAATCCACAGTTTTGAAGGTTCGACGATCCGACAAAAGCAAAAAAGCACAAAAGCCATCTATGTTTTGAAGATTCGACGAAAGTATCAACCCTACCAATTCGGATAACACGACAGAATCATTATTGGGCGTTATATATGGAAGAAGTGGAAGTAGAAGGGTTAGATGGCTCTATTAGGGAGGAGATTTATGATACAAGTGAAGATGCAGGGGGAGAAGGGTCATTTGAAGCCTTCATGAGTGAAGTAGAGGCAGATGTGCGGAAAATGGCTCATGAATCTGCAAGTGCTCCTCAGGACTTTAGAGAGGAATGGCAAGCATTCACTCATGCTATAAATTGGACACAGCCGTGGCTTATCTGTATACTGTGCTTCGAAGTTCTACTCTTAGTGACTGTTTTACTCTTTCGAAATAACATAAATGTTCAGATTAGCGTCTTCGCTGTCATATGTGGGATTGTGTTTTGTGCAGAGCGAATCAATTCGTTTTGTGCCGAGAATTCTGCTTCTTTTGCTGATCAGCAGTACTTTGACGAACATGGGGTGTTTACGGGTGTGTTGCTTTGCGCGCCTTTACTGACTATCGCTTTTGTTCAACTTTGTAATATGATCAGATTGACTTCTAACATGCTAATCACTGTGAAGAGAAACCAACTTAAAACGCAACGCAACACGCAACACAAGGAGAAGGAGAAGGAGAAGAATCAAAAGTTGAAAGGAGAATTATCGGAGAAGAAGAGTGAGAGTGCTGCATCTGTGAAGGAAGACAAGGAATAACGTTTAGGAGAGAAAGAGAGAGAGATCAACCGGTCACTATTCTAACGATGCACCACTCGTAAGCTGGTCATCCTTCCACGGCACCATCAATAATTTGGATTACAATATACCGAACTAACGGGACGCTTCTCGTACTCGCAGGCTGGCATGGGCTTCACGGCAGCCCGCGAGTACGACAAGCGGGTCCTTATTCCTTATTACTGATGGGAAGCGGAGGGATGACCACCTTGCTAGGGATTTGTCGTAGTATAACAGTTTCCTCTGGTCAGTTTGTAGTGTAAATGTGTGCCTCTTTGTGACATCATTTTTTGTGACTGTGGACTATTATGCGTTTGGTTGATTTGAATAATCGCTAGTACTTCGGATTGTACTTATAAAAGAAGTAATAAAATATGGTGGGGGGGGAATATATTCTGATACTTCGTATTTTACATTAGTTTTATTTTGCAATCAAGTACTTCGTTAATTTAGGTAAACACTTATTATAATTCTTCTTCATTTTAATGTCCCAAACCTTGACTAAGGCTCGTAAGACCAATGACTATTTCAGCAGAGATAAGAATAATAATAATCCATTCTAATTTCTTCGATTTTTCATTATGGAGAATATCAAGGAAAAACTTCGTGTTTTCCTTGACAACTTCAAGCTTCAATGACAAATCTTTGAACCGATCATCAAGTTCGAAATCTCTTCGTAGACCATCCCATGTTTCCCATGCATCTGGATCGTCCCATGCTGCATCTGAGCCCTCAAATATACCCATTTTCGATATGACACTCATAATCACCGTATTATTCGAAGCAATCAACTTAACAAGTTTTTTATTCTGAAAAGCTTTCAAATCACCACTTTCACCCACTTTTAAATTCATTTCCATGAATGTTTCTACCATCTGATCGACTAATACAGCATAATAATCCAAAGCTACAGTTTGGGCCATCACACTACCTACAATTTGTACATGATTATAATCAAGATTTTTTACTATTAATTGATCATAAGATTTCACAATCGATTTTGCACTATAAGTTGGATCTATAATAATATCATATTCTTCAGTATGTTGCAAATTTGATGGTACTGAAATAGAATCAGCAGTCTTTTGAATATTTGCGAGATAATCCTTGTGTTCCTCATTAGGAATATTAAATAAGACAACACTTCCATACTTGAATACTGTAATGTATTGAAGCTTTGAATCGTCAATTGTGATTGTTAATGACTTAGACTGGAAGGAAGTAGGAAGAGAACCAAATGCACTGGCATGAACTTTCAAGATATCAATCCCTCTAGCAATATAAAAGGCTTTCACATTGATTTGATTGGTTGAAGACAATTTAGCTGTAGTAGGATTCGAAGAAAATCGGTTCAAAGCCATTGAAGGCATACGTAAGCTTGGCATAGTACTTCTGATGACATTTCTGAACATTTTCCTACCAAAAATATGCAAGATATGCTCAGAAAGTAATATTTAATTAATCGGACAACAAAACAACGCAACAGCATTGAATAGCAAAATGTGAGTGGAGTGGCTCATTGCACGACCCGTCTTATCCAGGGCAAAACGCCTTAGTTCTAGGCGATTAATTAGGACGTGTGGGTCTATATAATGAGGCTTTCTCAAAGTTCGAGGTCGCTTATTACAGCGGATGGTAGTCGAAGCCGCCCAATGACAAGCAGTTTGACAGAACTTCCTAATTTACCAGGTATTCGTAGGGATTTGTCAGCTTCTAATCCTCGTTTGTATAAGGAGTTCATGGCTTCTACTCGTGGTTCTGAAGAGTTAGGTGATACTGGATTTGATGCAGGACAGGATTCTCTCATGTCTTACTTTGAAGATCCAGAGAATAGGGCTTATTTATCTCAGGCCCTGTCACCATATCCTAGTCAGGGAAATGCATATAATGATGTTGGTGGGAGATACAGCATGCGTTCTCAGCAATCAGATCGATTATCAAAGTCTCGTTCTTTGCCATATTGCTCGTTGGACTCTGCTCCTGCATTTGTAAAGAGTAAGAAAGAGTGCTGCCGTTTCCTTGCATTTTTCAAGGAGGCACCATTGCCTGATGAAATAGTTAAGGCTACAACTAAACTTTCTCGTAAGGTGGAGATTACTATCCATATTGATGACAATAGCATCGAGATCAATGAGCCTAAAGTTAGTAATTGTGGTCTGATGCAAGGACGTGTGTTGAGAAGACATCAGATTATGAAGCGTGTTGGAAATGCCAAAGCTGATCCTACAATGATTTATACTTTGTCTGATTTTTTCTCAGGCGCTCAATTAGAAATTTACAACCGTGTGTACACTGTCATCGATTGCGATAACTACACTCGCAGAAAGATGGATACAGAAGGTATTCCATTTGGTCGAAGGTTGCCTCTGCCTTCTGACACGTATGTGCCTACTCAAAACCGTGGTGCGTCACGCCAGTCTGCGAATAAGGCCAAGAATGCCTCCAAGAAGGAGGCTAACCAAGGGTTCTATGAGCATGGAAAGAAAGTCTTGCGCTTCTATGGTTTGTGGGATGATACAACGGCGCTATATGGTGATAAAATTCGTGTACGCATGCATTACTTTTTGGCTGATGATGCCATTGAAGTTTTACCTATACACGATCGCAATTCCGGCCGTGATCGTCTCCCTAAGTACTTGAAGAAGACTAAAATCCCTCTTGGAGCTGATCGCGATGCTATTTCACAGGCTTCTAATACTATTCTTCAGGATGGTGAACCGATTCCTACGTATCATTGGAAAGATATCTTCATTGGTTTAACCATTCAAGTCGCAACATTTAGTATTGAAATACTTGATGCTGATGAATTCACTCGTGCTTTCTATGAGATGAAGAACATGCCACTTGGTGAACCTATCGTTATGGAAGTAAGTAAGTATGAGATTAAAGAGAGGCCGCCAATGAGCACTGATGGACTTATTGGTGAGATTGTCGAAAAGGATGGTATCAAATTTAATCTATTTCAAGGCGTTACCCTTCGCTTCCTGGCCAAGATCTGTGACCCCAAGCCCGAAGATGTTCAAAGGAGATTTATTATCCAAGTACATTTGGAGGATGATACTATTCTAATTCGTGAGCCTCCTATTCGTAACTCTGGTATTAAAGGTGGTTTGTTTTTGGCTCGTGGTAAGGTTAGTGCAGAGCGCGGAGGGCGCAATGTCGAGCCAACAGATTTATATCTTGGTGCCACTGTTTCCATTCTTTCTTTCAAGTTTGAGATTTACGATGCTGATGAAGCAAGTTTGAAGTATATGGAGAATCATGATTTCATGTGGCACCAGTGCCATATCCCCTCTATCATTGATAAACTCAAGAAGGTTGCTGTTGTGCTGAAGCGTATTTTCCTCACCACTCGTAATCTATCTGACAAACCTGTAAATGCAGAAGAGCTCTTTCAGATTCTTATTCAGGCCAATGCTGGTCTCTGTAAACAAGAAGCTTTTGTTCTTTTCCGCTCCATTGATGTAGCTACAGGCAAGACTGGTAAAATTCAGCTTAATACTTTGCTCCGTGTAGTTATGTAAATCAATTAACGATAAACCTTATTAAATTTAACTTATTACAAATGAAATCCAAATAGAACAAAACAAATTACTTTTTCATTCTTCTTTCAGCCGCATCCGCTCTCAGAGTCCGCATCAATATTTTCTCACAAGGGGTACTACAGCAAGGCTTGGCGTCAGTAGCTAGTCTGCCCATTGCCTTATGGCACTGTCGACACTGGTAAGCAGGATTGGCTGCCCTCGCCATAGCTTCTCTAAACGCTTCCTCTTCGAATGCTTTTTGTCGCAATAAAGCATCCTGTTTTGCTTGTGCTTCCTGTTTTGCTTGTTCTTGCTTTCTTTCCTTTGCTCGTTTCTTCTTCTCTTTCTCTTTCTCTTTTTTCAAGAGTTCACTATCTGCACTCAAGGCCGGTGGGATTCCTACTCTATCCCAATCCCATACGAAAACACTCCCTTCTAATTCAGATCTAGCGCGACGAAAAGCATCACGAGTATATTTATCTTTTGCAACACTATATGGATACCTGTTGACACCATCAGATAGTGTAGGATTCGCGCCATTCACTAGTAAACTAGATACCATGTCGGCATTGCCGCAACGGGCAGCAGTATGCAATGGGGTTTCAGAAGAGGAGGGATTTCTTAAATTCAATAGAAATCCTACTTCACTATCTTCAGTAATTTCGAGATCGTCGGTGCCGATTTCAGCATACTCTTTCACACAGCGATCAAGGAAAGCAGTCAAATCTTCTGCGCTACCACCTTGCTCAATAATTGCAAACAAGTCTATTTGAATGCCAGTGATCCATTTATCTCTTTCGCTCTCAAAAGGAGTAGTGGTAGCAACTGGTTCGCCTATAGATACTGCATGTGCTTCAATGGTCATCCCCTCAAGTTGGTCTGTGCTTTTCTCCACACCACCACGCTCCTCCTCTTCTGTTGGACTTGTTCCTAACTCACGCATTTTAATCTCCACTGAGGATGCCAGAATATGAACACGCTTTACTTCTTCATGAGTTGGTCTACGTGTAGCGAAAGGTGCCCAACGCAATCGAGGATCTGCTTTAGAAAGCAAGCCAGATTCGTCTCCAAAAACATTTTTGCGCAAGTCCTTCGTTATGCTAGCTATGATAATCCCACATGCTCGAATCTCCTCGGCCCACTCCTGCAGTACACCTTGCACATCCTCCTTCAATGCTTGTTCACCATGCCTGCGTAGAGTCGCTCCAACGGATTGAGCCTTTCTACCATTATTGTCTGATCGGGACTGAGATCCTCCCGACTTGGCTCGTATCGTATACCGAGAAAAGCATTTGTGGACAACTATCCTGCACCCGTCAAATATCGCGCTTGCAAATCGACCAGATTTCATTACCATTACCAACCAACGACGTGGGACAGATCGAAGTATAGTCCATGGATTCCACTGATCCTGGTGTATAGGGAATATACATCGAGAGATCACAAGCTCCCATTGGCTACTACTACGCCCAAGCACGACTTCTGGCCCCTGTTTGCGGA
>JACKZZ010017160.1_pt1 | contig 10671 bp, 11 predicted proteins | sample 8027871 | NCBI WGS metagenome assembly JACKZZ01 (sample SAMN15724774, study PRJNA655200) | protist metagenome | isolation source: fluorescence activated cell sorting (FACS) single amplified genomes of... | place: USA: West Boothbay Harbor, Gulf of Maine | collected 2000-07-19
CAACTCGTTCCGAACGCATTGATCGATGAGCCCCTATATTTCAACCATAATTATCCATTACCCATCGCATCCATTGATCTCTTGTCACCAGAAAGACAGTGGAAATATGTGCAGGAATATTCAGACCCCCACTACGAGAAAAGCACATATTTTCTTCGCAGTGGCAAAACCTATGCGTTCGACGCGGTATTCGAGCTATCGAAGTCGCCCCGTAATTACCACGTTGCCAAGGTGGCAGCCACGCTCACTTTAATTGACACCGCTGGAGACACTATTGCAAGGTCCATCCGACCGATATATGTGCCTTACCAAGCCGCCACCACGCTGTGGTTGGAGTCTCTGGTGCTCTTCCCTCTACGCCTCTCGGGGCTGTGGCCTGTGGCTGAGACGATCCAGGTGCACTCTCCGCTAATGCACAACTTCATCGAGCCCCTTTCATCGCACCCGAGCACTCGCTATGTTGAGCTATCGCTCTCTTCGGGAGAGATTGATCTTCAACATGCCCACCTAACAATAATGCCCCGCCTATCTGGACTAGCGTAAGTGCATTTCAAAGTATATATTCATAATATAGATATATATATACATGTTGATATGTACCATACAGTACAATTCGTATTATGCTTCATATACAACATTTCAGACGTGATCATACATCGCATGTTGTGATATCATGGCTCTCGCCGAATTTATTTCATTTGATCTAATTTAGATCATATGTGACTTCAGAAAAGACAGCGGTGGGCAATATTAACTTTCTATATATTTCTTTTTGTTTTTGCCGACATGAACAGGTACTATCTATATTACCACCCCCACACCACCTGGGTAATTTTTGTCACTGGATTGTCCGTGTTTCAGTTTTCGCTGTACGTATTTGTAATCGTGGCGACGTCCATATCTCGCGCTGTTGCCGACGCGTTGGATGAAAATGATGAGGAAGGTGGGGAGGAAGCCGCTGGAGAAGAAGGAGAAGCCAGAGAACGGAGGGCTGGTGGTGACATTGGCGAGAGAGGGTGGAGGTACAACGGCTTACTGGGCGCTGATGGTGGTGGTGGCAGAGAGCGTGTGCGTGGGCACGAGGACGGAGAAGGGGGGCGTTTGCAAGAACATGAGGCCGAAGTGCATGGACGAGAGGTTGCAGTAGTTGCCGCCGGAGCGGCGAGAGACGCAGACGATATGGTTCGGCAACACCAGGTGGCAGAGGCATTGGCGGCGGAAGATGATTCTCCGAGGGCAGGGGACGTTAGTGCAACCAACAGGATTGATGCGGTTGGGTCGGGTATAGTAGGTGCAGGTGCCGGGGCTGGGGCTGGGGCATCCTCTTCAATGGAGGAACTATCTACAACAGCAGGACGGACTAGGGTGCGCACCACGCCGCTTCCTATAGATAGATCCGCCACGGTAGCGGCAGCAGCAGGTGGTGCGCCCGCCGCGACAGTTGAGAGTAGTACAGGTGAAAGCGATCATAATCAGCAGGACAGTAGTAGTATCGGTGGTGGTTATGGGGCTGACGATACCGAGCTTGATGCAGTTAGTAGCAATGGTGCATTTTCACCAGACACTTCTGAAAGCGGCGACCACTCGATATTATTCTCACGCCCATTACAAACAGCAGTACATCGACAGCAGCAGGGCCAGAGGCGCGTGGAGAAGGGGGTATACCAATCAGGTGCTGATTTTAGTACTGATCGTAACGTTGATACTACTAGCACTCTGAAAAGACGCAATGTGAGTGGTGGTGGCGACACAACATTATGAACTCGCCTTCCTTATTTACAAGCGATATGAATTTTGATGATTCTACATGTGCTTCTCTGAAACGTATCTATGATAATGACTCAATAAAGTGGTATTTATGAGATACCGTCAGAAAACTGACAATATGTCATGACGCGCCAATACCAGGGTGATTCTGTCCTGTGGATTTTTGTACAAGCTACCATTTATATACACACACCAGCACGTAACAGCAAGTCACTGTGGACTATTTCGGCATGAGGTTATTATAATGAAAGCACTTTAGCTCGTATGCAATTGAATAAGCAATTATACCTGTATTTGAACTACCATTTCTATTTCTTACCGTCCAGCAAGCGATTCGTATCTAGGATTAAATAGTTTTGCAAACGCACCATAAATCATAACAGATCAATTCAAAAGAAGGCTGAGTGGTCGAAATGTAGCGCTTGGTAAGAAGAGGTGCTCCCGAATATTATCCTCCCTTACAGCCACGCCATCAGCAGCAGCTGTAGCATCACTAGAAGTTGCAGCTGTAGCGGAGTGCTTCATCACCCGTTTGGTGCGCACAGCAGTTGTAGCACTGGCCGTCTCCGTGGCAATCACTCGAAAGGCGTCTCCATCAATCACCAGCGCTGCCTGGTCGTCGATGCACACACCCAGCTCGCCATCCTCATCTTCTGCGCCAGCATCGGCGTCACTGCCATCTTCAGCAGCGTTCTCCCTGCGACGAGGACGGCTGCGGCTACTGCTACGGCGGCGTTGGCGCTGAAGCATCCCGTCGAAATCGTCGGCGCGAAGCACTCCATTTGACTGTGTGCTGTCGTGGTGAGGGCAGCACAGCCCGGGAACAAACCCTAGGCCACGTACACAGATATACTTCCACGATTTCTTTTCCACATCGCTTATTCTGCATTGTCATACGGAAAGAAGAACGGATGGAGGCTAAGAAACAATCTTCAAAATTCAGCTCAAGTCGGAGAGCAAAAGATAACTATATGATGCTAGACCACATAGGTTTCTACTGCATAAAACTTTGACTCACATTGGCTTGGGGTGCAACACAGAAGTAGGGTCCCGGGAGTCAGAGTGGCCCCCATCGAACCAGCAAATGGCCCCCGCTGAGCCGCCGCACAGCACTGCGCCGCGATCCAGCGCCTGTCGCAGCAGTTTATCCACCCCAAGCTGACGCCATCGCGTCATCGCAAAGAGGGTGTTGCCACCGGACACTGCAATAATATCTGCTCGCTTGAATTCAGAAACGATCTCTGGTCTGTTAGCTCGAGCTGCTTTCAGATCTGTTAATTCCACGCGGCTGACAGTACACCCGGACGCAATGAAGCCTTCTGCCTGCATTTCATACGCAGACTGCCTCTCGAAGGTAGCCGTGCCTAAATACACCACGTGCGGGTTGCGCTTGTTCGCCAGGCGCAGAATTTCGTTTTTAACAGCGGGAGACTGGATCACGCGACCACGGCCAGCACCTACGATTTTCCTCATAGTCGGCATAGTCACAGTAGCAACACGAGAACCCTTATCCACGCATTATACCAGCAACCTTCTCATATCTAGCCTCTCAGAGACGACGCTATTACGCTGTGTGTGGTGGTCTCTCTCTCGGGGTCAAAAAACCATATCCCATCCATCATCCATCACATCGGTTTTTTTGATGTCGAAATCTTTTTTTTCTTTTTTATAGTTAGTGCTGTATTAAAAAATATATAGCTTTTAGATTTTCAGGATCATTACAGATCTTTAATTGAAGCCATCAATTTTGAAAGTAGAAATGTCGAGCTTGGTCAACGAGAGTCCATCTAAAAAGAGCCGCACCGCGACTGAAGGAGAGAGTGAAAACGGCCTTGAACAGTTGAAGTCCTACACTGTGGTTGTAGCCGATACGGGTGATTTTAACGCCATCAAGCAGTTCACCCCTCAGGATGCCACAACCAACCCCTCTCTAATATTTAAGGCAGCTATGCTTCCCCAGTATCAGGAATTAGTGGATAATGCCATTAAATACGGAAGTGAGCACGCTGCTGCGGGCAAATCCGCTGCTGACCGTCTCAACCTGATTATGGACAAGCTAGCAGTTAACTTTGGAGTGGAAATTTCTAAGCAGGTGCCTGGATACGTGTCCACCGAGGTGGATGCGAGGCTTAGCTTTGATACCGACGCTACCGTGGCTCGTGCTCGTGGTATCATCACTATGTACAAGGAAATGGGTGTCGACAAGTCCCGCATTCTCATCAAGATCGCATCCACCTACGAGGGTATCAGAGCGGGCGAAATCTTGCAGAAGGAGGGAATAAGCTGCAATCTAACCCTTCTTTTCTCCATTGTGCAGGCAGCTGCCTGCGCAGAGGCGGGGATAACCCTCATCTCTCCCTTTGTGGGGCGTATTCTCGACTGGCACAAAGCCAAGACAGGCAACACTTTTACGGCCGAAACTGATCCAGGGGTACTCAGCGTGAAGCAAATATACAGATACTTCAAGAAGTTCAACTATAGCACCATCATCATGGGTGCTTCTTTTCGCAATATTGGTGAGATCACTGCGCTAGCGGGGTGCGACCGCCTCACCATAGCACCTGCGCTGCTGGAGGAGCTCAGATGCTCTCATGCAAAGATGGAACGCCAGCTGGAGCCTGCGGCCTCGGCTGCGGCCTATTCCGGTGGCAAGATTGCTGTGGACGAGGCCTCTTTCCGCTGGACTTTGAACGAAGACGCCATGGCCACCGAGAAGCTCGCGGAAGGTATCCGGGCCTTTGCTGCCGACCTGGTCAAACTGGAAACCTTCGTCAACAGCAAGATCGATGGCAAATAGTGTCAGTACGACGAATAGTTGTAGTATTAGAGAACGTACTGGTAGTATATTGCAACGCGTTTGATTGCAGCTTTGTGCTGTCTACATAATATAACTCCCACATTCGTATAAGATATTAGTGTGCGCATGCCCGTACCATCATAAACTGTTGATTATGCAGCAGCTGCATGAGTTTTGTCTTAACATAGCATCTGAGTAAGATGGAATTCTAATCATGTTATCCTATGACTCGCTCATCGCTACGGTGGTACAGATGGGGCGGTGAGGACCGGTGATAGAGAGACATCAGATCCAACTCACATAGATAAAGAGTGTGTGGCGGTTTTTTTTTTGGCGCAGAGAGAAAAAAAAAAGAGAAAGAAAAAAACAGACGAGCACACACAACACACACACAGAACACACACACACACACACACACACACACAGAGAAAGAAAAAAAAGAAACACGAGGTTAAAAAACTAAAAGTGTGGTCCATTGCATGACGACACTATTGGCTTAAGTATTATTCTATTGGGCATGGGTTGGGAAGGCTGACTAAACAGTCGCACTGTCTGCGGAGAACACTGACAAATTGATGATGCCAAAATAGAGCTCCAGCCTCCCAAATACCAAATAACGTTTTATAATTTGTCAAGGGTTTTTTACTGGGTGTAAACGTTACATAACGAACACAGTAAGAATCAAAGAGATCCTTTCTACTTATGACTGTTTCTTCGAGTTAAAACAAACTGTTGAGGCATAGAATGGGCAACGGCGTAACCGTCCGCTACATGGGTGGTAAGAAGCTCGAGAAATATTTTGATCAGGATTGTTGGCCCCTATACCACGATGTATTGGATTTATTGGGGTTCACGGAAGAAACTGCATTTGCCCTTTTCCGCTCGTTTGTGGCCATTGACGCGGACCAGAACGGACGTGTAGACGTGCAAGAGTTATTCAATTTCATTGGAGGTAGGCCCACCAGGTTTACTAAGCGCGTGTTTCATAATCAATTCCAGAAAGCTAATGGAGACATCGAAGTGATAGGATTGAACTTTATTGAGTTTATTAAAGTTCTGTGGAATTTCTGTACGATGTCTTACTTCACGCTTGCTCAGTATGTATTCGAAGTAATGGACATTGACAATGTAGGTGTTCTGGAGAAGGAAGATGTTGAGACCATGTATCGCATGCTGTACGACTGCCCTATGCACGACCTCGAGGCTGTGAATTTGTATCCCTATTACACAAACCAGGTGTTTAAACTAGACTTTTGCAAAGTTTCTTCTCATGTAGGATTGACCAATCGAAACCAAATGCTGATACAGCCCGCTATCGACTTTCAGATGAGAGTTCGTAAGAAAATTGGCGGCAAAAAGTTTTGGGTACCATTGCTCAAGCACCGACAGACGTACTTCTATGAAATTGATCGTAAAAGTGACACGGTCCCAAGCTCTATGGAGGAAATTATTGAGCAAGGCAAGCTTAGACCACCCAAAGTTATAGATGCTGAAATGCTAATGGAACAGCGTGCTAAGCAACTCCAAGATGATCAGGAGCGCCTGGGAGCCGAATTAGCCATTCGCGAAAATGAAGTGGCTGGGGAATTGCGGCGTCTAAAGCTGAACGCAGAGGATCAAAAAATGATGGATGCGAAAAAAGCTTACGACCGGGATGTGGAGAGGTTTGAAAAAGAGGAGTTTACTACCAACGACTCCTGGCAGCGACACGAGCGCAGAATGGAGCTGTTTGAGCTGCATGATGCCTACATTGACGCGTCTAAGGAGTACTGGGAGTGGAAAGATGAGAAGGACATGAATACAGCGATTGGAAATGATGATGACCATGAAGCGAGATATCAGGATTTGCTGAAGGATGAAGCCTTTAAAGTTATCCACGACGTGCGAACCTTGTTGGAGGCGTTCAAGGAACAAAAGAAGATTATTGATGAGAAGAATGCGAAGAACAAAAAGTACAGTGACTATAACAAGAAGGACAAACAGATCTTGATTGAGTCTAACTTGACTGAAATGAAGCGGCTCTATGATTTAATTTACGACGATCCGGAACAGACTCCTGAGGCCATCGCAAAGCACATCGAAAAGCTGAAAGTGAGGAATTTTGACGAAGAAAATAAAATCGCCAAGAAATACTGCAGTAGAAAGGATTTAGCGGCGGCGGAGCAGATTGCACACGAAGCCCTGAGGCAGATTTGGCGTGAGCGTCACATTGAAAGTACTCGAAAGGAAATTGCGGAAAATTTTGAGGAGAGGAGGAAAGACTACATCAGGAATGACTTTAAGATTGCGAGTGGGTATGGTTCGCGTATCACCCGATGGGAGTACTGTCTCGATAAAGGTGGGTTGCTTTGCACTTGTTATCGTATCTACAGATCTTCTCGCTGCACTTAGTGCAATATAAAATACTATATATATTTCGTAATCTTGGCTCATTTACTTTGTATTGTATTCTGTTCCGGCTTTCGTTTGTTGTCATATCTGTGGACCTGCTGTATGTATAGATGTGAACAAGTACGTTTATGTGAATGTCGACACGCTTCGAATTATTCATCCGAAAACAGCCATCTGCGAAATGTGTGACGCCATTCTCGTGCAGCATGAACTGCGCTGTGACAACTGTTTCTGCCAACGCAGTGCTAGGAACATGATGCTATTCAGGCCTCTGGGACATAAAGATATTACTTTGGAATGAATATGAACGCTGGCTTCATGTACGATCTTTCTACTTTATTATCGGGAATAAGTTGTTCAAACGAATATGGTCTCAAAGGCTACGGTGGACGGATAAGGTTTAGGGATGAATACATGTGTATATATATTATATTTGTACTCGTACTATACTATTATGAATCATTATGTTGGCACATAACTCTATTACTTCTGCTGTTGCATGTTTGGACACTTAATATCGTCTCACACGCTCGCATAGAGTAGTACTAATACCACAGACAGTTCGTCTCACACGCTCGCATAGAGTAGAACTATTACCACAGACAGTTTCTCGCTCAAACATTTCATACATTATACCCAAAGTGTTGTACTTGGTGTAATTGTGCAGTAATATGCAAACCCATTGTACTATGCCGTCGCTGCAACTCCATTCGGCCCCCTCCTTCAGCTATCTCTATCTTTTCCACTCCTGTGACAACCCAACCGTCAGCACACAACCATGTTACATTCATCGACTGCACAGGCTCAACATTACCGATTGGCCTATATATTCAAGCCTTCCATTCGTAGTCCAAATTTCTCATTACAAATAATACATTCGCTCTAATAATTGCAAAATTATAACTACTCGTATTGCCTGGAAGAGTTCAATGGTGCTCCCATATGCTTCCGTTGAATATACTTCCGTTGAAACCCACTATCACTGCCACCATGGCTATCTACTCCCTGTTTTCCCTGCTGTAGCTGTTGGTTCCACCAGGAAGCTGCCCTATTCTCCGATATATCAGCTCTGATGCGGCGATTTTTAAATACGTACCCATTTAACATATGAGCTGCCCTAAACGTCGTTTCGCTATCAATAAAGTCGACGTGGGCAAAGCCCATAAACTCATTCGTAAATCTATCCATTCCTAACCGAACATTGGTTACGACATCACCCCCCATGACGTCATTGATCATATGGGCAATCGAACTGGCCGTGGAATCAAACCGCAAGCTTCCTAGGAATACTGACCGCCGAAGCACTTTCCCGTCGTTGCTATGCTCATCAAATCGCTGAACCTGAATCTGTCGGTCTTTCCACAAGAGTCCGTTGAGTTTTCGCAGCGCCAGCTGGGCTGTTTCGCCGTCTTGGAAATCGATCTGCCCAAAACCGCGAGATTTACCGTCAATAAATCGAATAAGCTTCACCTTGAAAAGGTTAGAGTCCAACTCCAACTCTCTACTCACATATTCTACAATTTCCGTCTGTGATACAGTAAAGGCTAGGTTTTTCATAAACACAGATTTGGCTCCATCAACTGGGGCACTGGGTCCACCCTTGCGGGCAGCCTCCGCCGCATCAACTTTAAGTCGCCGCCCTTCAATTTCACTATCCTCCAGGGAAGCTAAAGCTAGCCTATGTGTGTCTTCAGAATTGAAATCAACGTAGCCGAAACCTTTGGAACGGCCCCTTTTATCAAAACACACACGGCAGCCCACAAAATCTTTGACACCTGACTTTTTTAGAAAATTCGATAGATCCGCAGCCACATACTTAAATGGTAGGTTTCCAATAAACAGCGTGCACTTAGGTTCCTCCGAAACTTTCTCCGAAGACCCAGAAAGTTGCACAAAGCCACCGGTTCGACTTAAATGACGCTGAAAAGTATTCCGTCGCACTTCCCCAGCGATTAGTCGACAATGAATTAAAGCAGCGAACATTAGTCTTTATCTTAAAAGGATATCAGATTTCGTTTCATATTCATTCAGCAAACTATGACCTTAGTATATTAGCAGTGCGAAGATGAGATTCAAAATTCAAAGTCGACACTCCTTGTGCTCGCGCTCCTCGTTTCTGCGCACATTCATTCACCCGCCCATAAAAAGTAAAAAAAAAACACACACTTTTTTGTTTTTTGTTTTTTGTTTTTTGTTTTTTTTTGTGTGCTCTCGCTGTGTGCTTTTATTTGTTAATTTTACACTCACTCACACAGAGCAGTTGTTCATCGATTAAAATGATACAGATACAGTTGACCAGATGAATTCGTCCCCAACAGATGTGGTTCGGCGTATCGTAGTGGATGTTACTATCGATATGAATTGCCCGTGGTGCTTTTTTGCCCTTCGCCATCTCCGTACTGCTCTAGCAATTATCGACGATGATGTCCGTATTGACATCAAATTCCACCACTTTATTCTGTTTCCTGGTTTGCCTCCAGCAGGGATAAACTTAACTCCGTGTATGCTGACAGCTGATGTTAAATCTGCGGCAATTTCATCAAAAGTAATCTTAAATAATCAACGCTTGCTGCTTCCAACGCTTGGTGCTCATGTCATACTGCATGCTGCAGAAATAGCAGGTGTTGCTATAGCGTTTACTGAGGCTCTATTTTGTTCATATTTCGAGCAAGGCAATAATATCAATGACCCTATGGTGCTTAGTTCAGCTGCACGGTCTGTGGGGATGTCCTTGTCCGAGGCTGATGTAAGTGCGATGATTGCAGAAGACTCCCCAAATGTGAAGGCACTTTTACTGCTCGAAAATAGTACAAGAACATCAGGTATCAAGAGAGTGCCTCACTTTATTGTCAAAAAGGACGGTAAGCGCTGCAAATTTGAGTTCGAAGGAGCGGCAGGTCCTGAAATATTTGGAGATGCAATCGACGAGTTAGAATGCCAGCGGTGACTTTTTTTACGGGTGCTGCTAAGTTATACAGTAAACTAGACTAACCATACTTCCCCGGTTTAAGTTTCATTTGCTTTAAAAGGCATTAAAATATTTATCTTAGTAGTTACTAGTTACGGACATGATGGCGACGGTCATGGTGATGATAGTGTGTTTCGAAATAGATGTAACAGGTGAGAAGTGTTATGATTTATGATGAAGGAATATATATCGCTGCTTTACTGTGATACTCTTTTCGTCACCCGTTAGTCTACAGTATATATATAGCCTTGCAAAACTTTAAGAAGAAAGTATATATATAATATATGTTGTAGGAAGTAGTCTGGCTCTGTAATTTATCTAGCCCTGTCAAACTTAAGAAGAGAATGTATACATATCGGTATGGCTCACCAACTGGTACCTTTATTCCTTCATCTTCGTGATGTAGGAAGTAGCCTGGCTCTCTAACCTTGTTAAACTCAATAACAATATATATATAGCGTATATATATACAATATAGTATAACCCATCGCACCGGTGAAATCGTAAACATTCGGGCTAAAGAGAAACTCGCCAAATACTTGGAGGTTTGTACTGCTCACAATCTTGGCTTCTCCCCCTTTGTCATTGATTGCTGTGGTGTCCTTCACTCTGAGGCCTGGAAACTGCTCCAACGCTTTGCCTCCTCCCATGCTGACCAGTCTTCTCGGCCATACTCATATTGTATTGCTATCTGTCGACGTCGTATTAGCTTTTCCCTCCACAATGGTTTAGCTCTTCAATTGTATCC
>JACKZZ010000048.1_pt1 | contig 10666 bp, 22 predicted proteins | sample 8027871 | NCBI WGS metagenome assembly JACKZZ01 (sample SAMN15724774, study PRJNA655200) | protist metagenome | isolation source: fluorescence activated cell sorting (FACS) single amplified genomes of... | place: USA: West Boothbay Harbor, Gulf of Maine | collected 2000-07-19
ACAACGTGGGACTCGAACTCGGGCTGGACGAGGGGAAAGCGGTGGGCAAGGATGATGGAGAAAAAGAGAGCGCGTTGCTCGGGCTGCTGGACGCCACCCCAATGGGGTCGCCACATTGATCCAGAGGAGGGCCGCTGGGAACTGCCGTGGGCGAAGGTGCGGGGCCGCAGGCCTTGTAGTTGACATCTGCCCAGAGACCAGTATCGGCGGCGGTGCCATACGTCCCATCGCTGCCTTTGGAGCAGGAGGGAGCACCCAAGGCCCTAAGCAACATGTGCCATCAATCGCCGGTGGAACAAAACAGGCAAAGCAACCCAGACAAAATAAAGCGCAAAAACACAAAAAGCAACAATGCGAGCACCACTGAGGGTTGTTGGCAGGGTCTATCTCGAAACTTATCAACTCCGAGGCACCGCCCAGCCCCAAACTCTGCGCGGCACTCTGTAGGAACGTCGAGCAAGTCGCAGTCGTAGCATCCGCCATCCGAGACACGCAGCCGCTACTGGGAGCGCCAGCGTCGGGGGTGGCGGGGCCAGGGGTCTTGCCGTCCAGGTCTTGCAAGTCGCACAGAAAGTGCTCGAAAGTGGGCTTTGACCAAGCGCCACTGCCATCGGCAGATGTCTCCCAGAACATCTGCAGAGTGTCAATTCAAAACACGCGCCAAAACGCGAGGAACACACACACACACACACACACACACACACACAAAGCACACACAAAGCAGACACAAAGCACAAGCGATGATGCTACAACTGCGATGACCGAGCCTGGCCGCAAAGCTCGGCCATCAACAATAGTTACCATTCCCCCATGGTCCGCATGCTGAGCCTCCAGACTACGCAGCACATCCACTGCCCTGTCTTTGTCCATGTTGCTGCCCGTGCCAGAGCAGTCGTTGATACACATGCCGAACACAATTTTGTTTCCGTCCCCTGTCAAGTTCAGTGACCAACCAAGTAAGACAATAAGAGTAGAGAGAGAGAGAGAGAGAGAGAGAGAGAGAGAGAGAGAGAGAGAGAGAGAGAACTTCTAAAAATACTCTTCTCCTCGATTTTATTATTGGCCGTTTTGTTTGGTTGGTGGTCATCAGTCAGTAGTGGCGAACAGAAGAAGGCTCCTCAGTCAGTCATCAGTCATCAATGAGTCGCTGTTTTTTCTAGTAGTGGAGAAGACAGCCAACAACGAGTGGAGAGAAAAAGTGTCAATCACTTCCAGGAACAGCAGCAACTTCATCTTTTTTTTTTCTCTCTCTAGGAGAATGAGCTCGCACGAAAATTGCCAAACTGGATCTGAAGGGGCTAAAGGGGAAAAGAAAGAGCAAGATGAAGTTGCTAGCCTGAACAGCGCGCGAGACGAAATATTTTCGTATGATCAGGAGGTTATTTCTGCCCAATCATCATTTCAGAGGATTCTTGTTCGCATCTACTTTTTGTGCAGGAAATCGACAAGTTGAACAAAGAGAAACCCTGGACCAACAAGGTTGAGTTTTTCAAGAACTGTAAAATATCTGCGCTGGCAGCAATGAAAATGCTGAAGCATGCCCTCGCTGGAGTAGCAAAGGGTAGCACACGAACTATATTATGGTGCGGGTTTTGAAAATATATTACCTGTCGCGATTTAGGTCGAGCGTCACAAGGAGGTCGAGGGCAGCCTATTGAAATAATGGGATTGTTGGTTGGGAAACCTCTTCCGGATGGTGAGGATGCCTCAGACGCCGAAGAACTGCGTTACCGAAAAAACCATATGCGTGTTTGATAATTTATTAGGGACGATCGTGGTCATGGACGCCTATCCACTACCTGTTGAGGGTATAGAGTACAAAGTCGAAGCCGCTGAAGAAGCCAACACATACATGATCCAATTACTTGAAGCGCTTGAGCTAAGACGAAAAGAGCGGTAGGAATTCAAAATCAAGTCAAGTTAACCCAATCGCCTTGCATTAATGGGGATTTTTGGTCCTGTTCTTCTGTTTTCAGCTTTATTGGTTGGTACCACAGCCATCCATTTGATGTTGAAGTCAAGCCAAACTACTTTATGAGTACAATGGACGTAAGTCATTATGAGTTCGCCAGGGTTTTTCTGCGTCCCGGAATCCGACCTCCTCACTTTTTCTTTCAGGTGAGTACCCAAACTATGTGGCAATTTCAGATTCCTGCCTGGACCGCCATCGTGATTGACCCTTTACGGTGCGTTCAAACTTTTTTCCGCTTTACTCGCTGTGCCATAAATGGGGTGGTATCTTTGGCAGATCTTTGGCTAAACAACAACCCGAGCTGGGCGTGTTTAGAATATATCCAGCCACCCATACGCCTCCCAAGTAATTTGACCGCTCTTTCAATTTCGTTTGGAGAACGCATTTTGACCTGTTTTCAGAGGTCAAGGACCTGATGGAAAGATGTATCCAGATGAAAGTTCCATCCAGGAGCGATGGGGGGCATCACCAAATCGCTACTACCAGGTTCGAATGATCTACATTGACGCGATAACGAAATAACTAAAAAATAAATTATTGAGATTTTCCAACAAATGTGTTTAGTTGAACGAAACTTACTTCATGAGCAGTCTTGGTAATGGTTTTTTGGAGATCATGTCCCGCAAGAGCTTGTGGGTTAGGGTACTTTCGTCATCACCACTGATGGAACCAGAAACAAGGGACCAAGTCAGTGACCGAATCGGCAAAGCCACTGACAAGCTTCAGTCTGCGTCTAGTACCAGAGCTCACAAATTTGGGGGAAGTGATAGGTTAATCAGACGTTTTCTTCTCAAAGGTTGCTTCATCACCGAATTGTGATTCAATAGGCGAGGTAAAGGAGACACTGCACTACTCGAAGGGGCGCAGGCCTGTTCTGATGTTGCTATCGAGCAATGTAAAGGACACTGTTCACAGGTCGCAAAAAACATGCTGTTCAACTACATGCAGGCACGAGCAAAGCTTGATGCAAAGAGGAGCAAATAATGAAATTAGTTGCCAGCGCAAATTTAGGAGCGGGTACCGACACGAGACAAGTGCTACATGTACGCAACACCAAGTGTGGCATGCTAGTTGGAGTGAGTGGGCCTTTTTCTTTGCGCTGGCCGGCGTTTGATTGATGGGCCCGCCGACTGATGCCGGCCGATGGCCGGGCCGCCGGGCCCGCCGCAACATCAAGCAACATTTTGCTGCTAGCGCCTGCTGTGGCGGCTGCGGCGGCCTGCTGGGCCGCGGCCGGCGCAGCCTAGTCTGTGCTAGCTAGCAAATGTCAGTCCCCGGGCCCGCCCGGCGTGCACAAATATGCATGCTTAGATAGCACACCCCGGCGCGCCAGCAGGGCCGGGTTATTATACGCCGCCCGGCCCGGCCCGCGGTCGATGGCCAGCAGCAGTCAGCAGCAGGCGGCCGAGCCGTGCTGCTGCTGACTAGCGGCCGCTTGCTAGGGCGCGGCGCATCTCAAATTAATTAGCGCCGTCAGCGTGCTGACTGCTGATATTATGACTCAGCAGCAGGTGCTAGCAGTCAAGGCGCAGTAGCTATTGGCTGCAAGCGGTCAGGCCGCAGACATGCTGGCCGCTTGTGTTGTCGAGTATATAAGTGCTGCTGACAGCACACAGTCAAGTGACGTGTGTAGTGGTTGTTGGTTGCGGGGCTCGGCGCGCCAGGAGCTGAATGGGTAGCGATTTCTGCTCTTCGTAACTAAGTGAATACAAATGTATTCATGCAAAGTCAAATGACATGCTGGCCGCGCAAAACATAGCATGTGCTGAGGGTGATGGTCAAGAAGAAAGGGAAACCTGGATATTAAATCAGAAACCGACAGGTTAGAAGGAGTTTCTGTGACTTCTTGATCTCTAGGGAATATATGTACGAGTGCTGAAGGCACATGCGCGGAATGAGCAATTACTGAACTTTTGCTTTGAGTTTCGTTGCCGAAGGAACCTCTTTGAGATCCATGGATTTGTAACTCCCTGCCAGAAAGAAGCTGATATCTGTTCGGGGGTGGGTGTATCGTTGGTGCAGCTGGTACGCTTGCAGCTGAAAAAGCGATTTGGCTGGCAAGCGCATTCATCGACTTTGGAGGCTTTTGGGGTAGCTTTGGGGGTTTCAGCTTTGGAGGCTGGGGGGAAATCGCTTTGATTGTGCTGAGTGCTTGTGCTTGGTTTCTTGGTGGTTTGATGGGTGGCTGATGCCCTTGCCTTCCAAGCGCACACGTAACACTATTACTTGAATTTAAAAGCACCCTCAGGAGTTCAGCACTGCTGGCCCGTTTGTGTTTTGCTTTGATTGTGCTCAGTGCTTGTGCTTGGTTTCTTGGTGGTTTCGGTGGCTTGATGGGTGGCTGATGCCCTTGCCTTCCAAGCGCACACGTAACACTATTACATGTACTTGTATTGAAAAGGAAAGCCATTATTACATGTACAAATGTAATGCATGCACACGTGATTGATTCACGGTGTGACCAAACCTTTTGGCATTGATTGAGGAGCGTGAGCAGTCACCCGTTGAGGACGTCAGCATTCCCTGGAAGTAAAAAAGGCCCACGTATATACGTGGATATACTTGAGGTGCAAATTAAATACATGTACAGCGAACGGGAACTGTAAACCATATCTGTGTGAGTGACCATATCGGATTCTGTTCCATGCACACGCGCACTTGATTCAAAAGAAATTTCCACGCCTTTGAAGACTGCATGTTTATTGAGTCAAAAGCACATGCAGAGAGAACGGTCGGCAGGCAATTTTACAGAGATTTAGAATTTGCAGCGTGTTGCACATATGTTAGAATTATAGTAATTGGATATAGTTGAGATGCTTCCGACTTATGCATGTCATGCAAGAAGAGATTTGAAGAAATTTCACAAAGAATGCCGTACATGTACATGAAGAGAATATGCATGTACAGTACTTGTGTGTTAGGGAGAAGGAGGGTGTGTATCGCATCTCAAGTTATGTACCTGTTTTCTCTGCACCAATCCTGTGCTTTACTGGCTTTCGGAGTCTCGGGGGTTTCGGCGGCTTTCGCGGAGAGTTTGATGTGCCTGTGAGTGTGTGCGCATCTCCTTCCTTTTCATTTGCACCGAGTTGAACTGGATGCTGGGTCCTTTCAACAAGCTCTACATGAAGTTTTGTGCTGGATTCCAGTCTTTTGATTTCGGGGGAAATAATGGCCGTTGCGAATGCGCATGCCTGTGTCGGAGTCAGATTTCGTCGTGTGACAATGAAAACAGTTCAAACATTCAAATGTGCAGGAAAACCTTCTCAAATTTGGAGGAAAGGTTTGTCTGGGCTGCTGCCCGAAGAGCAATTTTGATGTTTCGCCTGCTTGCATGCCCTTCACGTTTGCTCATAGTCACAGCGAGTCGGTCGAATTTTGATTCATCACTTTGTCCTTTTTCAATTGCTTCAACGGCCCAATGCATCATTTGAAATAATCGCTCGGCCTCTCTTGCTTCGCCAAGCACCGACCGTTCATTTCGGGTCTGAATTGCACATGCATGGTACAAAATGTACGTTTGACACCCTGCCTGCGTGTGCTGTTTGTGCAGGCTCACCATCCTCCTTTTGCTGGATGACAATGTCAAGAACTCTTCTGCCGATTTTAGATTGAGGCGCTTAAATATGTTCAATGAAATTTCAACCAGCGGCTTGTCCAAACAAAGACCTCCAAAATTCAGAGAACTTATTTGCATGCATTTGAAAGCAGGAGGAGGAATGGGAGGGAGGCATGCTGGGGTTGTTTGGACGTGCCTTGAGCCACATGAAAACCTATCTCCCACTTTTTCTTCTTTCGCCTCTTTGATGACACAAGATAGGGCACAAAGCTGCTGGCATAATTACGCAAAACACAGTCGGCCGAAAAGAACAAACAGCGAAAAGTCAAATCATGAGGCAGTCGACCTTGAACCTTTGGGTACTGACTTCGTGGGGTCAAGTACAAGATCCGGCTTGTAGAACACGAAGTGCTCAACCAACTGAGCAGCGCTCAAAAAGCGAGTCCAAATCTCAGGATCATGCTTCCACTGCACAGTTGATGAATCGATCAGATTTAAGAACGCAAACAGAATCATCCTGGAATCACCAAACATGCTCTTGCCAGTTTCAGAGTGACCCGTGCACACCAGTTTCAAAGTAGAACGCAGACAAACCTGCAAAGCGTGGTACATTTGCTATTTCTTCCCACAGTTTGTTCCAGAAGCAGAAGAGTGCGCTCGACAAATGCGTATGAGTCATCTTGAAACTGATTCTCAGCACTTCTCGGGTGATGAAATAAATGATGAAACTGAACCTGCAGGCCAAGTGAGACATTTGGTGACTTGGGAGCGGTGAAATTTGTGCCAAGTGTCACCAGAGCTATGACATTCATCAAAATAACAAAGAGTCTTCTCTGGATAATTTCGTCGCCCTCTTTATTTTGAGTGCATGCCCACAATCAAAATACGAAAAGTTAAAAAACTGGACAAACTGGATTCCAGAGTCGCTGGCGTGCAAGCGCGAACCAACCTTTATCCAGTTCAAGAAGTGGGAAGATCATGAGCTGCCAGTTTGGAGTTTCAACGAATAATGATGCCAGATGATTGCTAGACATGAGCATTGGAGCCAAGAGGTAATGCTCAATGGCGGCAACCATTTTCCACATCGTTTCTAACACATGCATCCGCCGTTGTGATCGCATGCGCATTACATGTGTTGTGCGTGCGTGTACATGTACCCAAAGCCGCTACAGTTTGAAAAAAGTGCCTGAGGTTTGATGAGGTTGCCGAGCCGCTTCTCAGCCCCAGACAATGGATATAATTCTTTTCTTGTGTGGTCAGTTCTTTTTTCTCGATTGCTTCTTGAGTGCTTAATTTCCGGCAGATTGGAAACATAACTCGTATTCTTTTTATTTCTTCTCTAAATGCAAAACAATTCGGAGATCGTGTCGCGAAAATTCAAACCTTCGGAAATCACCAAAAAAAATTATCTTTACGACACGTTTGCAGCCTAGGTTGTTTTTCAAGTTCTTGTTGCACTTTTGTTGCTTCATCAATTAATCATGTGACTCCGTCATGGTGCATCGTGACTGATGCACAAAAATTCAGTCGGTCGGTCGTCGGTGTGCCTCTTCCATCATGATGGTCTTGTCTGGCTGCTGGCTGCTGGCTGGGTCGAATGTAAAAATGTTTTGGCCTCTCCCAACCCAGATATGTTGTGTCGTTTGTGTGGTGGTGGTGGTATTGTGGTATTTATAGGGATATAGAATGGTAAAAAGGATCTTATTAGCTTGCTTTTTGGGGAGCCTCCTGCCTCCACCTGTTGCTTCTCAAGGGTATGATTGCGCGAAGAATGTTTACAACGGACAGGTACCCATCATTCCCCCCTTTTTCTATCTTTTGCGTACAAAGCTTTCATCGGGATTTTCGCCAGGTCCCTTTTACCAGCAATCTTCCGCTAGTTATCATCAATCTAACAAAACCTGTCCCTCCATCTGGAGAACCAAACATCCGAGCCCATGTAATTTTCCTATTTTGATCGTCTTGAAGTTTTAAAAATAAATTTCTGCGTTAAACCAAAGATGAAAATCATCGACCACAGTCCAGATAAAAAAAATTCTGTTCTCGACATTCCGAACATGTACGATGGTAAGCAGGTGTTTTATACAATTCCAAGCTCAATCTCAACTGGTTTTTATGGCCAGGTACCATCCGAGTAGGACGAAGAGGCCGTTCATCCGATGAGCTATATTGTAAAAAACAGTACTCCATCAAAACAAAAAACTTGGACGAAACGACAAATAAGGTTTTCGACTCGAATACATTACCAGAATCATTTTTCCTCCCCCGATTTTTCATTCTGTATGCGTCATACTTCAGGTTGAGCTTCTGGGTTTGCCTTCCGAGGATGACTGGATTTTGCAAGGTCTCGTGTAACATTCAACCCGCAGTACATAAAACAATGTATGCCTTTCATTATTTCTGTAGGCCCATACTCCGACAAATCTTTGCAACGCCAAACGCTGGCGCTAAACATTTCGAATTCAATCGGATTGTAAGAAAAATATTTCAATTTGAATACGTTGAAAGAATAACATCCGTTGGATTTGGTAGATATGCTCCTCGGTACGTCTACGTCGAAGTCTTTCTCGTCGAGGACGGGCGCCAAGAAATAGATTATTACCATCAGTACCTTGGAACATATATGCTCCTCGAACAAATTACAAGGTTGCCCAGACAGGCTCATGATACTCGAATATTTCGACAAAGTGGACTCTTTATTGTAGGGGGGGCGATAGAGTTGATGTAAAAAAAATAGATCCCGAAGATATTGCTGCCAAGATGAGTGGGGGCTACATTGTTAAACGAGATAAGCCAAAGGCATCTGACCGGTAACTCCTACACCGGGCGATTTTTGCCTTTTAGTTTTGCTTTTGGAGAATTTCCTTCCATCGTGATGAGATGTGGCGTGTGGCTTGCCTGCAATTTTTGCTCGTCACCAAATTAAATATATGCCCTTCGACTATTTCAGAGTGTTCTCGACTGCAACTGCCCACTTGGATCTTTCAATGGTATACCCAGACGAAGAAGACGTTACAGATGCGCAAGTCAACTGGATTGGTGGTTTCATATCTTGCATGGAAGCTACTTTGTTCAGTGACAAGTTTGCAGATGCAACTTCAGGTTATCTTTCTACCCTTTTTTTGTGCTGGTCGGATTGTCTACACCAGAGTTTGGATAGGATACAGTGCCTTCATTGATGTTCCGAGCTTCATCGATTATTTTTTAATTCAAGTACCTGTGTTTTCTTCCGCAAATTTCTCTGGCTTTTGAATTTTTTTCTCTTGTCATTTTTTTTAGGAATTCACGAATAATGTAGATTCCTACAAATATTCGACCTACATGAACAAAGATCGATATGGTTTGCTCAAGATGGGCCCCGTCTGGGACTACGATCTAGCATTTGGCAACGTTGGTCAGAATCATAATCAATGGATCTGTTCCCCGCCTGACCAATGTTTACATTTTGACAGCGTTTTGGCTGGATTCGCAGGCGTCTGAACCCACTCTGTTCAAGTATGAGGTTGGCAGATGCTTTATTACTCAAAACGTTTATCTAATCGATTCTCCACTGCAATCTTGTCCTTCTGCAACCAGGCAAACGCAAAACTCAAAATCCCTGATGTTAGCGCTTGGTATGCTCGTCTCATGGCTGACCCAAGCTTTGTTGAAAAAGTGCGCGCTCGCTGGCAGGTGAAACCAGCAATGTTGTGATTGATAGATCTTGAAACTTCATCTCTCATTCGTTGACCAGGAGCTTCGAGCTGGAATACTCAGCGATGAGTCCGTGAATGCAATAATTGATTATCACTACAACATTGTTCTAGAATCGCAAGACAGAAATTTTCGCAAGTGGTCCAATCCAGGTTTAGCTGAGTAAGTTTATCTCTTCGATTTTTTTGACGGATTTTTAATCAAGCTTGTGCTTATCTTCAGTTTCATCTGGCCTGAACCAACACTAGATCCTCCACTCAACACGGTCTTGGCACTTAATCTTGTGTTGTAAAAGATTTTCTTTCAAAATTTCCATACATTCCAGTTTTTGGAGCACACAAATTTGTTGAAGAAGTTTGTTCAAGACAGATCTAGATGGCTGGACACCAATCTTCTTGGTAAGTGTTTCTTCCGTATCAACCTTGGACTTTTTAACTTGATTGTTTGTCGATTTTATAGGCTCTCTATTCTCAATCTCGGTACCCACAGATCCTTTGTCATGCTGTGACGACCCAACTTTTTCGAACTGTCCAACTGCATCGGGGCAAGTGTGCACCATAGGAGCTGGAGATACTAATGCAGGTAATGAATCGGAAAATGGATTTTACTTTTACAGTATTAGTCTTTTTAAGTGAAATTACTCTCGCGCAGGTTTGGGAAGCATTTTCGATTACGGGTGCCGTATTGGTGTGTCGGGCCCTGGATGCACGGGCTTGTATCAAAATGAGGTCACACGATTTGAAATGATGTTTTCTCTTTCGTTCATTCAATTTGATTATAATACAGATGGGAGGGTGCCGTTTCTGCCGCAACACTAACTGGAATGGTGTTGCTGGTAGTATCGATTTCCCTGAGTGCCATCTCTGTCCTCCCCAGGCTCCTTGCTTTGACTTTGACAACTCTAAACCTCCACCGACACCTGCTGGTGCTCCGTCGCCCGGACCTGACTCATCTGCCGCCTGTACATTGGCATTTCAATATCCCCCTATTCTGGACCGAGAGTCATTGCTGCAAGATATATCCCAGTCGCTGGACCTGCCTGATGCCTCGCGACTGTCGTATGCTGGCACTCGGACATTTGAGGTATATTTTTTCATTGCCCAAAAATTGACGCAATCATTTTTGTGATACATTTGAACTACTGTGAAGACGTACATCAAGGTCGAAATTAGAATCAAGGGTTCCTCCCCAGGTACAGAGAACGTTCAACTGTTTTTTTCTTATCTTGTTCTTGGTCTCGGCATAATATGCTTTGTTGTGTCTGTGCGATTTGTGTGTGTTGTGTGTGTGTGTGTGTGTGTGTGGTAATTGTGAGAGGGCGCGGTATATGTGGGTAGCTTGTGGTTTTGTCACTTTCTTGGTCCGTAGGCCTGCTCAATCTCCACGGCATGTCGCTGAGAGACCGTCAAATTGAGGTCATTCGGTCCATGCTCGCCCTGCGCGGC
>JACKZZ010011636.1_pt1 | contig 10666 bp, 4 predicted proteins | sample 8027871 | NCBI WGS metagenome assembly JACKZZ01 (sample SAMN15724774, study PRJNA655200) | protist metagenome | isolation source: fluorescence activated cell sorting (FACS) single amplified genomes of... | place: USA: West Boothbay Harbor, Gulf of Maine | collected 2000-07-19
AAGAAATGAAGCGCCCAGCTGCGATTCACCAAAATGACAGGAGATGCCTCCGAAGAAAATCTTTGAAGATCTAAAAATGTGTCGACAAGAGAACTGCAGGCAAAAAAATGAGATGGTGCTTGCTGCCACATCGTACTCTTGCCCCAGAATATAGAGCTGATTGGACGTCTTGGAAAGATATGCAAAATAGTATGTGTGTCCATAGAGTTCGAACAAAACTTAAGTCGACAGAAAAACTCATCCCTGCAGCATCACTGCAACCCGAATGAAAAGTTGAAGGCTGTCCAATAGAGACTATTATGAGGGGAGGGTGGAACAAAACATGATGTAATGCAAGTTAAATAAAACGTAGTATCGAAGTGCTGAAGTGCTTGGCGAAGTGCTGAGGGATTCCGGATCGTTAGATCAGGGAAATGGTCTTGCTTGGATAAGTCCTTGAAGAATTTATTTGATCAATCAGAGGCCAAAGTGCGCGGAAAGTTCCGCGGCACATTCGGCCGATTCGGGAACGGCACAATGATGATGCCCTATATTCGTGTCAGTCATATAACTTCAGTCATTCATATCTAAGTCAATAGTCGGCCAAAACGGCCGTCCGATGCACCATTCGATTGTGCGCATCAAGGAGAAGCTGATGCTAATATCAGATCAATTACTGCTGGGCGCGTAGGTGCAATATCTTTAACTCTCCTCCTCGACAAGCAGTCGTTGGTCGGATTTGGCGCAGTGCATCCCGAGTGCCTTGAGTAGATCTTGGAAGCGAATTCGCGTGAGCGGCTTGGTGAAGAGATCGGCAAGGTTGTGCTGTGTCGCGACGTAAGGGACGGAGACGGTGCCGTCTTCAATTTTGTCGCGGCAGTAGAAATAGCGGATGTCGATATGCTTGGTCCGGTCGCTGGATCTGGCCTCCGACGCTATGGCGATAGTTGCCTGGTTGTCACAGTTGATGGGCAACGGCTTCTTCTTCTTCTCTGAAGCGGAGAATTGATTCGCGAGGTAGCCAATGCGTGCGGCTTCCTTAACTGCCTCCGTGAGGGCGATGAGCTCGGACTCGGCGGTGGACAGCGCTACCACCCGCTGGGTCTTCGACCTCCAGGAGATAGCGCAGCCGGCTAGGGTAAAACAGATTCCTGAGGTAGATTTCCTATCGGCTTCGCCTCCCCAGTCAGCGTCACTGTACCCGACTACTTCGGATGACTCGTCTTTCGCATACAGTAGCCCGTAATTGCGCGTGCCGCTGAGGTATCGGATGAGGCGCTTCATGGCTTTCCAATGGACGAGGCGCGGCGCGTTTGAGAAGCGGCTGAGCTGGTTGACGGCGAACACGATGTCGAAGCGGGTACACATGGAGAGCCAAATTAGCATCCCCAGGATTTTGCTGTAGGGAATTCGATTCATGAGAGCTAGCTCCTCCTGGTCGGGCGAGTCCTGCGGGTGCACAAGGCGGTCGACGATGGGCGTTGGTACTGGGCTGCAGTTAACCATGTTGGATGCCGCGAGGATGGATTCGACGTAGGCTGACTGGGTAGTGGATAGCTTGCCCGCTGGGAAGTCGTAGCGTAGGCTCATACCGAGGTACCAGGAGATGCGGCCGAGGTCCTTGAGGACGTAGTGCTTTTTGAGATCGGTCTTGGCGGTGCGCATGCGGTCGGGTTTCGCCGCAATGAGGATGTCGTCAACATAGATGAGGATGTAGATGAGGTGGATGGTGTGCTTATACAGGCATGGGTCCACTGAGCTCTGGATGAAGCCGATGTCGTTGAGGGTACTCTTGAGATGACGGTTCCAATGTCGCCCGCTCTGCTTCAAGCCGTAGAGGCACTTCAGCAGTTCGGCGACATGTCCCGCTGGCATGCGTAGATCGAACTCTGCAGGGAGGTTTGGTAGACGCATGTATGTTCGCTCTGCCTGTGGAAGCTTAGGGATAAGATAGGCCGTGTCGACATCCGCGAGGTTGATGTCCAGGCCCAGAAGGACAGCTTGGGCGAGAAAGTATCGGATGATGGGGAGTCCGGGCGTTGGCGAGAATGTCTCCTTGAAGTCGATGCCTGGCCGTTGAGAGAATCCTTGGGCGACGAGACGCGCTTTGTACTTGAGTATAGACCCGTCTGATCCACGCTTTCGTTTGAAAACGAATCTGCTGCCAATCGTAGAGCGTCCTTGTGGTAGTCTGGAGTACGTCCACGTCCGGTTCTTGCGATGCGCTCCGAGTTCTTGAAGTATGGCTTCCTTCCAATGCTCCCAGTCGTGGCGCTCCATTGCTTGCTTGACAGTGCTTGGTTCCTCGAAGTCGTCGTAGTCGCTGCCGGCGGAGAAGGCGTCGTTGCTGTAGTCCTGAGGGTTGAATCGGAAAACTTCGGCCGTCACGCGGTTGCTTTTGCGTGGCGTTGGCTCGGAGTCGGCGGGTGTAGGATCGGGCGAGGCTGAAGTCGCTGTCGAAGGAGGGACCGAAGTCGTAGCCGTAGGTGTCGCTGGAGTTGTAGTCGGAGCGGTTGAAGTGGCTGGAGTGAGTTCGAAGCTAGGTGGGTCGGAGTCGTCTCTCCTGAACTCGGAGTCTTGGCGGTGTTTCAGTGGGAAGTCGTCGGCGATGAACGTGACCGACCTTGAGTGGATGACCTTGTCTGTTGCGAGGTTGAGAAGCTTGTAGGAGTCTTTAGTAGTTTCGTCGTAGCCTAGCATGATGCAAGCCCTGGCCCTTCCGGTAGTCATGTCGGCCTTGCGGCGTTGCTGGTCCGGTATCCGGGCATACGTTGCACAGCCGAAGGGGATGAGCTTATGCATATCTGGTTTGTAGCCGTGGTAGATCTCGAAGGGGGTAAGGAGCTCTCGGGTCGAGCTCGGGAGTCGGTTCTTGACGTAGTTGAAGGTCTTCCAGCCTTCGCCCCAGAGGCGGCGATTGATGTTCCCATGAAGAAGACTGGCGGCGGTGCCCTCGGTGAGGGTACGAAGTGGCCTCTCCGCCATGCCGTTCTGCTCGGAGTTGCCCGGCGACGAGTGTTGTAGTTCGATGTTGTTGCGCTTGGCCCACTCCTCGAACTCGGTGCTATGTAGTTCTCCTCCGTAGTCAAGTCGAAGTACTTTGATTGGGTGGCCGTCACGTTCGGCTAAGTTCTTGAGTTCTTCGATTGCGGCCATTGCTTCTGACTTCTGGCGTAGGAAGAACGGGTAGCCCCAGCTGGACTGGGCGTGAGTAGCTTGGCCGATGAACCTGCGATGCGTCAAAGAGTCCACGAGGGGGCCCTTGATGTCGAAGTTCCAGATACCGTCGTCACGGCTCAAAGGTGGTGAAGATTTTGATGGGAGTGGTAGTTTGATGGATTTTGCTATCTTGCAGCTGCTGCAGTCGATATTGGTGAAGCTAGAGGTGAGGATGGCTTTGGTGTCGGGGTGTATTTGGAGGAGGTTTTGGCGAGCTAGGTTGCGAAGCATTGATAGACTAGCGTGGCCAAAAATGAGATGAAGTTTGAAAATTTCCTGGGTAGACGATCGCAGCTTGAAAGGCTTGGCCTGCTGCTTTGTCTCCTCCTCAGGACCAGACTTGGAGGGCTGCCTCTCCTCCTGACTCGACTTCATTGGGCCCGACCTTACTGGCAGGGAACTCAAGGTGTCCGGCACCATAGAGCCCGAGCTTTCCGATCGGACCGCAGAAGTCATTGCGGCGTCTTGCAAGGTGAAGGGGATGAAGTACCTCCGGCGTTCTCGAAAACCGTAGAGAAGAGTCCGGCCGCTGGTGCTGTTGCCGGAGAGGTCGGAGTTGCCATAGGTGAAGTGCTGGATGGGACAGTCGTTGTCGTCGATGAGAGCGGCTGTAGACACAAGTGGCGTGCGTAGTCCTGGGACGATGAGCGCGTTCCTGAGAGTGCATGAAAAAGTGGATGCATAGGAGGGATCGTTGTAGAAATTCAAATTTAGATCGCCCCTCGTAGTTCCAACTGATTTTCCCACGGCTAAGTCAATCTCTTCACTGACTGAGCGGGGGTTTTGAAGGTGGCGAAGGAAAGTTCCGGGGAGGTAATGTGACGTGGCGCCGGAGTCCGAGATGGCGTGGAGCGGGGAAGTCGTCTCATGCTTTGAAGTCTGAGGAGGGCGTCTCCTCCTGTAGCTTGGAGTCGTAGTCGTTGCTGGAGGGTTCGTGAACTCGTCGTAGTCGCTGTCGTAGTCGCTGTCGTAGTCGGGGTCAGAAGAGGCAGAGGAGCTTTCGTCGTCGATGAGGCTGGGTAGGTCGTAGTCATCGTCTCCAACAGCTAATAAATAGTTTCTTGGTCCAGAACTCTCCTCGGCTTGGAAGGCAGCGTTCCTGCTGCCGCTGCCGTGGTCGTCCTCGTCCTTGTCTTGCTGTAGTCCTGCGTAGGCTTTGCATATGCTGTCCTTGTCGACGTGCAGAAAACGGCAGTTGTTGCGGTCGCAGTGTCCGTTGGCGTAGTCGAAGCAGATTTGTCCTTTCTTGCGCGGTTCTCCTCGGCCACGCCCGCGGCTGCGTCCGCGTCCGCGTCCGCGTCCGCGTCCGCCGCGGCCAAGGTCGCGCCCCCTTCTGGGCTCGTCGTCAAAGTAGAGAGCGTCGTTGCGTCCATTGAGCGCGGTGGTGTTGGTGGTGGGCCGAATGGTGTCGGAGATGTCGCGAAGGTACTGGTGGTTGCGAGCGATGGTGTCCTGGTTCGTGTCCCAGGCTGCGACGGCCATCTTCGCAGGGTCGTACTCGCGAGGTAGGTTGTTGCGTAGGCGGCGGACAAAATCCGATTCGGACATGGTGCCCCCTGCGAAGGTGAACTCCATGCGCTTCTTCTGCGCGGCGGAGAAGAGATGGTCGATGGCGGTGGACTCCGTGATTTCTGGCTTGCGGAATTGTAGTAAGGATAAATTGTTGATGTCGCGTTCGATGCGTTGTCGGTTGGCTGCTTGTTGGCTTTGGAAGTGCTGTCTGAGTTCGCGTAGTGCGGTGAGCGCGTAGTTGTTGTTGGCTCCAGGTTGGCGTTGCTCGACGGCGGCGATGATGGTGCGGGCGACGTCGCCGGAGGACATCTTCATGAGCATCATGGCGAAACGATGGGACTGCTCGTCGTCATTGGGAGGAGCTGCGTTGGCTTGGTTGTGGTGCTCGAAGACCTTGTTGTGTACTGATTGGTTTCCAGTTGAGGCTTTGATGTCGTGGCAGACGTTGACGATGGCTTCCTCCCACAGACGGAAATCCGAGGAGTTCTCGAGCGGAGGTAGGTTCTTGGCAACTTTCATTGCGAGATGCGTTGAAGCGCGTTGGGCTGACATAACCAGTTAAATAAAACGTAGTATCGAAGTGCTGAAGTGCTTGGCGAAGTGCTGAGGGATTCCGGATCGTTAGATCAGGGAAATGGTCTTGCTTGGATAAGTCCTTGAAGAATTTATTTGATCAATCAGAGGCCAAAGTGCGCGGAAAGTTCCGCGGCACATTCGGCCGATTCGGGAACGGCACAATGATGATGCCCTATATTCGTGTCAGTCATATAACTTCAGTCATTCATATCTAAGTCAATAGTCGGCCAAAACGGCCGTCCGATGCACCATTCGATTGTGCGCATCAAGGAGAAGCTGATGCTAATATCAGATCAATTACTGCTGGGCGCGTAGGTGCAATATCTTTAACTATGCATGTGTCGGACTCTCCCGAACTTTGAAGTCATGGACAATGTGCGGACTGGAGTTGGTTCAGTTTGAGAGCAGAGGCAAGAAAAAAGCGAGACGATGACAGATTCAAAACAAGATCTCAAAATGCCACGAATGAGTATTCCAAAAATGTTGCGGGTGCCCGAACCAGATTAAAAACGATTAGAATTTTCGCAGAAAGTATATTTTGCAACACTTTGGCGAAAAACGTCGCAGGGCTTCAAACCCCGCGACACTTCACTACAGACTCACTTCTCTCGGCACTTTCTTTGGTCACAATCTGTGTTTGCTGTCGTTGTCGCTCTCAACGATGGTATTATGATAATGTCGTCCGACCGAGACTTTATTGCTTGGCTTTAAGACGCCCTTTTGTGTCTGATAAATAACATAATGTCATGTTTTATTGTCTGTACATGTGGGATTAATTTGTGATGATGACATCCCCGGTGATTTCAGCTCTTAGTGTGTGCTGAGTGTGTGTGTGTGTGTGTGTGTGTGTGTGTGTGTGTGTGTGTGTGTGTGTGTGAAATCTCGTTCTCGGGAAAAACACACACCATCCAATTTTTGTAATCGTATGCAGCGAGAATCCCCACAGTTTCACCCAATTTTGTCGTGATCCTTTAATTTTGCAAACGTGTAGGAAACATTGCGTGGAGGTTTGGAGATGTTCTTTCGAATCTTCAGTGCTTTTGCAATGGGTTTAATGCTGCACACCGCCGATGCAAGTGATTTTGCCATTTGCCTGTCTGACGCATGCTCAAGTGCTGGCCATTGCTGTGACATTCATCAAGATGAGTCGATTTTATATTGCCCTCCCGATTGCCGAGACTCGGAATGGTAGAGTTAACCTTCCTTTGCTATACGCATTGGTTTCTCTGTTGAGCTATTCGTTAAAGCGGCACCTTCGCCTTTATTTTGGTCGCCATTTTGTTTCTCATTTGCTTGCAGGTGGCTCCTGTCGACTGAGGAGGTGTGTAATTCGCCGACTGCCAGTCCCAACCCACATTTGGCACGAGCTTGCTTTAAGAGACAAGTGTGCGAAGAAGAGGCATCATACCTCGGGTTTGGGGAGCTAGGCGCTCGCTATTCCCGCGACAAGTGCGTAAACGCCCACAGACGCTTCTACGACTGTCTTTGGGGCTGCGGCAGCCGAGAGCTCCAACGAGTGCTGGGAAGCTTTCAGGGGGAGCAAGAGCTTGCTCCCTTGCTCCAATCACTTGACGAAGACGGGCGGTGCGATGGGCCACCAAGTGGCTCACTGAACAATCACTCGAACAATGCAGCAAACATCATGTGGGATCCAGACTGCCTCGGCAGATCGTGCCAGGCCTTCGCGGAGCAGCGAGCCTGGGCGCAGACGCTGCTAAACCGCAGCCAAGGCAGTGAACCGCAACCATCCAACAGCAGCATTTTTGCCATGCCGGCCTTTGGCGCGTCCTCTTGCTGCAAGGAAGGGAGCTGCTCGAGAAGTCCTGCCTGCGTGGCCCGAAACACGGGTGTGCCCATTCTCAACCCTTGCTTGTGCGGCGGCAACGACACGCTTTCGCTGGAGGGGGATTTCAGGCCCGGACAACCGCCCATCGCCCGGTGCCGCTGCACAACAGACGATAAGGGGCTGGTGGTTCCGGCAAGCGAAAACTCCCCCTGCGGTCCTTTCTGCCCCTGCGCCAGCGGGCTCCGGTGCGAGCCGCGCTTCCGAATTGCCGGGGAGCCCGCGTTTGGCGGCTTTGACAACGACGGAATCTGCGTTGTGAACGAGTGTGTCCCTCAAGAACAGGGCCACCACGCAGTCGGGGATCGCTGCATACCGGGCATCGCAGGCTGTGGCTGTGGCGACAAGGAGGGTCTCACCTGTGTTGCCACTGGAGATTACATAGCGTACCCGGGGGCTCTCAACCAATCGCTGACTAAGTTTGAGTGCCAGTGTGTTGGTGGATGCAACGACGGGTACTGCTCCCCGTGTGAGGCGAGGGTCGTGGGACCTGAACGGTGCAAGGAGTGCGGGGAAAAGGCCTGTGAGGTTGTCGGGGCTCAAGAAGAAGATTTTGGAGCAACAGAAACGACAGGAATTGTTGCCAACGGAATGTTTTTGTCCAATCCGTGCCTCTGCTCCGCGCTCGGCTTGCCGTTGGCCCCAAGCCAACAGAAGTGCGGGCCTTGTCCCTCTCCCCTGGCCGGACCATGCAACGCGCTGGCAGCCTCGCTCTGTCCCTGCTCAGAGGGGCTGGAATGCGAGTTCGATTACCTCTCGGGAATTGGCCAGTGTGTCTCCGCCACCAGCCAAGCTCCCACTTACCCCCTGCTGAGTGCTGCCTCACGGCCGAGCAGGACACGCGGCATGGATACCGCAGCAGCAGCAGCGGTGGCCGCAATCACCGGAACTCTTTTGGGGTTTTTTTCGCCATCCACGGGACCAGCCGCGGCCCTGCACGCGGCCGTATCAGTGGCACTGCTGCTGGCCTCCCCGGCGCGCGCCAATGTGGCTGGCTGCGACCAGATCGGGGCCAATTCCTGCACCGACTGGGGCCATTGCTGCGACATTCACGACAACGAAATCGCACAAAACTGTCCGCCCCTCTGTCGGACCCCCGCCATACTGTACGATGGACCATTTCTGCGACCAATTCTGCGACCAATACTAATAACCAACTCTGCAACAGTCCCGCGTACTTCCGGAACATGGCAAAAGCCCACGGCATGCCAAGCTATAGCATGGAGGGCTGTCTATCAGCCCAGGCTCATGTCGAGCTGTGCATTGCGGACTGCATGCTGGGCACGTGCAGCAATCCGGGCCCTAGCGAATGCTGTGGGGACGAGTACGAAGGAACTCAGTACGCGGGCCGCCGTCTGTTGTCCACTACAAGCGGAGAGAACTACTGCGACAGACCACAGGCTTGTTTCGACAAAACCATAGGTATCGCGATTTATGACCCCTGCGAATGTGAAAAAAAGTCGAAACAAAACCCCGACAATTTCATCATGGCGGGGAGCGAAGCCTTGCCCAACAACAACGGTGGGAATGACAGCCCCGTGTGCAACTGCCCAGATGGGGGACCTGTGGGAGAAGGCGGATCATGTGATCCCTTCTGTGGCTGTGGGGACGGCCTCTATTGCAAGTACCCACCTCTCGTCCCGCGCAACGTTGTGCTGCAGTTTCCGTGGCAACGAAAGTTTCCTCATGAGAAAGACGGGACGTGCACGAAGAACGACTGCACATCTGACGATGCAACGAGTGATGGTGGCTACTGCAAAGTGGGCACGTGGTTCACCAGCTGCCCCTGCCGCAATCCACAGGCGGAGTGCATTATCGAAGATAAGGACTTGTATACTTCGGATGGTGGGCAGGAAGGAACCTGTGTTGTGCCCACTCAAGCTCCCTCCCCGGCTCCAACAAAGCTTCCTACCAAAGAGCCAACCAAGCAGCCTTCAAACACCCCGACCACTCCACCCACGGAGAGACCGACGCCACTTCCTACCAAAGAGCCAACCAAGCAGCCTTCAAACATCCCGACCACTCCACCCACGGAGGGACCGACGGAGGGACCGACGCCAGACCCAGGCGGGACAGGGTATTTCTGTTGCGGAGTCAATACCATGGGCTGCGATGGCTGCCCCTACCTGGCTTGTGGTTGGGATCGTGAAAATTACTGCACTTCGTGGTCCCAGGTTTTTTCTCCTACGGGAGAGGACTGCTTTGGCGATACGTTTGATAACCCATGTGAAGGCTCACCCCCATGCAACACCGATTGTTAAATTGATCCATCCGCACCACCCCAGGGCTAGACATTCCCTAATTAGTTAGTTGCTTTCTTTTTTTTGGAATAATTGTATATAGTATGAAAACGGCCAAGAACACGACATGACCTGAAGCATAATGCAACGCATGCACTTTTTTTCGATTTTCCATTCACGGTACCATTGTATTTGATTTGCTACATAATAATGCACAATGACGAGCCAATAATCGCAAGCTTCAGGCGCCAGCAGGGCCGCAGCTGCTAGAAAGATAGATGGAGACTAGCATGTCTGAGAGTCTCGGCCTATATGTATCCCATCCCATACATATTATACTGCATCCATATGTAGCACATGATGTAATTAATGTCGCACATGTATGCTGAGCATTGCTGGTTGGCCAATGATAGTACGGGCCGGTAGTTTGCTCATGAACAGTCAGGCAAAGGCTGCAAAAGGAAGGCAAATTATTGCTCGAATTGTTCAGACATAGGTTCGGGCCGCGCCATGCTCAAACTGCCAGGCAAAAGTTGGTATGCAAGTTAAGTTAAGTATTGGACTGCACCTGACAATCAGGCACTTAACTCGCATAGGGCCTAGCACCCCCGTTAATAATTAACAAGAATAATTAATGATGGCCCTTGATTGTTATTATTTTTTTTCAAGTTAAAAGTTTAATTAAGTGATAACTTAAATTGTTACATGTTGACGTTGTGGATTATTAATGCCCTGCAGGCGCGAAAATTGGCGAAATTTGAAGGTTTATCGGCTGCTGCTGACTACTGTACGGGCCGAGGTCTCTTTCCAGGCAACTCAGTAGTGATAGCCCAGAACATTGTCGAAAAAGGAGCACACGCACGCCATCTGTGCCTGATGCTGTACCTCCCTCCCCACCCCATCTTGATGCTTCACATATTTCTCACAAAAATATGCGGTTAGTATTCATCCATATCATATCTACCCCTCTCCAGTATCCGGAAGACATCTTCATTGATAGCATACTCCTCATTGAAAGCAGTGCCGTTGACGTTTAGCTTCTGCAGCGACTGCATCGACCCAAGGCATGCAAAACCGATTACTGATATTAGATCGCATCCTTCAAGGTTGAGCTCAATCAGTGCTGTCAATGATGCCGAAAGTGCTTCAAGACCCTCATCATCGACGGCAGTCATAAACAGATTAAGCTCCTGCAGCGATGTCATTGATGAAAGACAAGCGAAACCTTCGGCTGCAATTCTTTCGCAATATCCCAAGTCGAGTTTGGTCAGTGCTGTCAGCGACTTGGCCAATCCAG
>JACKZZ010023386.1_pt1 | contig 10664 bp, 8 predicted proteins | sample 8027871 | NCBI WGS metagenome assembly JACKZZ01 (sample SAMN15724774, study PRJNA655200) | protist metagenome | isolation source: fluorescence activated cell sorting (FACS) single amplified genomes of... | place: USA: West Boothbay Harbor, Gulf of Maine | collected 2000-07-19
AGCGCTTGCGCTCGTCGTGGCGGTGTTTCTTCAGCCCGTGCATGCACAAACTGGGGCAACTACTGGCTCGACAACCGCCCTCTCAACGGGAACTTCGACGGGCCCCTCAACGGGCGCTACAACCGGTGTGGGCAATTTTTCCACTGGTGTTTCAACGGGTGGTCTTGCGACGACGGGCTCTTTTCCGAGCACAGGCACTTCAACCGCCTCCTTAACGACAGGTGCCACCACAGCTGCTCTGGGTGTCACGGGTGCCTCGACGGGTGCCTCGACGGGTGCCTCTACGGGAGTCTCTATGGGAGTCTCTACGGGTGCCTCTACGGGAGTCTCTACGGGTGTTTCGACGTATCTGGCCGGAACAACCGGCACATCGAATTCCTCGCAGGCCACAACTGGCAATTCGTCGAGTTTCTCTGGTAATTCTACGACGGGGACTACCGTTCGTGCCCCAGGTATGTTGTGTGCCCCCTTTCTGTTTAGTTTGTTACACCCACCGGATGTGCGTTGTCGTTTTCTACCTTGCCACTGACCTTTCCGATTTTTCGACTGGTGTAGCACCCCTACCCCCTCTGATATATCAGAGCACATATTCTGGTGCCTTTGATGGTGGTTCAGTTGTGGGAATTATAGTGCTTGTGCTCTTTCTAGCAGCATGTGGTGGGTGGTTGGGCTTTCTGGTGAGGGAAAAGAAAAAGAAACGCAGTGCGCGCTCTACTGCTGAGGCCGACCGCGAAGACAAGGTGGTGGTTGCTATTGATGAGGCCGAATCATCCGAAGCTGCTTCTTCTGTCGTTGAATCTGATTCTTCCGATTCAAGCGCGGTTTCTCGGTCCAACACTTCGAAGAGTTCTGTTGATCACACTCCCTCCGATTAACTCCTCAGCGGCTCTCTCAATTTTATGCGCGATTCAGACAAATGACGGTGTTCTTGTTGCTCATCGAGGGTGTAATGCGGTGCTCGATCACGCGCATCGATTAAGAGCGCAAAATGTTTCGCCAAGCAGACGGGGAAAGTGGCTCTCTTCGTTTCAAAGCCACGCCCGTCGTGACTTGACCTTTTTCAAGCCGCCAAAGAGCAAGTGTGGTTAAGTGCTTCTCCCCCTCTTATCTTGAGACACGACTGAGTAAACACCAAACCGCGCTTCGCGTCATTATCGACCCTGCAAACAGTGCGAGGGTTGTTGCGGAGTGGCGTCATAAAAATATACCCCGCCATACGCAATGCGCAAAAAAATGAACAGCTGGCCGTCGTCATTTTGTTTGAACAAAGCAAAAAATTAGGGTGCCGTGTTTCTCAGTGTCGTCTGATGGGGATAAGACCGGTCGCCGGTCGAAGCTCTCTGGCTAGTGCCAGCCGTTGGGCCGGCATTCAGAATCGCTCGTGGCCAGCCAGGCGTATTTCACAAGTGTCCGCATCCGTTCAGATTTGCGGGCTGCCCGTCGGTCCGAGAACCTCCCGCTTGATCGTGGTACCGAAACCTCCTCCTTGCTCACAGCGCATGCAACCTGTGGCGTTGTTGTGTTTGCCACGAAGACGCTTCTCCGCTACCTCCCGCCCTGATTCGGAGCCACCCTCTGTCGATGACGACAAACTTCGGGATCTTGCTTCCAATGACTTGTGTACCCCTGGACTGACACCACAAAGCGCGGCGAGGTCGAACGAAGAACAAGCAAAGGCTAAGAACCTACCACCGCGCACGTTGCTCCAATCCTACCTCTCACTGAGTAAGGCACGGTTGAGCGCGATGGTCGTCACCACTGCTGCGGCTGGATTTCTGGCCGCCCCGTTTGAACCATCAGGTACAGCTCTCATCCAGTTGGTTCTTGCCTGCGGTGGAACCGCGCTGGCCTCTGCTGGAGCAAACACTTTTAACCAGGTGATTGAAACGGCGCACGACTCCGTGATGCACCGAACAAAGCGACGAGCTTTGCCGAATGGCGACGTAACACCGGCGCATGCGATGCTGTTTGGGACAACTGTGAGCGCTGTTGGTGTTGGAACTCTCTATTTTTTTTGCAACCCCCTGGCTGGAATTCTCGCTGGTTCCACAATTGCACTGTACGCAGGTGTTTATACGCCGATCAAGCGAGTTTCCGTCCTTAATACGTGGATCGGTTCAGTTGTTGGCGCAATTCCTCCTCTTATCGGTTGGGCGGCAGCAACTGGCGGAGATTTGGGCGCGGGGGCGCTTGCTCTCGGCACAGTTCTTTTTGTTTGGCAACTTCCGCACTTTCTTTCGCTGTCGTGGGGCATCAAGGAAGACTACCAGCGCGCTGGCTACCAGATGCTCGCTGCTGTGGCCCCGGAGAAGGTCCCGAGGCAAACGCTTCTGTGGAGCGCTGCCATGTTGCCGTTGGGGGGGCTTTGCGTCATCTCAGGGATATCCACACCGCTGTTTGCGCTCGACTCGGCGGCCTTTACAGGGTATCTTGTGTGGCAAGCGCGTAAGTTCGACCAGGACCACCAGTCGCGTTCTGCAAGAAAAGTTTTCTTGAGTACCCTGTGGTGGCTTCCGCTCTTTATTGTGCTGATGCTTTTGCACAAGCGGAGGTGGGCAGGCCACGGTGGGCAGGAATCTGAGGATGAAGCGGAATCGTCGTTGAGCCCACCGCAATAGTTCAACCGAGCGTACTTATCCTGAAAAGGACTGCCATCTGTTGGCACCCGTCCCGGGACTCAAAATACGACAATTCCATTGGATTGTCGGTGTTTATATGACAAAATTTATTCACAACAAGGAGGCAGACGGGTCTGTCGCATCAGTTCCCGCAGCAAGTTGATCCTGATGGCTGTTCTTCAGGCTCGTCAAACACGAGTCCCTTCTTTTTCCCTATCGATGCTCCAGCACCCCCCCCAAAACTTGTACCCCCAGGACCGCCCGCAGCACCGCCAGTCTTCGCGTTGGAGCGCTCCAGCAAACGCCGCGCCAAATCCAAGAACAGTTCGTCAATGCCCTTGTTGAGCTTTGCAGACGTCGAAAAATGCTTCGCGCCGACACTTGCGGCATATTCTTCTGCCTCCTGTAAAGTAACTGCTCTGTTCCGCTCCAAGTCGATCTTGTTCCCGGCTATGACCAAAGACACGTCGTTTCCCAACATCTGCCGCAGCTCCTTCACCCAGTTTTGCACCCTTACAAAACTGTCGTGGTCTGTGATGTCATACACCAGCAAGGCACCGTTACTGTCACGATAATAAATCGGGCCGAGGGCATGAAATCGTTCTGTTCGCATAATTTAGAAGTTCATGCGCACACACAAGAGAACAAAAAAGAGTGAGTGAGAGATTTGGGTGTGGGGGAAAAAATACAAGCAAGCAAGCGCGAATGCCACAATCTCCACAACCTGCTTCCGTGCGGATCGTCGGAAACGAAAATTCAAACATTGACTCGCGCAAGAAGAACACAACAAACCTTGGCCAGCTGTATCCCAAACGGCCAGTGTTACTCTTTGTCCATCGACGTTGAGCCGCTTTGTCTGGAAACTGGCTTGAACAGTAACTTTGTGGTGCTCATTAAAAGAGTTTGACGTGTATCTCATTGTAATGCTGGTCTTCCCAACAGCACCTTCGCCCAGCAGAACAACCTTAAATTGCTTTCCAGTGTCCGCCATCGTTGAATCTCCTTACCCACCGGATACAGGAGAGTGCCCCCCAAAAGTGAGCGAGTGCCTTTCCTCTTGTTTAAGTATGAAAAAAACTGGAGAGGCGAAGAGCTGCGAACAGACACGACCACACCAACCCAAAAAATACTCACAGCACACACAGCCACCAACACGATTCCGTCTCTTTGAAGCGGGACACCTGGCCGGTAAAAACAGGCTCCGAACTCAGGGCGAAAAAGACAAACGGGAGAGCGCAAAGACCCGCGCTTTGGAAGTCCTGCTGCTTCGCGCGCCCCCACCTTCTCGAGTTTGCGACAGCGCCGCGCGATGGAGGGAAAAACGTGAATATATATAGTATTAATTACGTATGGTTTCGCTTTTTAATGATTCTTTCACGTTTTAACGCGATTTTTAGCCTTTCAGCGGGGATTTTCTTGTTGTTAAACGTTTTGCCCTTATTCTCTACCCGGTCTTAACCAGTTTTATCATCGCCGAAAGTGAGACCCGCGGATGGGTCTCGCTCCGTGAAGAAGAGCCTACAAAGGAACAGTATCTTCATGGAGATAAGGGTGCTCTCGTGCTTTGTTCCAATATTTAACCTCTTGTTGCTTGAGGTAAGGTAAGGTAAGTCTTGCCCCAATCGCACTAAATTCTTGCCCCGACAAGCTCGCATGTAATGTCCTAAATCAGAATACCCCTAATTATTATTATACACTGCTGTTTATTGTAAACATTTCTGTTTATTCTATCTACCCCTCCGTTCCCTCCCCCGTGACACTGTCTTAGTGTTTGCGTTGAGTGCCACTTTTCGCTACTTTCGCACTTTCGCACTTTCGCATGGACCTCATCGATCCCCCCGAGCTCTCTCAAGGAGAGGAGTCTCCATCTCTGTCAGAAAGTGAAGATACCGGAGCGACCACCGCCGGCGCGAGATTTAGTGGCGAAAGAGCGATCGTTCATCTTGATGTCGACACTTTCTTCGTTCAGGTCGAGAGGAATCTGAACCCTCAATTACAACTCGTCCCCTGTGTAGTTCAGCAACACGAAGACATCATTTGTGTTTCAATGGAGGCAAAGCGACTCGGGGTCAAAAAGCACTCGAAGCCGAATGACATCAAACGCTTATTTCCCTCGGTCGTTCTCGTCCCTGTTCGGACTGAGTTTGGACAAAAAGTCTCATATCGCCCTTACCGCGAGGCGTCTCACGAGATCGCGCAGGTTCTTCAGCGTACCCTCCAGAGTTTTGAGGCGGACTGGGGGCTTCAAACTGGCTCGTTAACACTCGAAAAAGGGTCAATTGACGAATTTTTCGTGGATGCTTCTTTAGCGGGAATTGTTCACTCCCCTTCTGAGGACACGGAAGTTTTGTCAGTCGGCTGTGCGTCGACACACAACTTTTGCGAACTGTGCGAAGCTGAAGACCACCTTCGACGTGCGGACGTCCTGGCCGCGGAACTTCGGTTGGCGGTGAAGAAACAAGCCAACTATGTTATGTCTACTGGCGTGGGACCGAACAAAATGCTCGCCAAACTTGCGTGCGGTATCAGGAAGTATGATTCTCGAAGCATCCTTACGACAGCTCATCTCGAACACGCGTGTTCTCTCATTCCTTTCTCAAGCTTCCCTTTTATCGGGACACACATACCTCGCACCCACCGCTTCGCTTTCTTGGAAGCGTTAAGCCGATTCTCTGGAACTGCGTCTGCGTTGGACTGGGAAACGACCACCATGACATCCGTACAAGTCCTTCCCCTTCCAGTTCTGCAACAAGTTCTTGGCGTGGAAGCCGGCGAGTCTGTTTTTAACTGGTGTCGGGGGCGAGACTCCTCTCCGGTTGTTCAAATTGCACCCCCACGAACGTTGAGTTCGAGCATGTCGTTGAAGTCCTTAACGGAAGTTCAAGGGTTCGCGGAGTTGGAACGAGTAACGTCATGGGTAACCGAAGAGCTCTTCGAGAGAATTCAAGAGGATAGAAAGATCTACGATCGCACGAGTCTGGCAAAACAGCGTCTGTTCTTTTCATTTCGATTATTGTCACCCTCGGTGAGAAAAAACCTGAGTTCTGCGGATGCTCTCGTGTACACGGAATCGAGAAGTGTCCGATTTGAAGTTGGGCTGCGCGCGCACGCAACGGGAGTCGACTTGAGCACACGGGCTTCATTTTCAAAAGAAATTGTTGAGGACATAATGCGTCATGTGCGGCGACATGTCTCAACTCGTTGGCAGATTCGATGGATCGGTGCGAGCTGCGAATTTTCAGAGGTGTCGAGACCCGCCGCGAGGAGTCCCCTTCCACAGACAACTGAGGTTCGGGCAAACTTCAAACTCACTGGTGATTCAGATTCCCTCGATATTCTTTCAAGTACAGCCTCGACACCATTGGACAGTAACAGCTGCAAGCCGGGAGCTCACAAGCGTCCCCCACAACCAGGTTCGCTCGAGAGGCAGCAGCGCTTGGAAAAATTCTTTAGGAAGAAATGATGTGATTACGCGTTTAGAACATGAGGTCGCAAATCCCCGACCAAAGACCAGTCAGAACCGTTGACGATTTGTTCCGCCACATGGGTCAGTCCCATGCGATCATCATCGGTGAAAGTGGAAAGTTCGGTGCTGTCCAAGTCTAAAACGGGAAAAAAAAATACACTGTTCGTTAGAGAAGTTTGGTTGTCATGGCACAAAAGAGGGCGACCAAAATAACACAGCAAAAAGCAACCATAAGAAAGCGAGAGATGTAAAAGCCCCCTTCATCCGATCCTTACCCAAAACCCCGAGAACTTCATCTTCCCCTCGACGGAGTGGGATAACTATTTCAGAGCGGGACGTCGCGTCACAAGCGATATGGCCAGGAAATTTTTCGACATCAGAGACGACTTGTGGAACCCCCTTTTCGACTGCCGTGCCGCACACTCCCCGACCAACACGGATCCTCACACACGCAGGTTTCCCTTGAAATGGTCCAACGACAAGTTCGTGCTTCTGGGCGTTGCGCTTCATCAAGTAAAACCCCACCCAGTTAACATCCCTATCAACATTGAGCTTTTCGCTTACGAGAGCGGAGATATTGGCCATGTTAGCTATCGGATCTCGTTCTCCAGCCAAGAGTCCCCCCACCTCCGAGGTAAGACTCGTGTAGAAGGAGGTCAATTGCGATGACATTCTTGGAGCCTCCTCAGTCCTCACGGAGTCGGGAGTGGGAGCGTTCCGCAACCGGCAACGGTGATACCGTTATATGGTTGCGCAGGGGAATCGCGAAGCTACTCTATCTATCGAGGAAGCACGTAGGCTACAGTCCCAGACGAACTCTAGCTAGTAGAGGCCACGGTAAGATCCGGAAAACGGTTATTATTGAGAGCCCCAAAGCGAAAGTAAATTACCACTCGAGTGGTATCATTCATCGGGGCAAAAGCTCAGATCGGGCGCATCGAACGCCACGAAAGTTCGATCTGCGTATCTAGCCATCTCAGGTAGATTATTTCCTCAAGTTTCGTTTCAGCAAACTATAACTCAATGACCGGTATAATCTCTCGCAGAGCCTTAGTCCATTTGAGGTATTCTGCCTTGGTGTCCGCAATCATGATGTACCGCCGTCGGTCCGGTTCTTCGTGAACCAAGTGAAAATAGAAGGTGGGAGCGGTCCATAACCCCGAGAAGAGCTGGTCGATTGTGTCAATCGTTGGTCCGACGATCGTACTGTCAAGAAGCGCTGACTGCGTCCTACTCAGGCGCGATTTTCTCGCAGACGGCTCCGCCGCGGTAGGCGCAGAGCGATCAGCTTCATGCAGACCGCCGCCCAGCTCCAGCTGTGCTGGGAGAGCGAGACTATATCGATCCAGAGAAACAAACCCTCGTGGATCGGGATTCGCTGCCTCGTTCGCATTAACATAGTAAAACAATGTGTTTCCACGGAGCCTGAAGAATCGTCGACGCCAAGTTGCGATCCACGCGCCCTGCTTCGCCAACCATCCGTCACAGAGTACTCTCTTGAGGTGGTCCCCACCGACTAGCGGATTAGCAATCGCTTCCGGGCGACATCGAGAGGAAATGTTCTCCCGGAGGGCCTCAGTCCAGTCCAAACATTCTTGCGCATCTTTGCAGTACACCACCATTTTGGAGGGTGTTTGGTCAATGACCCGCGGGGTATGCTTAAGCACAAAGCAACGGTCGACGTCTGCGGGAGCCACTGTAATCCGGTCTGGGAAGGCACGCGGATCGCCAGCTACGTCAACCACAGGAACTGACGTTTCGTCCACCTCTTTTACGAAGCTCGAGAGCAACAAAGATACTGACTCGAGAGTCGCAGTCGCACAATTCATGGAGGCAATTGCGCTATGATCTTCCTTATTCACGAATGTGCACAGCGCATCTTGTTCCCCAGGGCACGATTGACGCGAGCAACTCCCCCGTAATCCGACGAAATCTTTCCACTCTGCTGCAAATCGATCAATTGATAGGAAATGCGTGGGGGAGGGCTTCTCCACAGTAATCGTCTCTCGTCCACAGCGAGCGCAAGAAAATCTAAAAGAAAAATTCTCATGAACGGTCCGTAGCATTCCGTCATCCAAGTCTCTCTGAACACCTGAACTCGGGTATGCGTCAGCAGAAAGGCGGGGAAAGCAATGCTCGATCGATACAGTGTCTAGAGAAAAAAACCCGCGGAATTGGAACGATTGGGGCTGCGCTTTTTGCTCACGCACATTTGGCGCTCGGTGAACGCGCGTCGTTGTCGGTGAGAGCAACGCGTCTCCAGCCGGAGCGAGACTTACGCGGGTGGAAGCACGGGAGGACGAAGCCCACTCGGCCCAAGATTCTTCAACATGCGTATAGACGAATATGTCGTTGAATAAAAAGCAGTAGAACTCTGCTCTGGGCGATTCGGGCGGGGCATTGGCTCTCGAGAGCTGAAGAAAGCCCTCGCGCACCCAGATGCGATGCGGTTCCACAATCATCATTTCCGCCGTACCGGCCCCTGTAATCTGTTGTGGCGCGCCAGCAGCCGCGACCTCGCCTGCAACAGCGCCAGCAAAGCCACCACCTCCACCGTACGCAAACGTAAGCTTTCGTTGAATTTGAAGAACACGCTCGAGGTTCTCCATTCGCTTCTTGTGTTCGTTGATATGTGAGTTGACCCCGCGAATGTGGGTAAGAGCTTCCTCAAGGGCAGTCCGATCTTGGTGGCCTGGCGGAGTAAGTTTGATGATCTCTTGAAGAAGCAGATTGTAGCGCGGCATGCGTTGGATCGGGGCGATGAGAAGATTCTCAAGGCCAAAACTCGCCTCCGTTTCGCACACTCGGCGTTGTGTCTCTTGCAGTGCCGTCTGGAATGCTGGGACATGCTTCATGCGCTCTAGCGCGGTGAGCGCCCCCTCGTACGAATTCACATACTGAGTATAAATTTTTAAAAACGGTGCTAACAGAACGAAGCCATGAGCGATGGACTTACCAGGGCAGTTCCCCGCGATGAGCTCAACAAGCATGGTTTCGTGGCAACGGCGGAGCAGCTCAACGTTAGAGAAGACAAGGGCTGCATCTTGCGCTGACACAGAACCCGCTGCAGCGCTTAAGCCTGGTGCGTAATCATCACAGAGAACAGACAAACCGCGCACATAGTTCTTTTCGGTGGCAATCAGTTCGTTCACAGCAGCAACGCGGTTGCGCAGAGGCTTACTGGCTGAATGGTCCCTCCACTGAGCAACGAGGCTCTGCCAACGACTTGCAGCAGCCCGGACTTTGCGCGCGCGAAAGAAGCGTTGGATCATTACCACGGATCTCAGCGGTGAAAGGTTGGTTCCCTTGCGAGGAACGTGGCGTCGCACAAACTCCTCAATTATCGCGTCTGACGCAATGCTATCGTTCACTGTGGCAAGCGAAGCACGAATGCGGTCATTTCGGTCTTGAGTATGGATATCCCATGCGTCAATTCGAGAAAGGATCGCATCGATACGGGTTTTGCCAGCAGAGGCGGGCTGGGGGTGGTTGTGGGAATCCCCAGCCGAATTTTGATCCAACGAAGACATCGCTCGTAAGACATGCTCTTCCGCGTTGGCACAGTCAACGTCGCCAGGAAGTCGGATCGATACCTTCTGAATATGGCGAAGGGCAGCCTCCAGTTCTTCTCGGATGTCAACCACATCGCCAAGGCTTCGCCTAACCATGTCGAGATTTTTTTCTGGCGTGTCTCGTGTCTCGTCGAAAGCCGGCGTGATCGGGGCGGAAGATGCTTCCGCGCTGTCACCGACGCCCGCCTGTGTAAGGTTTTCAATTTGAATCACATCACGCGGCGTTGGTACATCAAGTGGCGTTGGCACAGAACTCAAATTTTGCAGCTCTGATGTTGGGGACATCTCCGAGCAATTTTCGTCAGCATCATCGGCAACATCGGTGCTGATCACAGGTTGTGCCGAAACCTCGGTAGCTATCTGAGTGGATCCTTTCCCTGCCCCTGGGTCAGCTGCCAAAGTTTCCTCAGCCCGAGGTATGAGTTCAAAGTCATCCATTAGCTCTTGACTCAAGGCGAGCTCTGAACCGCGATCGCCCATGAGTTCGTGTGCAACGGCGGCGGCAAATACTCGTCGCTCCCTCTCCGTGTCCATGCGGGCATCAGAAACAAACTCCTTGACAACTTTTTCGTCGAATTGGAACTGCGTTCGAGAGGTAAACTGGCCGGAGGAAGGCGACGGCATGTCCGCTATCAAAACTTTTGAGTGCACCAGGCGGAGCAAGGTCCGGTCCGCAGCAGCAGCAGACGCCGATGACTTCCGGTGATCAAAAAAACATCCTATTGAAGGATTTTCTGCAAACCAGTGCCGAAACTTTTCCGAAGAAAATGACGTCTCCAGTCCACCGTCACTCAGTGACCGCTCCAGCAACGGCGCCTGGGCGTTGTTTCCTAAGATCATCTCGTCAAGGATCGACGATAGACTTAGTGGTGTTGGAAGAGGAGTCTCATTCCCGCTCCCGGCGTCACCAGTTCTTCTCCGCTCGTTATCCTGCAGAGCTTCAGACAAAATTGCCCCAATCCCCGCTGAGAAAATATGCCCACTGTTGGCTTCCGTCATTGAAGTTGC
>JACKZZ010005936.1_pt1 | contig 10659 bp, 4 predicted proteins | sample 8027871 | NCBI WGS metagenome assembly JACKZZ01 (sample SAMN15724774, study PRJNA655200) | protist metagenome | isolation source: fluorescence activated cell sorting (FACS) single amplified genomes of... | place: USA: West Boothbay Harbor, Gulf of Maine | collected 2000-07-19
CAGATCCTATGTGGAGAAATATTGCATTCCAGTCATTATATCAATTAGTATTATTATTCGTATTATTATTTGCATCCTCTAAATGGTTCGATGTGCGGGATATATCCACTGACCCTTGCTTCAAATTTGAATTAGCACCTGACGTTGATGTTGTAACAACAACATGGAAAGATGCTGCTGGTGTAAGCTTTGGATGCAGTGCATTTACAGATTTATGCAAAGATCAGGGAAGTGGCTGTATTGAGAAAAACGGTTTCGATAAAGATATTGGTTTTGTTACCGAATGTTTATCATGCGCTGATAAAGATTACACACATGGTACAATTATATTTAATGCATTTATTTGGTGTCAAATTTTCAATGAATATACTGCTAGAAGTATATTAAATAAAGTAAACCCATTTGAAGGTTTGATGACCAATTTTATGTTTATTTATGTATCTATATTCAGTGCTCTGTGTCAGATCTTAATAGTTGAATTTGGAGGTCGTTTTACATCCACATCACCATTAACATTAGAACAACATTTAATTACAATAGGATTAGGTTTTGGATCTATATTTGTTGGTATGTTAATGAGATACTACCCTATGGAGGAGGACCCGTCGACATTCTTTGGAACTGACGACGTCGTCAAGGAGCCCAACTGGTTTGAAAAATTATCAGATTACATTGATTCTTTCTTTGAAGATGATGATGAAGAATTACATCCACATGAAGAAGAAATACATCATGATAATGGTGAAATTGAATTCACTAAAGTATCTACTACTGACATAGAAAACAAGATTTAAATTAATTTTATATTCACAGAAACACGAAAGTCAGAAAAACTTGAGATGTACATAAAGACTAGTTAAGGAGTGGGTTGGCGAAGGAAAGAAATGTTCATTTGCCATTACTGCGTTTGAACCAGAGACTAATGAATGGAAGTTCGTATGCTGTGGTAACGATGCTAGCTAAGTTTCTATATAGCAGTGGCAGGCGTGTGTTCACATAATATTGAGCATGATTTCGAGCAGAGAGAGAGAGGGATGTAAAAAAGGGGGGAAATTTCCATTATATACCAAGTTTATTTTCCGTAATAATATAAATAGGGAGGCAAAAAAGAGAAGTTAAACACACATTACTATGGGTAGGTATAATACCCATATTCTAAGCTAAAACAGTACAAAACACTATATTATGATTTACAAAGAGAAGTCAATAGATCAGCTCAAGAACCGTTATATTTTCAAATGAACTATGCATAAAACTACGTACTCTCTGTACCTATCGTTCATTCCTCCTTTTCATTTTGATTGTATTGTATTGTATTGTAATCAACAATCAAATGATGTGGAATGAATGGTCATGGTAGGTAGTGAATAAGATCGTACGTATGGTATGAACCACGTTGGACTGTTGGACTTGAGCAGCAGCGAGTCTGCAATCATCTGGATTAGCATTAATGTTCTATAATCTGTGGTATTAGTGATGGTGATGGTCTTACACACTCTTTGCATGATGACTTCCTCTTACCATGAACGCATATTTGTGATCCTCCGCATTCTTTACATTGTGATTTTTGTCTTGAATGCTCACAGACGCTTGCTCCTCCGCATTGTCTACATTGTGATCGCTGTCTACGATGTTCGCATATACTAGCTCCTCCGCAATCTCTGCATTCTGACTTTGATCTACCATGTGTACAAATTTGTGATCCACCACAATCCCTGCATCTTGATCGTCTCTTATTATGTTCACAAATACTGCCACCACCACATTCTTTACATCGTGAATTCTGTTTACCATGCTTACAGATACTACCTCCACCACATTCTTTGCACATTGGTCTATCCCTTCCATGTTCACAACCAAGCTTTTTACCATTCCAAATGCCTAGTCTACCCTTGGTGTCTAAGTATTTTCCACCGACGGTTCGGGCCGCTTTCGCCACAGATTTCAACGATGGACAGTTAGGAATAGTTTCAATAGGAATAACTGCAGTTGCCATGACTCAACTGGGAGAAAATTTTAAATAATAAAGTGGGTTGAATTTCAACCAGCAGAATCGTACACCGTCCGTGAACTTTAGTATGGTATTAAAACTCTTGACTACAATATAGGTGCATAACACCAAAATGCGAAGGGGTGTTGATTTTGTCAATGTTGGCATTCGTCTGGGCAATGATTGGAATTTCACTTTTGTTCTGTCGAGATCTGACACAATGCATCTCACCTTGAGAGCATTGCGGTGTGCTGTAGTGGATATGTGTCAAAAATATCGGGAATTGGGAGATCTTCTTGGAGATTGTGATAATATCTCGTCGAAATTACCCCTAACTTATCCCCTTTACAAATTATCAAGTATGGATGCTGCTGTGTCCTCGGTTGACAGTGAGGACAGAGAGAATTTCACAGCCACCTTATCTCGAACAAATCAATCGACATTATCATCGATGACGACAGGATCCTTAGCAGTAATAGATAAATTAGATGGTAATGCTGATATAAATATTTTTGCAATGACATCTTTTGATGAATATGGATTTATTTTGGAACAAAATGCTGCACACGCTTTAACAGATTGCGATGTGTGGATGCCTGCCAATATGGATCAGCAAACAATATATAAGATAATGATGACTAGCAAGAAAGGATCAATAATGGATGATAATATAGCGACTGCATTGAGCAGCAAGACAATTCATGCGGACGATGCCACCGCTGCACGACTTGTCGAAGGAGAATACCAGCATTTACAACTACTATTACTACCAGATATACATAAACCTGATGAAAAATTACGATTGAACGTGACACATGTGAAACACGCCATCGATTCTACCGGAAAGCAATACACAAATTATGTAATAGAATGTACACAAGGCTGTCATTTACAATGGAATGTTGTAAAGAGATATAATGATTTTATTATATTAAATAATGATTTATTAGTACAAGCACGAAATGGTACTGATAGTGATTGTCTCCCATTAGATAACTGGCCAGTGTTGCCTGGTAAACAACTCATTCAAAGTATTTTAAAAACAAATCAAGAAACTATCGAAACAGAAAGAAAAAAACAATTAACATTATATTTACAGTCATTACTATATTTATCATTTAATATTGTAAAATGTCCAAATTATATTATATTAAAATTTTTAGGTATTTTGTCAACGTCGGTGATTGTGCCTACATCACCAGTTAGTTCTTCCGGGATACTTAAAACATCTTCATTATCTCCATATAATGATAACGAAGTAGATAATATGTTGCTATCATTACCATCTACCGATGGAATTAGTGCTACCACAATAACCGAACACGAAAAAGAGTCTCAAAGTTTATTGTCAAATATTAATGTTACGAGTGATGTTAATCATGGCATAGCAGTAGATATGAATAAAGGTATCGCAAGTGATGATGCGACACCTTTTCTGTCAGTAAAAGCATCCAATGGAGTACATCAATCAACAAATTCAGAAACATTTGCAACAGCAGCAGCAGAAAGTGTAGCATACAAATCTTACAAACCAGATATAAAAAGAAATAAAAGAGCAACTTTGCAAATGAATACTATGGGAAATATTGTAAAACCAGGTGACATATTGTTGTTTAGATGTTCATCTACTGCTGCAGGCTTACAAAGGGCTGCAACTGGTAAAGAATTCGATCATACAGCTATTGTGGTCCATACACCATTACCAAGATACGTTGGTGGTGTGTATGCAATGGATGAATTTGCAGGTAATTCTAAAAGATCATCCAGACACTCCATAGGTCGGATGTCAACCACAGTTACTGACGATGACACTGATGCTTCTTCTAATAATAATAATGAAAAAAAGAGTACAATTGATTATGATAGAATACTTAGTAAACTTAATCGATCTAGTTTGTGCCTTTTAGAGGCCACTTCTGCCGGGGTAACTGTCCTTCCAATCATAGAAAGGTTAAATGCATATGAATTTTATAATTGTTGTGATTATATTTGTTTACGACGTTTACATAAAACAATAAATAATGGTACTAGTAGTAGTGTTGAGGTTCCACCGTTAGATGCGCGCACGTTGTTTCGATTGAACTCCTTTGTCGTAGCTTCTGAACAAAGACCATATAAATTTAAGATCAGTTCCATATTATTTGCTAGTAGAGATAAAAAATCAATAAGTAATAGGAACAAAGAGAAAGAGATTGCCCAAACATCAACTAGTACTCTTCATGCTAGTCACAGTCCTTCTAGTAGCACCCATCGTGTGGATGCAGAGGGGTGGAGTGTCTTTGGTAGTGCTACAAATCGGTATGATCAGAACACGGAAGCTTCAAAAACACCTTCAGACTTATCTTCCATCGATCATGAACCCAGTAGTATCACTATTAGTGATGTAAATGATAGTCGAGTATTAGATGAAAAGGGTGTCAATAATCGTATTGATAGTAGCGATGATGAAGCTGAAGTTGAGCTAGCTAATAAATCGTTTTTTTGTAGTGCACTTACAGCAGCCACCTTGAAAGTTCTGCATATTCTGCCTGCATCACTGAATGAAGATTATTTTTGGCCAGGAAGTTTTGCTAGTGGAGCTGAAATGGATGATATATTAAGTAATAATGAACAACAATATTGGTACGATAAAGAAATATATGTTAATTGTACAATTCCTGAAATAGATAAAGCCGTGCAATTGAATCCCGACATTGACGAACGTTGGGCAAAAAAATACAATGATAATAATGAAATATGGTGTGAAAGTAGCAAAAATTATCCTCAGGATACAAATCAAGAAAGTACAGACAATAGCAGTGGTGTGGGAGGACGACATCACGGCATGACGGAAACGGAGAGGAAACGTGCTGCAATGCAACGACCTGGAGAAACGTTCGTACCATCCTTCGTATAATACATGTATATATGTGATATGGGGCGGTGTTCGATCGAATAAATTAGAGAATGAGATCAATCGACCGATCCCCGATTTAAGAAAGAATCAATTGATCTACTACACTTGTGCTTGGCAAGTGCTACCCACCTTCGTAAGTGGTGAGTTTGAGTTGGTTATGTGGAAAATAATGTGAAGAGGACCTCACCAGTAGGTTGTTTGTTTTAGAAAGAAATGATTATACATGTGTAAGTGATCAAATAGACTATGTAGTGAATGAGAGAGACAAATCTTGCATTATTTCCATAGTCTACAATAACTGACTGACTTCTATCTCGCTCTTGCCTGTGCTGTCCTTCCAACCGAACCAAATCAATGAATAATACTATTAGGTCGCTCCGTTGTGTGTCGGTCTTCTATGTTATATTTACATTTATTCTTCATTATACAATATGAATGAATGAATGAATGAATCAATCAATAATCAACAATGCGTGCTTGTAAATTATTGATTCCAACACAATCATCTAATTTTTCATCAAAATCAGTCCAGCAAAATCCTTCTCTTTCTTCTTCATATTCTACCTCTGATGCATCGAATACAGTACCACTATCCGATATAATATTAAAATCTTCATTACTTAACTTAATTTTATTTGGTTTTAAACCACGACATTCAATAAGAAGCATTGTCACCCAATTATTACTATCATTGTATAAACCAAAAGTTGTTTCTGATTTTCCTTCGTTACTGTCTTTCTTTTTTTTACCTTTATTTAATGTTTTTTTAGTTAATTCAATGACTTTAATGTAAGCTTGATGTGAATCTTGTTTTGACCACTTCATGACAAAATGCGCAGTACCACGGCTGCCATCTAATTCCAGTTCATCTCGTGGGTCAACTGTGATATTTTCACGTATTTCACCGCTTTCACTTTCAACATCCATTTTCCACATAATATCCTCAACTGGATTCAAACTTGCGATATTTAGCAATTCTGCTTTGATTTCAATAGCATAGGTGGGCATATTTGTGCACCAAATTCACAATATAAAATATTCTGAGCGAATAAATAACTCGTAAAGTGAGTGGACAGCAAAAAACAAAACCAGTAACGTATTGGTTTTTACGTTAAGGGCTTCTTTAGGACTCCTCTGTGGAGGGGATGACAGCGTGGAGACCGACGCACCCACGCTGTCGTTTTCACAGAAAAAAGGGTGTGGATAAGAACGGTCAGTTACGTTGGCATATTAATCACAGAGTAGAAATAATTTACATACTCTCTGTTTGAGGTCTTTGTATTGAATAAATCAGTACTTTGATACCTTTTGATTGATAATTTTATAGGTTTGAGAGCAAAAAAGAGCTTCGCGAAACACCTTTGGTCAATCTACACTGAAAAGCATAATGGTTGATAAAAAAGGCACAAGAAAAAGCCGTCTTGGCATGAGAATAGCTATTTTAGTTGGTGGAGCATGTGTCTGCGGTTTATACATGTATATTACAAATGATAACACACTCTCTGGAACTATCATGGCTGAAAGTGATACGAGTGAAAATTTTGATAGTTATTTTCCTAACTTGGGTTCTGGTAGAAGGCAATTATTAGAGAACGATCCTCTTATATGTAGAGATCCTACTATACAACCTGAAATATGTATTGGATATGGATCAGAAGCATGCAAAAGGCTTGCTACGAAGGACTTGGGTTGGTTAGCAGTTATTGTATTGGCACTATTGTATTTATTTGTCGGTATTGCAATAGTATGTGATGAACTTTTCGTTCCAGCATTAGAAATCATTGCAGAAGACTTAGAATTAAGTAATGATGTTGCCGGTGCGACACTCATGGCTGCTGGAGGATCTGCCCCAGAATTAGCTACCTCATTCGTAGGTACATTCAAAAGATCTGACGTTGGTTTCGGTACTATTGTTGGTTCCGCTGTATTCAATGTTCTTTTCGTCATTGGCATGTGTGTCATGTTTACCCCACCAGAATTCTCACCATTGAAACTGACGTGGTGGCCTCTATTCAGAGATTGTACTTATTATGTACTCACCCTGGTAACCCTTGCTATCTTTATGTATGATGGTGTAATAGAAATTTGGGAAGCATGTATACAATTTGCCATGTATTTTGGTTATGTTGCTATGATGTCGAAATCAGAAAAAATTGAAAGTTGGTTCAATGAAAAACTTTCCAAGACTCCGTCTGAACAACAGGTTGCGCCTGATGAAGGAGGCACAGAAATGGCTGATTTAGAGGCTGTCCCTCAAGCAGATATTGATACAGGTAGTGGTATTACCAAAGACGGCCCTACGGCATCATTTACACGTCCATCTACATTTCGTGTTGGTATTTTACAACTTCTAACTGCCACGACATCGATTAGCGACACCGCTGGGGTTGCGTTTGTGTCCAAAATTAAAGGTGATGTGAATGTTGTATTTGAAAAAATTGATGCTAATCAAAATGGTTCATTAGAAAAAGATGAATTAAAGACATGTTTATTAGATTTAGGAACTCCTGAATCTGAATTAACCGAAGAAAAAATTGATGAATGCATGTCACAAATGGATACAGATGGTAAAGGTTACTGTACCAAAGCTCAATTCACTGTGTGGTACACAGGTAATGAACAAAGACTTAAAAATCAAACACGTAGTGTATTTGATCGTTTTGATACTGATAAATCACCTCCACAAACTATCTTACGCGCTGATGTATGTGAATTTATGAAAGAACTAGGACACGGCAAATTAGGAGAAGGTCAGCAAAAAGAAATTGAAGAAGCATCTTTAGCTATTCCTTCAACTTGTAAAGATGAAAGTTGCTTAACATATGAAGATTTTGCTACATGGTATGAATCATCATTATTTTGGGAACATGAAAAGACATCTGCAGAGCAAGCTGCCGAATCACAGGAGAGTATGTGGGAGGGTGTAGTTGGGGGTTTCAGCGATTTATTTGATTCCCAACATCCAACTTCTTCAAAAGTGAACTATCTTATCACATTACCATTGTCATTAATATTCTGTCTTATCCCAGATTGTAGACCACCTGGTAAAGAGGGCCTTGCTGCATTTACTTTAGTTGGTTCAATAATCATGATTGCTTTATTTGCAATTGTTATGGTTGAATTAGCTGAAATTTTCGGTAAATCTGTTGGAATTCCTGATGTTGTCATGGGTTTGACTATATTAGCAGCAGGTACGTCTGTTCCTGATTTACTATCATCTGTTATCGTAGCACAACAAGGTCAAGGTGACATGGCTGTCAGCAGTAGTATTGGATCAAATATCTTCGATGTTGCCTTTGGGTTACCATTACCTTGGCTTGTCTTCAATATTGTGACTATAGTCAATGATTGCAAATGTAGAGTTGTAGTGGCATCTGATGGCTTATTCTCATCATTATTAATTTTATTAGTCATGGTGGGAGCTATTGTAGTAATCATTCATTACTCTAATTGGGAAATGACCCACACTCTTGGTTACGCCATGTTTAGTTTGTACTTCATATATGTTGGGGTATCGTTATTATTAACACCGGCAAAAGATTTTGCACTTGAACCTTGTAGTCCTTTTGCTCCATTTTAAGTGAAGTAAGTGTATTGTGGGAGCACTCATACCATCCATATACTGACTGATAACACGGAGATGCAGCGTGAGTGAGTTGAGTTGGTCTCCATGCATATAACAAATAACGAGAAATCTTTCATTCGTGCTAGGCGAGTAGATAGAAAGATGTGTATATAAAGGATAGTAAAGTAATACGTGGTGTTTTCTCCACTGAATATGCGACAAAAATATATTGTTGTGACGGGGTCGGTGAAAGGAGAAAGCGTTAATTCTTTATAAAAAAATTGAAGGAGTTCATCAATAATTCCACTAGAAATTTATTGTAAATATAAAATCAAATGAATAACTATAAATAAATTTTTTACGTATGTATCTCTCCTGGACGACTCCTCACCGTTCCGTCGTACCGTCGTGCGGGAATTCTCGTTTTGGAGTACTCTCTTGTTTGACAAACAGATAGATTAATCCGTGTCTACTTAGTGTCCTACTATTCTAGGCTTGGGTGTTTAGATTAAGAGTACAAGATGGGAGATTCTGACCAGAAGGTATGTGTATTGTAGAGTATAGCGAAACTTCTCGTAGCCCTGTATCCACCCTCATCAAATTCACCAATATTTATTAGAAGAATGTACAAGTAGTAGCTTTCCTATATGACATTGCTGTACTAACTTATCTCTACTTTCTCACATTTCTTGGTTATAATCATTGTCTACTTATATCGTATTTCCTCTCATCTCTACGTCTGTTCCATCATTTTATTTTCTGTTCATCATACTATTTACAAAATCAATAGGTTGTACCATTGGGTGATATTAATGGTATAAATCAGCATGTCTTAGATGGATTATCATCATTGGAAAGTGAAGTTTGTGTATCTACAGCGCAGGAACAAGGCGGCATTGATGAGGTTATGCACAAACTAGGTGTCAATATGAAAATTGGATTAAATAAAGAACAAATTGCATTACATCGTGCTACATTTGGTCCTAATATGTTTCCTGAATCACCAATGGAGTCATATTTTGATTTATTACTGGGTGCATTGAATGATCCTACATTAATTATACTCGTAGCAGCTGCTACTGTAAGTTTAATCATTGGTATTATTGAAGAAGGACCTGAAGAAGGCTGGATTGAAGGTGGTGCTATTTATATTGCTGTTGTCTTAGTATCTAATATTGCTGCAATGAATGACTACTCGAAACAATTGCAGTTCGCTGCATTAGAGGCCACATCAGCGGAAGATGAGAGATGCACAGTTTTACGTGAAGGAAGCAAAGAAGTGATCAATCCACGTGATGTTGTTGTTGGTGATATTCTTGTATTATGGGAAGGTGAACAAATTCCTGCTGATGCTTTGATGATTGACAGTAATGTTGTCATGTCATCTCAGGCATCACTGACTGGTGAACCAGAAGATTTAAAGAAATCTAAAGCAAAAGACTTTACTATTTATTCATCATGTTTAATTTCTGAAGCTGGTGATAATTTTTATGCAATGGCAACTGGTGTTGGTGTGAATTCACAATGGGGTAAAATTAAAGCAACATTAGCTGTTGAAGCTAAAGATACACCATTACAAGAGAAGTTAAACGATATGACAACTCAAATTGGTTACATTGGAATGGGGTCGGCTTTATTGACCTTTGTTGCTTTAGTGATCAGTATTTGGGCGCGTCATAATGGTGAAGATGTTGTTGGAGGTTTCGTTGAAGCTTTTATTCTTGCTGTTACTATTGTTGTTGTTGCTATTCCTGAAGGTTTACCTTTAGCTGTGACAATTGCTCTTGCATATTCTACTAAGGAAATGTACAAAGATCAATGTTTGATTCGTGTTTTAGCTGCCTGTGAAACCATGGGTAATGCTACTAACATTTGTTCTGATAAAACTGGTACATTGACTGAAAATCGTATGACTGTTGTTGCTGGTTGGTTTTGTGGTACATTTTATGCTGATGAAGATGATAAAGAACATACGGGCCCTCGATATGAGAAGTTGAATGATTCTATTTCAGGTGCAATGAAAGCCACCATCAGTGATCAAACTTCAATTAATCGTACTGCTATGCTTGTTTATAAAGATAAGGATGGTAATTCATTACCAGCACCAATGGTTGTTGGTAATAAAACTGAAGGTGCTTTGATGATGATGGCGAAGTCGTGGGGTTTAGATTACGAAAGTGTCAGACTTGAAAAATTTGATGAAACTAA
>JACKZZ010023080.1_pt1 | contig 10659 bp, 5 predicted proteins | sample 8027871 | NCBI WGS metagenome assembly JACKZZ01 (sample SAMN15724774, study PRJNA655200) | protist metagenome | isolation source: fluorescence activated cell sorting (FACS) single amplified genomes of... | place: USA: West Boothbay Harbor, Gulf of Maine | collected 2000-07-19
TTTCTACTTCTCTCGACAAAGACAGTCTTGGCTTTGACTCCGATTGATACTGAACCTCAACAGTTCTGTGCGGGAGATATGACTTATAATAATGGTGAATGTGGATCAAATCGAGACAATTTTTTCATCGATAGACCGTTTGGACCGTATTGTTGTTTCAACGCATCATTTGGATGTTGCACAAAATCTTACGGAGATCCTAACGCACGCTGCGTAGATAAAGGCTCTTCGGAATGGATGAATGAATGTCAATCTTTCTGTAATTTTGATATTCTAAGAATGACTTCGTTTAGGGATGATGAAGTTTCTTCGAACTGCTATCGTACGCACATTCAAAATCCAGGAGTTTACGTCTACGCGCTCTCCACGTCTTCGTTTAATTCGAGTCTCTCGAATTCGAGTTACGCCGATCCCCCTCCTACTACATGTAGAGTTTCGTGCGCTACGTGTACAGAAAGGGAAATAGGATGCCGTTGGAATAGTACGTCTTATCTGCCCGAAATCTATGACGTCATTACGAATAGTACCATTCCGGATGACCAACCTGTACTCAACAACACGAACTCAACGGATTTTACAAATTATTGTTACAATTTGAATCTTCCCAATGGTGCTGTGGGCTTTGCAGATGCTCCGACTGATCTTGGGGGGAGTGATTTGCAATGCGACACGTCGAAAATGTACAGTACATCAGGCTCTTCAAACACTAATTGTCTTGCAAACTGTGACGAGGATGCAGGATTTCAATTTCAACTCATTTTCGCATATTGCAATGCGTCAAATGATCCTGAAACGAACGCGTCGTTCGTTTTTTCGCCAAGCGACGTCGAATGTAAGTGCAAAGCAGGTATGCAACTTTCTGCTACAGATCCTTCAACATGTGAGTATTGCCCCTCAAACACATACTCAACGAATACCATTTCCTCAAGCCTTGAGTGTCTTCCGTGTCCCTCTGGGACTCATTCTAATATTGTTGGTGCGACCGAGTGTGAGACTTGTGATGTTATGTACATTGGGTCTAATGATTGTTCTGTACCCGTACTTGGTATCGTTTTAGGTATTAATCTTACTTTGTGTTTTGTTGCAATTATTGTAGCGTTCAAGATGCAAATAAATGTACGTCATCTTCGAGAGAAAGTGATTCTCATGGAACTGAACGAAAAAGAACAATTAATCAAGAAAAAAGACGAGGATGTCACGGCTTTGAGATCAGGTTGGGTGATTGAGGAAAGTCAAATACGATTTTCAAAGCGTCTAGCTGCGGGGGCCGAAGGTGAAGTTTGGATTGCTCAATTTCGAGGCTACGACGTAGCTGTGAAGAAAGTATTCAATTCAGAGAGTGTGGATCTCTCTAGAAATGATGAAATTACATTTCTTCAACGTGCGCGACATCCCCGTCTTGTGTTGTTCGTAGGATGTGGACGTCTCTCCGAAGGTAAGGGTACAGGTGGTATATTTGTTGTTTTGGAGTATTGCGACTCTGGAAGCATGCGAAGCTATCTTCTTGGTGATGGCGAGGATGATGCGGATGCCAAAAAGAGAGACAGAACTTGGCTTGTTCGTATGGCATTTCTTTGTGACGTTGCTGAGGGAATGAAGTATCTTCATCACGAACATAATAGTGTTCATCGTGATTTGAAAATGGATAACGTTTTGTTGGATAGCGAAGGTAAACAGGGTGCTGTACCAAGAGCAAAAGTTGCTGATTTTGGTTTGAGTCGCTTAGTGGACGAATCGAGATCTCAGGCAGCACTTCGACGTGAAGCAGAGGCTAAAGCTTTTGATGATGATGATGATGATGACGACGATGATGACGAGGATGAGACAAAGAAGAAGAATGAAACTAGAAATTTAAGCACTTCATCGTCAACGTATACTTCAATAAAAGGACAAGGTCAACAAACTAGAACAAGCATGTTAAGTCTTTCAAGAACGATGACTGCTGGATGTGGAACTCCCGCTTACATGGTATGTGCTCGAGCACGAGATTCTCTATCTCTATCTCAATCTATTTCTTACATCTCACAATTCATTCCTCTCACAACAGGCACCCGAAATCATTGAAAGTCTCGCAGCAGACACACATCACTACGGTCAACCAATCGACGTATACTCCTTCTCAATCATCATGTACGAAGCATTGCAATTGAAACCTGCATGGTATGAAAAAAAGTACACCCACTTAATTTTCCAAGACGTCGAGGAGGGCAAACGCCCCCAAATTACTGGTAAAGCACCGTGCTCGAGATACGTAGAGTTAATGAAGCAGAGCTGGGACCAAACTCCAGAGTCACGTCCAACCTTTGAAACAATTTTATCGACACTTCAATCGATACGTGAAGAAATTTCAGAAAAGTCGAAGAAGAAATTAGGTTCAATTGAGATTGATATGATGTGAGAGTCAGGATAATTCACGTTAGCGCGTTGCCCAGAAGAAAATTATGAAAAAGATATAGTCGACTGCTGACATATAGTAATATGAGCCATTAGCGTAGATATATATATATTATTTGCCGTTTTAATACACATCACACTCGTGCTCAATCAAACAAGCATCATTACTTAAATCATTTGTAGGTTCTCGTGCGAGTAATAGATCTCCTGCCGTGTATAAACCACAATCAGGGGATCTAAATAATCATCTAAATCATCATCATCTAAATCATCATCTAAATCATCATCATCATCATCAATGATTCTTCAAATATTCCTCATCTGCCTTTTTTAAATCAATTGCTTCTTGCTCTAACGTTTTCGTGGCAAGTATAGGTTTGGGCTGCGTCTGCGACCAAGCGCTTGTGAATACACCACCAGATTGATCTGCGTACTTTAACAACTCAGCTCTCGCATCTTTATCCAAATATTTTGCTGCTTTTCGTTCTTTTTGTATCTCCTCAATCTCATTGTGATTTCTATTCATGTATCGCTCATACTGAGCATCCCTACTTGGAGCGTACGGTTTTTTGGATTTCTTAGGATCCCTTCGATCCCTGTTTTGTTTTTTCGTCTGCTCAGGTCTGTTGCTGTACTCAGGCAAAGCGTTTGGATTCACAATTGTACCACCTGCTAAAATATCATCAATCAAAGCAGACGAATCATTCTTACGTTTCTTCTTACGAGGCCTGGATGTCATCATCATCGCACCTTTGATCGAATACTCAGGTGAAAACATCATTTGAACGCGACCCGTTGATGTTCCGATCGCGATTTGATTCATAGCATGATGCCAACAAAGTGCCACGGCACTCTCGGTTTTACCTAGATTTATCTTATGTATGGGTGCAGGATTCTCTCTCTGTATATCAAAAAAAAGAACCTTACCACCAATTACTTTTCCTTTGGACGTCTTGCCGTGTGCTGTGGTTGTAGCGAGAATCATACCGTCCTTGTCGAACGCAACTCCAGCACCTCCAGAAGATGAAGTAAATAAACCTGCCACACTTGACACGGGTTCATCGACCTTTCGAATATCCCAAAGTCGAAGTCGTCCATCATGACCTCGAGTTGCCAACAGTTTACCGTTCAGATCAAATGTCATGCTACAGATACCGTTCTGAACTGCTTCGTGAGCATCACGAATCATGATTTGAGGTCGTGTGTATTTCGAACGGTCTCTTGTCCATAATTGCACAGAGCCGTCTTCACATCCAGATGCAATCATAGACGATGAGCACGTGACGCACGTCACACCTGTTGATCGTCCATCTTTACCCTTGTGTTTGATTACTTGTAAATTCGTGAGTTCTCCACTCCAATGCTTTTTACCGTTCAAATCCCAAATTCTCACAGTAGAATCTCTTGATGACGTCACGACGAGATTTTCACTATTCGGAAGCCAAAAACAAGACGTCACACCCGTGATGTGACCTGCAGTGCGTGACATATCGTGAAGATAAGGATCACCTTTACGAAACGTTAAGAGTTCACCCCCATCTCTGTCGATGACTTTGCACCTTGATTCACCTGTACCAATCAGAAGACGATCACCCGTTGGGGAGTATGACAAGGAAAGTACGGGATGACCTTCCATGACCTCAAATTCTCTAAATGGTCTTCTCTTGTCTCGCATACCATGAAAGTCCCACATTTTCAAGTCGTAGTTGAAGGAGCCCGTTGACATTCTAGCTCCAGATTTATCAATCGCGATGCAAGACACGGTTTTCTTGTGTTCGTTATCTTCCGTTATGTCGATTTCATGTGTCACGGGAAGATGATAGGACGAGATCGAGGAGGAAAGAACTTTGGCGCTTTCCGTGGCCAAGGAAGATACTTTTCGCTTTGAAGATTTAGATTCGTACTTCTCATATGATGGTGTTTTCGAGGAAAGAAAAGATTTTGTTGCAGCTTCGATTTGTCTTTGCCTTTCCTCTCTGCTGCTTCCAGCACCGGATTTGGATTTTTGTCCCCCCCCAAAGGAGGTCGGAAGAGAGAATTTCGAAAGATCATTTGCTTCGTTTGTTCTTTCTTCTGTGGATGATAATGAAGACTTTTCGCTAATATCAGTAACTATGTATGACCTTGTGCTGTGACCAAAAGTGATGCGCGAGTTTTCTTTAAGTTCCACTAATCCTTCCAAACGTTCGCCGTCTATCTTCGTTCCGTGAGCAGATCCCAGATCTGTCAAGAAGAATCTTTTTCCATCACAAAGAATCATCGCATGAACTCTTGAAATTGAGCTATGATCGAGAATAACGTGACATCCTCGATTCTTTTTACGTCCAAAAATGGTGTGACTTCTCGTCGATAACGAAACGACGTCGATCTCGGTCTCGTTTTTTTTTACCACCAAACGTTGTTTACCTCTAATCAACGGAAAAGCTGACCAATCTGGAACATCCACTCTTTTCCTCTTTTTCTTCGAAGAAGTTTCTAACGATGATGGTGGAGCTACTAATTTTATCTCAGTTTCTGGCATATTTCAATATTTTCTTGATTTTGAGTCCTTTTTTCGTGTAGGTGTCGCACTGGGGGTACAGTATCTAGACTTATAATATAAAAAAAAAAAATTAAGAAGCTTTGCTTATATCAACAGAAGAAGAAGAAGAAGAAGAATTGAATATCAAATCTGCGATGTGAGACTGGACACCTTCACCCCCACCTTGTTGTCCAATGATTTGAACATGTGCAAGACCAAGTGGTCCCCAAAGCTTACAATCAACCCGACGCCAGCCTAACGAAATAAGTTTCTTTCGAATGTCTCGAATTTGCGATCCCCGTTTCGAATCTCCAGAAAAGGCGAGGCGTTGTCTTGATGCATCATCTTCTTCTACACTCTTTACAAACGTCGTTTTAACGACTCCTGGATAGTTTTTGTCCTCCCATGAAATCTTAACACCGTTTTCTCTGTACGGATTTTGACTTCGTAGCGTTGACGTACATAATGGAACATTTATGTCGTTGTAAATATTACCGTAACATGTTCTTTGTTCAAAATATGACAGAGCATCCAAAAACGGTCCGTCGGAGAGAACATCCATGATGCCATTCTTGTCTTCAAGAAGCAATTCCTTGCCGGTTGATCCAGCAAATATGGGCGCCAGAGTCTTGAACAATCCAAAGAACACACCCTTCTTTCTTCTTATTCCAAGATGAGGCGAAGCTACTGAAATGAAATGGAGGGGATTCAATCTTTTTGGAATTATCGATTCGTCAACGAGTAGTTTCAATAGATATCGCGTATATATTCCTCCAAAAGAATGACCAAGAATGATAATGTCTTTCAGAGTCCTTGATCGAGGATGGTTTTTCAGAATTTTCCTCATCACGCTCAAGACTCTCTCAGCACAGACTTTCGTACCGTTTGATGTGTTTGATTGAATGAGCTGTACATATTTTCCTTGATTACAAGTAGGAAGGACAAGAAAATACGACGACGAAGACGCTCGTTCCAGAGATCCAGTCAGTCGATTCGTGAAATCTTTAATCGTGCCATGCAAGCCATGACACATCAATATCAACAATTTCGGATCCTCGTTATCTCTCAAGACTACATGAATATCTGCACCTTCCGTTTTTGATTTCACAATCTTGATATCATTCTCTGAGGATTTTGACGATTCATTAAAGCACATTATTTTTGTCTTATCAGAAAGTGGTGGTGTTGGTGTTTCAGGACGGCGTTTACACTCAAGAATATGGACGTTGTGCCAGTAATTTCTACTTTTTTTCGTTCCATAATCTGATTCCTTATCATCAACAACAGTATGATCGCGTCTCAATACAGATATTGTAAAGTGACGCTCCAAGTCTTCAAAGAATGGAATTTCTCTCTCGTCTATTCTTCTTCGATAGGATAAGTACACTACAGATTCTCCTTCTCTCGTGACCCAAAGAAGAGTTTGAAGAAAACGAGACAATGATTTGGCTTCATATACTGTATCAGAACAAAGTATGACATCAAATACCCCAACTTTACGAGCTGCATTCTCATCACCCCAAGGAAGCGATACGATCGAAAGTTTTGAATCTGAATCCGATCCAACGTTGGAACGAACGTTTCGGTCCAAAAGGTCAGTTTCGAGATCACTGAGAACGACATGAGCATCTTTGAACATCAATTTTGTGGCAATACCAACGATTCCCGTGCCACTTCCTAATTCGAGAATACGCATACTATTTTTACTATCAGATATGTTACGAAAACATGGAAGATTCGAGAGAGATTCGACTAGACATAACGCCGCGTCCCAAACGACAGTACCAATATTTTCTTCCTCTTTCTCTTTCTGCTCAATTCGAAGTTTTATCTCACTATCTCTGACTTTGAAATCAAAAAATGATTTCATTGCAGATACGTAACACAAACCAAGACCGACTGGTCGACTTATCTCCTTCTTAAAAATTGATCTCCACTCCATAATACTGTATCCTTCACAAAATTTCCGTTTCACAACCCCGTGAACCGTGAACCCCGTGCCAAAATCTGAAATGGCAGCCTCAGAATGCAGCCTCTCAAGGATAGCCAGTGCTTACTCATCTCTAATACATAATGATTTAGAAGTTATGATGAAGAAATTTGAAGTTGCAGTGAATAGGTAATTTTCAAAATCAGAATCTTCGTTCCCCCGTGAGCTTTACTACCAAAACTCCTCTATTTTCGTTCCCGCAAACAGACCTTTTCTAAGTCCTCAACATAAACACCAAGGAGTGATGACAGCAAAACAAGAGCTACACGAGAGCTTGATTAGACTAAAAAAGCGAGCATCTGGACATTATCTTCATCGCGACGTAGACTTAATTTCTGGTAAAATTGAAATACTCGAAACGGAGATTCAAAACAAGGATCACTCGATTTCGAAGAAACAGCATCGCGAATCTGTCGTGATCGAAGAGGTTCTCAACGATCGTAAGTTTTTCGACAGAAGTCTGACACCAAATTTAAGGCGACCTCAGAGTCGACCAAAATCTCGAAGTGTGGTTGATTTGGAAAAACTACCTGGAAATAACACGTGGAGACGACGAGGTGCACTTCTTCATCCGATTTGGGAAACCAAGAGAGATTTTGGTGATCGTAAGCGAATCAGCAGCATGGGCAGATTAAGTGGATTGAAAGAATATTTAACAAGACCACTTTCACGTGCATCTAGACCTCCGAGTGCCGCTTCAGTTCCTGTGCGAGATGTGTGGACGAGAGACGTGAAGGCTCAAGAGCTTTTGCTCGCGCCTCCCGAACCCGAGTATGAAGATTTTTTGGACCTTGCCAATCAATCTCTTGAAGCTGGAGATTTAAACGAAGCTCTCGTGGCTTGTGACAATGCAATCTTGATACGACCCGATGTAAATATCGCATATCGTCAAAAAGCTGTTGTGCTCCGAAAGCTAGGACGTTACAAGGAATCTGTGGACGTGTTTCGAAGATCATTCAAGACCAAGACTACGAAAACTGATTCCTTGATTCAAAAGAAGAGAAACGAGGATGTACCTTTGTGCATGATTCGATTTTCATGTAAAGGTGCGAAAGCTACGAAACGATGTAACAGTTGTGGTTTACATGATGATGATTACGGTTACGTGGATTACTGTGATGCTTGTTTCGAGGTTCGGCACAAGCCTTACAGCATACAACATGATTTTCTGTATCTAGGGAATACGTTTAAGAAATTGGAGCAATGGGATGACGAGTACAAGGAATCTTTAGTTTGTCATCGTATGAAACGATTCCAAGAGATTAAACGTAACGTAATAGTTTCAAGATGTATGAGTTCTAATGATCCTTCAACAGATTTTGTAACTATCGAAAACGGATTGGAAAAATGTGTGGATCTTCGAAGTAAAGTTGCTGTGATCCGCGATAGAATTGCGAGACAGCTTTTGGGTGAGTACAGCGAGGAGGAGGAGGAGGAGGAGGAGGAGGAGGATAGAAAAGTGGAGGAAGTTAAAGTAATTGAAGAGAATACGTCTGATAAAAAAGAGGAAGTCGATGATGACGAGGAAGAAGAAGAAGAGGAAAAAGATCCTAGAGTTCTTGATTTGATTCATAGAATCGAATCGATGTCACTTCGAAAACGAATGCGTCTTGAGCAAAGAGCCAAGAGCATACAATCTTTGTACAAAATCTACAAATCTCGGAAAACGTTTCGAAGCATGATCGTAAGTGTGTACAGAAAATATTACGACGCAAACATGGGACCATTTGGAACATTATACTACTTTAATACGAAAACAAAGCGAACGCAATGGCGACGTCCGTTATGGCTCACGAAATGTGGTGCTGATATTGTATTGGATCCTCGTCACGTTGTGGCTTATAATCGTGGTAAGATCAAAGCTGCGACGAGAATGCAGAACTTGTATCGATCTAGAAAGTCTTGGCAAAGACTTAATAAAATTGCGAGGCATATATATGTTAAGTTCTACGACACGAAGAGCGATCGATTTTATTACTTTAACCCTCGAACAAAGAAAAGTTATTGGAAGAAACCTGTTTTGTTGGGACATTTCGATGCACCGCTTGATGAGAGCAGCGAGAAGCCAAAGATATTTGCAAAAGATCTTGATGAAGATATTGCTGCATCCATGCTTCAGTCCTCATATCGTAAACGATTGGCAAGGAGAAGAGTCTTGGAGTTGGTAGAAGCTGTATATGTTCGAGTAAAGGATGAGACTACGGGACGATACTACTTTTTGAACAAAAATAATGGACGAAGTACTTGGAATGCACCGCTTGGTGTAGACACGATTCATGACTTGACAAAGGAAGATCTCGAGGAGATTGAGAAGAGGAACAATGGGGTGGAACAAAGAAGTGACAAAGATCTGTTTGAGGAGGAAAGGAACAAGGAGATTGTTTTGAGAGCGGCAACGCGTCTTCAAGCAATATGGCGTGGACATCATGAGAGAGACAAGATACATCGTCTGGTGGAAAGAATTTTTGAAAAGGTTTTCGATCAGAGCTCAGGAAAGTATTACTACTTCAACTCCATGACCAACACTTCACAGTGGAACAAGCCACGTCTCATGGAATATCATCAAGAAGGTGATGCAGCGACAAAAATTCAAAGTATTTGGCGAGGATACATAGCAAGAACGAAATTTTCATCGGTAGTGGAAAATATTTATGAAAAAACTATTGATATTGGGAGTGGAAGAGAATTTTACTTTAACAAGCTCACGAACGAGTCTAGATGGGATCGTCCTATGTTTGTGCGAAAGAGTTAGGAGAGAAGAGTGAATGGAGAGGCAAAAACTTTTGTTTTTGCGTTGTTGTATTTTTCTTGGTGTAGGGAGATTTTTGTGATTGTCTTTATTACTTATGGAAGAGGCTGAAAAAGCCACACGCGTCTTTTCAATTTTACGTGATTTGAAACAAATTATAAGTACGTACTATTATTAACAAAACATTTCGTATTTTAATCTTCCTCAGAACTCTCTTCTTCAGATGAAGTTTCGTCACTATCGAATCCACCTGCTCTGTTGTTATTTCTAAACACACCCGCCATGTAATCTTCTTCTTCTCCTTCTATTTTTGCAACTACATGCTCCTTCTTTTCGTCTTCTTCTGAAATAAAAACCTCTGGCCAATGTGTCGTACTCCGAAGAAATTTTTCCTGCTCTTTCATTAAAATACGTTCGACTATATACTTTACCTTGCCTTCCTTACCAGAGGCCGTTTCGTATTTCGCGTCCGGATCTCCCGAGACGATAAGAAACATACCTCTCTTGATCCATACTAATTTACGAAACTTCGTTGGAAGAAGTGCTAAGCTTTCTGTTTCATCCGGTAAGCGAATCTGTATATGATGATGAATATAAGAATAATATTGGGAAACATACACGAAAAATCAAAAACAAAAAAAACGTGCCTCGAATATGTTATCACCTCTGGATGCCAACGCCATTACAATATATTCACCTTCTTGAGGTTCGGGAAATTCTTCCTCTACACTCTTCATCGTTGATTTACGATACTTTGTACGTCTTCTTACACCTGCCATTTTTATTTTATATAATTTACTTTTTTTCAATTATTTAATTATTATTCAAAGAAGAAGTAAGTTGTTTGGTCAACCTCCTTCTTCACTTCTTCACCGAGGCACGGTTTCATTTTTTCATCAAAGAGATATCGGGATTATCAAAGGATCATCATCATCATCATCATCATCATAGAAGATCATCATTGAAGATCATCATCATCATCAAAGATCATCATCATCATCATCG
>JACKZZ010002559.1_pt1 | contig 10648 bp, 11 predicted proteins | sample 8027871 | NCBI WGS metagenome assembly JACKZZ01 (sample SAMN15724774, study PRJNA655200) | protist metagenome | isolation source: fluorescence activated cell sorting (FACS) single amplified genomes of... | place: USA: West Boothbay Harbor, Gulf of Maine | collected 2000-07-19
ACTAGGACTAGGACTAGGACTGTGACTGTGACTGTGACTGGGATTGGGATTGGGATTGGGACTAGTGTGGCAGGTTGTTCACTATAGTGTAATTATCAATGTAGGTATGAGTGTAAGTGTAAGTGAAAGTGTGAGCTGCTGATGGTTATTGAGAATGAGAATGAGAATGAGAATGAGGGACGTTGACGTGGGCAGTCAGGTCAGTTGTTTGTTTTGTAATTTAATTTAATTTAGTTTTCCTTATATGTAGTGGGTCAGAGTGGGACTGGGAGCTATTTCATCTTTTTTTTCATCTTAATGGCTCCAATCCAATCCAATCTGTTTTGTTCTGTTCTGTTCTGTTCTTTGGTCTCTGGTCTTTGTCTTTGTTTCAGTCACAGCCAGTCACAGTCACAGTCACAGTCACAGCCAGTCACAGTCACAGTCACAGTCACAGTCACAGTCCTAGTCCTAGTCCTAGTCCTAGTCCTAGTCACAGTCACAGTCACAGTCACAGTCACAGTCACAGTCACAGTCACAGTCATAGTCCTAGTCCTAGTCCTAGTCCTAGTCATAAACTAAAGGATTGTCAATTGAAGTTTCCACGATATATCTGTGATAATATAGTAAGGTTTCCTTAGTATGATTAGCACTGCCCACGGCGAAAAGTCCACACAAGTTACTATATTCTTTTACATCAGACATATTGGTAGCTTTACCGTATACACTACTGCTACTACTACTACTACTACTACTAGTGTTAGTGTCACATACTGAGGATGTGGCTGCTGTAGCTGTAGCTGTAGCTGCGGTATTGATATGAGGCTGGCAATTGTACTTGGTCAAATTAGCCAATCCTGGGATGAAGTCTCGGTTGGTCCCAGCTGGGCTTTTTAAATAAGTGTAACTTTGATTGCTAGGATCACTACCACTACTACTACTGCCACTACTACTACTGCTGCTGCTGCTGCTGCTGCTATCAGTATTGATATTGATACCCTCCTCTATAAAAGCAGTCAACTTCCGCAATGTTCCCCCTTGAGCTTCAAGTACTGCTTGTGGTCCACAAGTATCCCATCGACTAACACCTCTATCTTGTATATAACAAGTACCATTACCTTCAATTAACATCAATACTTTGTTTCCTACACCCCCACTGGGAACACGCATGAAATTCATATTTTTTATTAAAGTGTTAATGAAAGGAGAGATATTACCATTAGTTGTAAGAAAACCATTTGTACTGTGTTTATATTTGTTAGTAGTAGTAGCAGTAGCAGTAGAGCTATTGATACCACTACTAGCATCACTTGTAGCATCAACATCAAGATCACTAATAAAGTATCCCTCACTCTTGGCCCCACATGCATAAGTTAAAGTATTAGTAGTAGTAGATATAGTTGGTATAGGTATAGGTATAGGTCTGTAAATTATACCTGCTACTGGTTGACCATGTTTATTAGCATAACCAATGAGTATGGTGCACTGCTCACCTTTAGATGTACTGAACTCACGGGTACCATCAATAGGGTCTATAAATATGGTCAAATTTTGATAACAATTCTCTGTGTCTGTGTCTGTGTCTGTGCTGCCACTATCACTACCACTACCACTAGAGCTAGAGCTAGAGCTAATCAAAGTAGACAGTTGTTGTATTTTCATCAAAGTAACATCAATTATTTCATGGAATTCTGTTGGAATCAAAATATCTTCAACTTGATACACACTACCATTACCATTACCACTACCACTACTATTACCATTACCACTACCACTACTATTACCATTACCATTACCACTACCACTAGTATCACCACCTTTTTTAATAATAACATGGCATGATTCTTCACCAACAATATTAGCAAAATATGGATTCGTATTTTCACCTTCATTTTCACCACCAAAGAGATGATCTATCAAGAGATGCTGCACCAACCCATCAGCTATGGTAAAGATACTATCATCCTGTTTTTCTGTCACTAAACTACTATTACTACTACTACTACTACTACTATTACTGCTACTACAGTTCTTATTTGTTTCTATTGCTTGATAGAATTGTCTTACCATAGGTGTTAGGATATCACATGCAGTTTTACTAATACAGCATAAATATTCCAATGATCCTGGTTTTCCAGTAATTTTAGGTGTAAAAGATGACATTACGCTTAAATTCTTTATTTGTACACGTGAAGAGTGCAAAGTTCTATGTCTGAAACGACGAGGAATAACTTCTAATACTCGGAAAAGCATGAACGATTTAACTAAGTAAACACGCCGCCTTCCGCCTTCTATTTCGAACTGAGCTTCAATTTGATTTTTATGCTCACTGAAATCATTTTTTGCTATAGTGTAGTATTTGTTGCAACAAAGGTGTTAGTAAAAGATCATTGAGAAACTTTTATGAAATAAAAATCAAAATTCATAGCAAAGCAAAGGAATCTGGATCTCTATCTCAAGGCCAGGTCTGTCGATATTTTTTTATTACTGTTTATGCTTTATTCGAATACTTATTTCTTGTGACCGATATATAGAAATCCTACTCATTTCTGGATAATTATATTACCATTATGGCAAATGGAGATAGACCAAACTGGCAAGCTGGCTTGGCAATTTTGTATACAAATTATGGTATAAATGGATTTTCTTCCTTTTTGTGTTTGTCATTGATGGCGTATATGTGGAAGAAAAAAAGATTGAAGTTTAACTTATACACTAAGTGTGTTCTTCTCATGACAGCTTATCAGATGTATTATGAAGTTGCAACTCCTCTTGCTTTTGAAGTAACAGGTCCAAGTACATATGAGCAAGGTGGTAGCATTATCTTATTCTTTTTTTCATGGTTTGGTATAATGCTTGGAGGTATTGGTAGCTCTATCTGGGCCTTCATGATTTTAGCATGTGCTCTATTTACTGTACACTTTGGTAGAAATCTAACTCTTAAGGAACAATTGATAACTTTTTATAGTATTACATTGATACACTGGATTTATAGTGTAGTAGTCACAACTATTTTTACTCGTGGATATATGCAATTAGTCTCACCAGAAACAGTTTTTTATTATTTAACTATATATGACTACATAAGAGTCACATTTATAGCATTAAGTATATTAGTGCTTATTAAATTATGTTCAATACTTTATGCAACTACAATCAAAAATCAAAGAAATCGTAGCCCATTATATCATTTATTATATAAATTATCACCATATCCTTTTACATTACTTATAGCAAGAACAGGTGCAATGTGTTATAAGCATATATATAATGAAGATATATTAGCATATCCAGAAAATGCTAATACTATAAGAACATTTTGGTTTTATTTTGCAGTATTTTTAATGCCATCTGTTGGTATCAATTCATTTATTATATTTCTTCATTTAACATCTGATGCAAAAAGTTCGTTAATAGAAATGTTCCATTTATTATTTTCTATATCTATATCTACATCTACATCTAATGCTTGTATTTTGGATGAAAATGAAAATAAAAATGGAAATCATAAGAATAAGAATATGAATATGAATATGAGAGATTCAATAATTTTACGTGCATCTTTATTTAATTTTGATACTGATACATCTAACGAAGAAATATTGAATGTGTTTTCCCAAATGGATGAATATGAACTTGCGGAATCAATGGTAATGAGTATGAGTAAGAGTAAAATAGAATTAGTTGCAATTGATGGAGCTAATACTAATACTAGTGCTAATGGGAAAGGGAAAGAGAAAGAAAAAGAGAAAGAAAAAGAGAAAGGATTGAGTACAAAGGAAATTGAAATGAAAGATATACATGTACCTTGAACGCGCCGTGACCGTAGTTAGATTTATTTTTATTATGTATTTGTAATTGTTTAAATAATGAAATGATGACATTAGATTGATTGACTTCTAGTAGTAGTAGTAGTAGTAGTAGTAGTTGTTGTAGTTGTAGTTGTAGTAGTAAATAGGACACCTCAAAATTCTCTTCTCTTCTCTATTCTATATCTTTAGACGCACCGACATCGGCGACAGCATTAGCATTAGCGCGCTCAGCCGCCATAACGATTAACCCACGTTTGACAATATTGGCACGTTGTTCTTCCGAACAAACACAAAGATCATCTTCCTCTTGTAGCAATTCAAGTGAATGCTTCAGATGTGGTAAAAATGATTTTACAGCACCCGCAAGCATGTGTTTGGGGTCCCCTTTAGCAATTAATGCCCATACTATCATTATGCGTAAACGTTCATTTCTTGCAAAATTTCGTTCTATTTCAAAAAGCATTTCTTCTACCTCTTCCTCTGTGGCTGAAGCTGAAGCTGAAGCTGAACCGCCTATACCTATACATCTCCGTGAATTAATATAAGCAGAAGCGAAGCAACGACGTGCTTCAATTGATGGATATGGATATGGTTGGGAAGGTCCAGGGGTAAAACCTGACATCCATAGCAAATCACCCCACACAGCGAAAAAATATGCTAAATCAGACCCTGCTTGACGTACACTACAGTGTTCCAGATCAACCAAAGTAGCTGAGTCATCCGGCAATAGTAGTATGTTGCCCGGATGAAGATCTCCATGAGTAGTACATTGGGATGATATCAATCCCAATGTGGTGATTGATTCTGAAGTAGTGGACGCTAATGCTGTAGATGAAGATATAGCAGTAGCCACTTCGCTTCTTAGACGTTTTGCAACATCATTACCTAAGCTAACATCCAAGCCAGCTCCTGCTGCTTCTGCCTTTGCCATCCAGAAAGCTAAATCATTACGTTGTGCAAGTGGTTCGCCACTAGCAACAACATCACTAACGTTAGCAGATATTGTATTTGTATTTGTATTTGTATTTGTAAATGTGATACTATCTACAGGTATATTATGTAGTGTACCAATGATGTGTGCAGCTCCTTCAAGTGCCGCACATCCATTTGAAGTCAAACCACCAAATGATGCAACATTAGCAGATTTTCCTTCATTCATGAATTCAGTGATTAATAAGTCTGTATTGGATGCTATAACAGGAGGTGTAACCCCTGCTGCCGAGAGAGCACGGGTGATGTGTTCCATCTTCTCAGATTCTTCACTGGATAAAATACGAACAACAAATTGATATGGCACATCTGCAGATTTTCTTAGTCCAAACGTCTTACCAGTCAAGCCCCCTTCCAACAGCTTCATTTCAATACCCCCACTAGTAGTTTCATCTTCAAAAGCTGTAGGCCATCCGACAAGTTCAGATGCAACTTTTACTCTCTGACAATGATCCATTTAACGTATTGTTGCGAAGCGAATATTAATTTAAAACTTGACTGTTCCTTCTGCTGGTATAATAATAATACCTTCTAAAGGGGAACATTGCATGAATTGGGACATAAAATTTTACCCAAATCGAAAAAGAAAGATTCAAGAAAGAGTTGTGCATCAGTATGGGAGGAGCATTCAGGTAAGTATGTCATTGATGGATGGAGTGCAAATTAATTGCATACATATTTCATTTATAGAAATATCGTTTATCGAAGACATAATGATCTGCATTCATTTCCTTTGTATTAAATTAAATATATTCAATATGGATATGTATTATTTAACTTTTATGGTTATAAAAACTCATTATTTAACTTCATTATATCAAATACTATGAGTGATTTTTTCCATCGAATCATTGCCATTTATTTCTCACATCTAACACTCTCTACATCTACCTTTACTTATGTTCCTATGTTCCTATGTTCCTATTCCTGTTCCTATTCAATCATTATCACACTAATGATAATAAACACACACACACACATATTTATAGTTGTTGTAAAGAAGAAGAAGAAAAAAAGGGAAGTGTTTATACTCTAGCCTCACAAAATGATAATAGCAATAGCAATTCAGTGAATCCTATCAATGCTTCCACTCCTAATGCAAGCAGTTATACTAATGGAAGTAATGGTAATGGCAATGTCAGTGGTAATGATGCTAATGATAATGATAATGATGATGGTGAAGAAATGATAATGCATGCAGCGGTTAGTGAGCATTTGGGTGAACATTCTTTTGATGAAATCACTAAAGAAACAGGTAAGTGTAGTGTAGTGCTGACAGAGCAATGTAGTGCAGTCTAGTACAGTCTAGTACAGTCTAGTACAGTCTAGTATAGTATAGTATAGTATAGTACAGTACAGTATAGTACAGTGCAGTACAGTGCAGTACAGTGCAGTACATCATTCAGTGTCCATAACATCCTTATCCTTAACATCCTTATCCTTATCCATGACTTTTTCTATTTTTACTCTTACTAACGATTAACTCCTTTTCCTCACAAATCACACTCTTCACACTCTTCACACTCTTCACACTCTTCACATTCACACTCTTCACATTCTTCACATTCACACTTACTAATTTGGAAAAAAAACAGTATTTGAAATTCATGAATTAGAACAAAAATTTACATCAAAACAACTATATGAGAAAAAATTTGTATGGTTACAGTTAGCTTCCCATAGTATACATATGTCAGAATATCCATCAAAAGATAGAAGACATAAAGAAGCAAGTTTATCAGATGTTACAGATATATTACGTGGTTTACCTAAGAAATATAAAGAAGGTTTAATACCACAAAAAGATTTTTGTTTAACTGTTGTATTTAAACGTGGTGGTGGAATTGATTTGAAATTTGATAATAAAGATACATGTAATATATGGTATAATGCATTGCAGACTATTGTTAAACAAATTGACAGAGCATAAACATAAACATAAACATAAACATGAGCATGAACAAATATGAGAGGAGGAGCTAGAATTGATTGGGGAATTGTGTTAGGATCGGAAAAGGCAAGTTAAGGCAAGTTAAGGTAGAAAAGAGTTAAAAGTTGAGTTGCATTGAGTAAAAGAAACAGGGATCAGGAATCAGCGCCATTATCATTATCATTATCATTATCATTATCATTATCATTATCATTATCATTATCAGTATATGATGGGAGTAAGAGTAAATGAAATGAGAGAAATGAGTGTAGTGCAGTGGATTATGATGGAATGAAGTAGAGAGAGGTGCAAAATGAAGTTCTTCTTTTTTCTTAGTAAATTTTACATCAATTGAAGTTATATATGTACACATCTCATCTCATCTACTTTTCTCCCTCCTTATCTTACTGTTGCTATTGCTATTGATGACACATACAACCTATACTATACTATATTATTTATTATTACTATTATTATTACTATTACTATTACAATAAACTAATTACGATGACGATATTAGACTTGGAACTAAACTAATAACGTGGAGGACCGCCTCCTAATCTAGGTGTACCAGTATTGACTCCTGCCTTGTTTTGTTCCATCATTTTAGCTTCATATTCTTGTACACTTTTTGTTACTAATTCTTGTGCTTCTAAATATTTACCAACACAACGATCAACACATTGAATCTCACCAATAGCTAGCTCATTATTATAGATTTTCGGTATACATTTTGTATTGCATGTTTTAATGATTCTATCAAAACAATCAGCCATTACTTCTGCTTGAATCTTGGCAAATGCAAGTGCATTGCCGTCATCACCACTATTGTTGAACCAGGACATTATCGTGGGGAGTGTTGTTGAAAAGACTTCTTTGTGGACTTTCGTGTATCCCACTACAAATAATTTGCTCTTACCTTTACAAGGGACTACTGACTGTTTTTTGGATAAAAAGTACATCGTTTCTACGTTTTTTGACCAATTAATAACTTGATTTTGCATTAAAATAACGTTGAGTGGTAGAAAGACTAGCTATATCCTCAATGAGTATGATATCATCATCATCATCGTCGTCATCAGCTATCCGCCATGATCGTGAACAATTAGAATTTCGTAAAATGAAAACAGAATTAAATTTAATAAATGAAATGACATGTACAGGTTCAGCTAGATATTGTCAAGGTAATACAGAAGTAATAGCATGTATATATGGGCCATCACAGCCTAAGTACTTGAGACATGAATCACATGAAGGTATTATGATTGATGTAACATATAGTTCATCACTTGGTGGTGGTATTGGTGGTGGTAATACTGATCCAGATACAGCTTTTGAAGATAATAGTGGTAATGGTGGTAGTACTGTAGTTGATCCATCATCTGATATCACATGTCAAGATCGTAAAATATCAAAACTTATAAAACAAATAGTATTAGATATGATATTAAATAAACAACAATATTCAAGATTATTATTATCAATAAATGTTATTATTATAGAAGATGATGGATGTTGTGTATCTGTTGCTTTAAATGCAATAATATTAGCATTATTAAGATGTGGGATTAATTTAAGGTATGTACCTTCTGCTTGTACTGTTGCAATTGTTTCTATTAAAAGTTTAGAAAATGGAACAAGGAATGTGGATGAGAATGATGAAGATGATGAAGAGGGATTGGAAGTACTTTTAGATCCTACAGTAGAAGAATTACAGTACGCTACTAGTCTTCATACTTACGTGTTTCGAAGCAGTGATAGTCAACATACAGAGACTAATACAGACGAAAACACTGAGACTGGTACTCTCTTAGGAGGGAACTCCATAGGAACATACACCCCACAACAACACAGTGAAATTCTTCAGTTATGCAGACAAGGATGCGAACAGGTTGGAAGATTTATTCGAGAGAGTGTCAAAGTGGTATAGCAACAGCAACAGTAGCAACAGTAGCAACAGTAGCAACAGTAGCAACAGTAGCAACAGTAGTAGTAGTAGTAGTAGTGTATTCTGTAAGAATAAGTGTAAAGTGAAGATTTCCATTTCCCATTTTCCATTTCCACACCACACAACACACAACACACAACCAGATCTATTTCCACCATCTACTCCATTTTTACAGTACTTTACACTTTACACTTTGAAGTTTGTAGTTGTAGTTGTAGTTGCAGCTACAGTTGCAGCTGTGCCTTAAACCAAACATTATTACTAGCACTAAACTACTAAATATAACATTAATATCATTACAGGTCCAGCCATCTACCAGGCAAAGGACGTCCCTCTTTGCCAGTAGGCCTTCTTTCTTCAATTGTAGCATCACTATATGCCCAAAATTCTATTACTAAAGCAATTCTTCTACCATGTGCTATAGGTTCTAAGCCGTGTTCATAATCACTTCTCATAACTAATAAGTTCCCCCTATCCGGTGTATATCTTGCTATTCTTGAATGATATGCACTATAAAATGGTTTTGCTTTTTTTTCTATTATTTGTACTATTTCATCATGTTCTTGTTTTGCTTTGTCTATACTTACTGTTTGTGTTTGTGTTTGTGATTGTGATTCGTCACCAACATTGCCATTGTTACTACTTTTCTTTTTAGATTTAGATTTAGATTTTGATTTTTTATTATTTTTATTTTTATTTTTATTTTGAATTGAATTGGGATCATATCCATGTTGGGATGATAAATGATGGGAATCACTTTTACGATCCATATGTAATTTCAATATATCTCTATGTGATTTTTCATTAGTTTCATCATTATTCATATTAATATTTTTATCACCAGTAAGATATGTATTATGCTTCAATTCCTTATCTACAGATTGTATATGTCCAACATCAATGTATTCCTCATCATCATACTCTTCTTCTTCATCATCATCATCATCTTCTTCATCATCAGCATCTGCTTTATTATTTATAGAAGAAGGTGGTTCTTTCCCGTTGAGCCATTCACTACTACTTTTACTTTTACTTTTACTTGTTGTCCCACTGTCATCATCATCATCATCATCATCATCATCATCATCAACATCGACAAGCTTATCTTTTCTTACATAAATTTGTCCACCACTAAATTGTTGTCTTTCATTCAACGGAACTATTATAGTATAAATTGTAAATATATCACTATATAAATATTTGGATACGTATGTATCTGCTTGTTTATCTTCGTCTATAAATGGGAGTTGGGAATGTGGGAATGTGGGATTTATGTGGGATTTATGTGTAATGTGTAATTTGTAAGGGGTATGTAGTTTATGTTTGTATGTGGGACGGGGGAGGAGACGTAAATCAAGGAGGGAGGTGATGGTGAGGTGAAGGTGAGGTGAAGGTAATGGGTTAGTTATGACACTTCAAGGAAGGAACGGAACGGAATGGAATGAACTCCAGACTGCACTACACTATGAAAACAGAAGTAGAAGTAGAAGTAGAGTTCATTCGTGGCAGCACAACTAAAGCTACCACTAGCATGCATACACTACACTACACATCTTAATCGCAAGTACAGTACACTACAGTACAGCACGTACCCTTCTGTTCAATCAGCGATAATTCCAATTTTTCTTTCAATGTTTTTTCATCCAATGCACTCAATTCCTTTTCCGCTACTTTTAGTAATTCTTCTCTACTTAGTTTTTTCTTTTTCTTTTTCTCCTTCTTCTTTTCTTCGCTGTCATTATCATTATCATCTTCATTATCATCTTCAGAAAGTTCTGTTTCTATTTCTATGTCTTCACTATCACGAGCATTACCATTACCATTACCACTACCACTACCACTAGCACTATTTCTTATTTTCTCTAATTTCATTAATTTTTTAAGTGCAAGCTCTTCAGCTTTGATTGCACTTGGAGAGTTAACATCGTTACCCATAGTGAAAGTAGGCTTACGCCTTTTACTACCATACAACTTTTCTTCCAACTATGG
>JACKZZ010024280.1_pt1 | contig 10646 bp, 3 predicted proteins | sample 8027871 | NCBI WGS metagenome assembly JACKZZ01 (sample SAMN15724774, study PRJNA655200) | protist metagenome | isolation source: fluorescence activated cell sorting (FACS) single amplified genomes of... | place: USA: West Boothbay Harbor, Gulf of Maine | collected 2000-07-19
ACAAATGAACTCTTGGAAGATGGCGGTGCTGTTACTGATGGTAGTGGTAATGCTAACAGTAATGGTAATGCCACGATTTCAAATAGCATGTATTATTATGATAGTAATAATGTCATGCGTAAACGTGATGAAGTTTCTGCGGATGGGTCTGGTATGGATGGTGTTATATCTGGAACCCGGCGGAGCAACCGCAGTAAGAGCATTGACTACGATTATAAGAGAGGGAATATCACAATGACCAACGATAGTAAAACATTTCTTCAAGTAGCAATGGAAGGTACTACTATAGACGACACCCCTTTGTCGTCATTGAGATCATGTAGTGAATTTACCAAGTTTAGTGTTTCAAAAAATAGTTCAAAATATGTATTTGCCCAGGGATACGGGAATGGACAGCAGACTGCATTGACGATCCCAAAGAAGAAAGGAGGAGTTAAACGTTGGGTTGCAAGTACACTTGGATTGGATTGGTATGCTCAAGAGGATGCTGATAGAAAAGCATTGGAAGCTTCAGCTGCAGTACATCAGTTGCTGCATTTTCCAAAGACATATTCACAAACACAGTCGTTTTCACCATCACAGTCTCAGTCTCCGGGCAATGGTAATAGTAGAAGGGTGACATTTCGTGATGAAAATGAGAACGACGAAGACAATACGGATGGCAAGTGCAAAACAACAATAGTGAATGAAGACAAGAGGTCAGAACTTGATTATATGCTTGAAAGCTTGGGTAGTACACGTATTAGTTCTAATGCAAGTAGCCGCACTGCGAGTACAGTAACTTTAAATGGTGTCGGTAATGTGATACAATCTCGTTTTAGTTCAGCAACTGAGACTTCTGTTCCTCTTGTTGTGTCACGAAAAGACATGGATATCAACAACAGAAGAAGCATTAGTAGTAGTAGTAGTAGCAATGGTATCATCTTTTCTGCACCGACAACACCTATGACAACTACAAATGCATTGGCATTGAGTGCAAGCAAAAGTAAACAAATACAGTCATTCGTTGTAGATAATGAAATCGATATGGACATCGATGATGTTGCAATTGAAGAACAAATAGAAATACTAATGGCAGTTGGCAGTACTGCTACTGTGGACTATAAACTTAATAGTCCTGCACGTTCAACTCTACTTATAGAACACAGCAAAAAAGAAAGTATGGCAATACTAGACTTACTCTTTGGTATTGGTGGCAATTCAGACAAATCTTCTTTAGATTATCAATATCAGCCTTCACCACCAAAAGTAGAGAAGATCGGTCAATCTGGTAGTGACGAGACTTACGAGGGACCCTTGCAAATTGAAATGCAAGAACTTGATTTTTCTCTGTATTCTGTCAGTGGGAGAAAAAGAATAACAGATGCTGTTAGAGGTGAAAATCTAGAGCAAGGGCAAGGACGCACACCACGATATCATAAGCTAGGCAGAAATAAAAATATTCGTCAACGCACGCATTTCAACAATAGTAAGACATTCTATTCCAATTATTACAGTAATGGTAACGGCTTGTTCACTGGTACAAGCAATAACTATTCACATTTCCAAAGAATTGAACCTTTAAATAATAATAATAAAAATACTAGTGGTAGTGGTATCGCTGGAAGCGGCAGTGGCAATACCAGCACTAGCAACCTTCAAGGTGTGAGTAGTAGCGATGTACTCAGTGGTTTGGATTGGACGACCAGTGGCATGTTTTCTGCGCGATCTTCATTTGCGTCTCGCTACAGTGGTGGTAGTGGTAATGGAGGTAGTAGTCGCAACTCAATTGATGCAAGTTGTAGCGAGAAGGAACAAGAACAAGAACCGGAACCAGTATACACATTTGAAAACTTTCATAGTAACTTCTATGATGAAACCAGTGAGAGTGAGAGTGAGAGTGAAGACGAAGAGTACTACGAGGGTATTGTTGATGAGATGACTCAAGATTGGTTGTTGATGGGTTACGGCTCCCATTCCAGACAATATAGTAGTGCAAGTGTGGAGAATTTAAACAACCTTGACAATGCTACTGCTGCTCATATACTCGCAAATGCAGCAAATGCAGCAAATACAGATGGAAGTGTGATCAACAACACTGTAAGTGTAAGTGAGAATGTGTATGGTAGAGAACTGGAGGTTGGTACTCTTTCTAGCATTGCAGAAAATGAACCTTTATCGTCATTGGCGGATACTCAAAAGCTTGACCAAGGTAGTGTTGACACAGCAATGGCCTCTAAAGCAGTATCGAAATCTTCTGTTCATACAGAGAAGCGAAGTGTATTAGACAGCTGGGACTGGTTGTTACCATATCATGGCAAGTATCTCCGTGTCCTAATAAAAGCACTATACAAAGTGTTAATGAGGCCAATGGTTACACTTTCGAAATGGACATTGTCGTTCATATGCTATCATATTCTATACTGCTTTCTAAGTCCTAGATGGTGGCGTGGGTTAGTGTTTTTTACATGTGATTCTATTGTTACAACTCTTGTAAACTTTTCTAGAACGTATTTGTTTGACATGGATAGTGAAGCTGGTTTCTATGAGATGCTACGTATACAGCCATTCGCTACAGGGGGATACATGCGTGGTATGCTTGTGAGTGGCTTTGCATCGCTTTTTTTTAATTTGTATAGTTTGATAATGTGGCCAGTATCATCATCAGTATCAGCATCAGTATCTGTGAATTCATGTCAAGGGACCGGATTTGCAGAACAATTGTTATATTCTTGGTTAATAGTACAAATCATTCTCAATACACTACAATTAGTTCCACGTGTAACTCTGCATCTTACATGTTGGGAAGCTTCAAGAGCTGTGGAAGTCGAAGCAGCTATAGACATCGTGCGATCAATGTTGTTGAGTAAGATGTGGGCACTCAATCGTTTATTTGGAAGAATTTTAGATTTTTGTGCATTACTTAGTATTGTTGTTGGAGAATACCTTCTTTGGGTTGCATGGAGTACACGAGGTATAGAGAGTTTAAATACTAATACTAATACTAATACTAATACTAATAATCCAATGAGAAACGTCCTAGTTTCACTTGTTTCTACCAATTTCTTAGCTTTACTTGTAAGAATTAGTATTAGTACAGTGTTTGCGATGTCTATGCATGATCCAAATGTCCTTCAGGAAGCTCGAAGACGTGGGCTGACTAAGTGGGACATAGCTCTCTTACCCAGTATAGTTTTTACAGATTCCAGTGATTGCAGCAGTAAGGATTGCAGTATTTGTCTCTCTGACTTTGATTTGGGGGAACTTGTGATGTCGCTTCCTTGTGACGGGAAGCATTCTTTTCATGCGGAGTGTATCAGGCAGTGGCTGGAAAGACAGAACTCTTGTCCATTGTGTCAGAAAATGGTTTGAAGCAGTAATAGAAGTAGCAGCAAGTATGGCTGTGTGCGTTGTGGTATTGATGGGAGGACATATGAGAGGATGTTAGCGTGTGTCTATTTGAAGGAAGTGTGAGTGTGAGTGTAACGGATTGTAAACTTGTAGAGTAAGATTTGCGGCAAATATTTGGAGCTGAAAAAGTGAAAAAGTGAAGCCTAGCCTTTGCGATCTTGGCATTGGCATTGGCTTGTTGTTTGTGTGAGAGAGTGAGAGTGAGAGTGAGTGCGTGTGTGTTTGATGTGGTGTAACTGTACAAATACAAACCACATTATCCGATAATTCAAATGAGCTTAACCATGGTTATTTTCTTTTCTTTTCTTTTCTTTTCTTTTCTTTTCTTTGAACTTTACAACAGCGACAATAAAATTTTACCTGGCTTGTGTTTGTTAGGGAAACAATAGGGAAACAGCATTTGTCGTACATAACTTCCATTTATTAGGGTCACCATTGACTTATTACGCGTACTGAAGCCTTCTTTCTCTTATGAAATGCACATGATTAGGGGTAGGGTAGGGTAGGGTAGCGTAGGTAAGGTAGGCGATAGCGACATGGGTATTTTGTTTATATTTTTATAATTTTTGGGTTTATGCACTTGCACATGCTACCGCTCTCACTTTGTTGTTACTGTCGCTTGTACTGTAGCTACGCCGCTGCTGTTGCTATTGCTGATTTTAATTGAAATATACAGTTTTACTTATTCTTCATTTCCCCTTTCCTTTCCTCTCCTCGTCTTTTCGCATGCAATTCCCTTTCTTTTCCCCTTCCATCTTTCATTTTGATAGGTACACTTAATCTTCTCTCTTCTCTCTTCTCATCCTTATTTTCAGGGTTGCCGTCTATGTTTATTCAGACCAAATACGATAAGTGCAATCACTAGCACCAGAAACAAAATATTTATCATTAGGTGCAAAAGAAACACTTTGAACTGGACCTTCATGTCCTCCAAGCGATTGTTTCAATGTCATATCATTTATATCACAAACCTTAATAGTACCATCATCAGATGCAGCTATGATACGTTGTCCGGATCTATCAATGGATACTTTGTTTACTGGATGTGTACCTGTTTCTATTGTACCTAATTCCGCAAACATTCTAACATCCCATGCTTTAATGTATCCATCAGCATCACAACTGATCACAGAGTTCCCATCTTTACTAACAGTGATATGATTACAACTATTAGTATGCCCATAATACGTCTGTACACAAAGACCTGTTCTACCATCCCATAGACTTATGGTTTTGTCACTTGATGCACTGAAGACATTGGCTGTTGCTGGTTGCCATGCAACTGCATTGACAGAATCAACATGACCTCTCATAGTTTGTCTACACTTCCCAGCAATCAAATCCCACACACGTATTGTATGATCCATTGAACACGATGCAACAAAATCACCAGCATAATGAAATTCACAACCCCACACAGCTTGGGTATGATCAGTAAATGTATGCGTACAACGTGCTTGACCAAATTCCCATATTTTAATAGTTGAATCACCACTAGATGTCACAAGATGGGAGCCATAAGGATGGAAGTGCAAATCAGACAACCAACCATTATGACCTTCACCCGACATAATCAATTCACAATCTGGCACACTCCACAAACGCCATGTTTCATCATCAGATGCTGTCGCAAATACTGGCTTCTTTGGGTGAAATGCACAAGCACTGACGCTGTTAACGTGCCCTTTGTATGTTTTTCGTGTCATGTATGCCTCTGCATTACATGGATCAAATTCCATATCTAAGTATGGATTAGCCTTGGGATCATCTGGGGGATACTGTGCTTGAGCTCTTACAGCAAGTGTAGCATTTCGTCCAGGTGCACCAGGACCCCCTTTCTTACTTTCTTGGCTACTAGTTAAAGCATGCGATGTTTTACCACCAGCTTTAGAAGTAGTGCTACCTTCAAGTTGAGCAGCATTCGTTTTACTTCCACCTCTAGCACTTTCTGCTGGTGGTGCTGGTTGTCCACTTAAATTTTGTACTTGTTCTTCAAGGACCTTAACCCTCGATCTCAGTCGATCCCTCTCTAATTTGACTAACATTTTCTCCTTCATAGCAGATTCATGTCGCTTCTTTAGTTCTTCTATTGTTGGTTCATATGATCTTAAATGGTTTCTTAATCTTCTTACCTGTGATTTAATTGTAATTGAGTAGCAGTAGCAGTAGCAGTGGTGAAAAAGAAAGGAGTATATGAGAGAAAAGGTTAGTTGAGGTAGGAGGAAAAATAGCTAAACAGAAACCAACACAGACACAGACACTGTCCTAGTGTTAGAGTTAAAATGATAGAGTAATAGAGCCTATGTTATGCTCATCGCATCGCATCGTGTCACTTCAATTCACTCTGTAATTCAATTTCAATTTCAATTTCAATTTCAATTTCAATTTCAATTTCAATTTCAATTTCAATCACTTCACTTCACTTACATCATTAATTAATTTATTTTTTTCTTGTACAACCCGTTTATGATGCATACGATGAAAATCTCTTTCTTTTCGAAATTTATCCCATGTATTTTCAGCTCTTGCTGCAACAATTCTCATCTTATCAACTTGTTCCCTTAGAACACGTGCTTGACTATCTAATTCCTCATTACGTAAATATATATCTGGTACTGCTGTTGATAATTCAGCTGGTAATTTTCCTTTTGATAATAATTCATACCATTCTGTATTAAAACTATCTAATGTTCTTTTTAAACCAGCCTTAATCATAAAATTTCTTATAAAATCATCAACAACAGATGGTCTTACTTGTGTCATAGCATTAGTAGGGTTCATTGTTGATGTACCAGCACCTTCATACTTGTATTTCACTTGTAATGATGCTAAAGCATCAGCCAACTCATTATCGTCATCATCTTCTTCTACGTCCACATCAACTTCTTCGTATTTGAACTCTTCATCATCTTCATCATCAGAAAGCTCTCTGCGCTCCAAAAGTGTTAGCCCATCGGACACAGAGCGTGCTGCTGCCATGATGCCACTTTAGATAGTTAAACTACGTTAAAATGCAAAACTTTTGCACACCGTTGTTAATATTTGGAACGTTTTGCTCCAAACGTCTTCTTTCCAAAGAAAATATTGCTAAACTTTTTCCAAAACGATTCTGCCTCCATATTCGTAATGCCCACTTTTAAGCTTAAGAAGCTTTGATTATTGTTTTGTTGACTAATATTACCATATATTGCTTCACCTAAACCATATTAGGGTAATTACTAATTTTTGGGGAAAACACTTTTCATTGTCTTCAGTTATTGAGTAAGCCACTCTCCAGTATCAGTAAGAAGTAATTTATTGTTATTCCGGTATTACAATGAAAGCTCTAGCAAAATTGAAATCAAATCAAAAAGGTGGTACAACAAGTGGTTCACCTCTAGCAAAATTACAAAGCGCTGTAAGACGTGTATCAAGGAATGATTTACACGATGCTGCAAAGACAGCCTTGAGTAGTGGTTCTAAATTAGCTCCAACAGCTGAAACAACAGAAGTAGATGCTATTCCAGAATCACCACCTAAAACACCTAATCATAATAGCAATGAAAGTAGTGATGCAGAGATCACCCCTATATCTAGTTATGTAAAGGCTAACACTCCAGCATCAAGTATTGTAATGCCTGCACCGGCAATAAGTACCAGTCCCAATGCAAGAAGGGCTAGCAATGGTACTGACAGTGGTGGAAACACCCCGAAGAAAAGGGTATCTTTTTCTGACACTGCTAGTGCTAATGGTATTGGTGCGGGGATTGGTTCTGGTTCTGGTTCTGGTTCGACATCAGAACTTTATGATGGGGCGATTGAAGCACAAATGCACAGCCCATTGGCAGTTAGTAGTAGTAGTAGTAGTAGTACTAGTACTAGTACTAGTACTAACAGCCCAACTACAAAAGGCTTACACATTGTTGGAACGATAGGAACAGGATCAGGTTCCAGGCGACCATCATTTCCTCCAGTTAAAGAGGAAGTGGAGTCCATCACAGACGTAGACGCAGTTCCATCCCCAGCCCCACAGGCTGTTATCAAGCCAGTTGTGCGAAAACTACAATTGGCTGTATCCAGCTTGGCAAAAAAGTCTACCGACTCCCCTGGAGCGAGTCGCTTCGGGGCGTTGAGACGAGCCAGCTTGAACCCTTCCGCAGCTGTAGGTCTAGCTGCTACATCAAAGCCCCCTACTGCTGCAACACCACCGGTATCAAGTCCTATATCAGTTCCAGTTCCTGCAGCAGCTTCTTTTGTTCCTGAACTTGAGTCTGCAGCAGTAATAGAATCATCAACAGTAACAGCGGCAATAGCAACAGCTCCAACTCCCTTACCGGCAAAAGTGATTCCTGCTGCAGCCCCTCCTCCAAAAAAGAGCACGGTAACATCACCTGCTGCACTAATGACATCACCACCAAAACGAGTGAGCGTTAGTAGTCTGTTCCCTTCACCGAACGACCCCAACTCCGTGTCTGATATACCTAATTCTGGGTCTACATTGCATTCATCTAACCCTAACCCTAACCTATCTAACAGTAAAAGTCATATTACACCTTCAATTCCTGAAGGTGATAATATTGAGTTCAACTCAGATCTCTCAGAGAGTGGCAATCCTATGAAAAGAAAGGAAGAACGTTCCTCAATTCCTAATGGCTTACCACCTCCTATACCACCACCCAAGCCACCAAGTATGAGGAAAAGCAATGCACAGACAGCAATATATAGTGTTCCTGTTGTTCACTCGCGTCCAGCAGGATCTACGAACATCAACATGAACATGAGTGCAGCTACTACTAACCCTAACCCTAGCCCTGCTTCTGGTGCTGATCGACTGCTAGCTTCTGCACAGCAGCACCAACAAATGCTTAACTCGTCACATTCCCAGATAAGTGGGATAAGTGGGATAAGTGGTGGGAGGGTACCCAAAAATATTCTATCAACGTACGGCGCTCCTGGCACAGCCAGTGCTGGCACTGGAGCAACTTTAATCAAAGACAATAGCACTAGCAGTAGTGACGGTAGCAGTAGTGATAGTATCCATAAGATTGGGAGTGAGAGTGGGAGTGGGCACCGAGTGAGCTTGGGTATGGGCTTGGGATTACCTAGTACTCCATATACAACTGATGCAATCAACACAATAACCGCTGTGACTGAAGCTAATGCTGTTGCCACTACTCAAGCTATTCTTTCCTTACAATCAACCGTTGAGTATGAAATTGAGAAAGCAATGTTCTCTATTAGAAATGAGCTCAAAACCGTAGGACGTAAGTATCTCATATCAATAGCACAATTCCCTTCCTTTGCTTTCCTTTGCTTTCCTTTGCTTTCCTTTGCTTTGTCTATCCATGCGATGTGTGATATGTTATTTTATTTTATTGTAGCTTCTTTCTCTAACTCATCCTTCACTCACACTCACACTCATAACTGCATTTGCATTTACATTTACATTTACATCTACACCAATCTAATCTAATCTAATCTCATCTCATCGACATTGACAGGTACAATGAATAGTTCAGCAAGAAGTCAAATAGATAATGCACAACATTTAAATGATATAACAAAAATATCAATAACAAATACTATAGAAGAAATGTCATCAAATATAGATTTAAGAATTAAAACTGCATTTGATTGTTATAATGAATTAGATAATGAAAATCAAAATAAATTAAATACAATACAAAATGTTATTGAAAACTTAATAAAAAATAATAATAATAATAATAAAGAAAGAAAATATGATACAGAGAAATCGCTCAATGAGTTAATAAAAAATATCAATAATAATAATAATAATATTAATACTAATATTAATTTTATTATACCAGAAATAAAAAATGGGTTGAATAATGTTCTTAAAACTCAAGAAACAATAAGAGAAAATGATAGGAATGCAATATACAATTTACTTAAAGAGAGTCATGATTTAAGTGAAACAATGCATAAAGATACATTAAAAAATACTACAATAGCACTTGATTCTCTTGGGAATCGATTTGATCAAGCATTACAATCATCCTCCTTAAATAACCATAACCATACAGAAACAAAGGAAGTATTTTCATCAATGAATTCAACAATATCGACATGTCTAGATACATCATTACAAATGATAAATGATACAAATGTAATGAAAAATGAATTTAATAGTAAATTATCAAATATAGAAACTATTTCTATAAACAATAATGTTAAACAACAAAATCAAATTGATGAAATTTTTATAAAAATGACAGAAACAAATAATTTAATGAAAACTGTTATTAAAAATACTGAAAATATTCCTGAACAAAAGCAAAGTGATACACTAAAGGCAGCATATACTGAAATTGAATCGTTAAAAAGACGTTTATATCAACAAGAACAGTTAACTTATGATGCAAAGAAGGAAACTAAGCGATTGAGTGAGAGGGTTGCGGATTTAGAGATGGATCTTGCAGTTGCAAAACATTCACAAGAGACACGATCACACACAATCTCAGGCACTGGTGCAAATGCTAATGCTAATGCTGGTACAGGTGTGCATATGCACTCTGGGGGTGTTCATGGTAGTGGTAACACAAAGAGCCTTTCTCAGTATATGGCGGCGTCTAGCAACAGCAGTAACGTCAATCACTATAACAGTAGCAATAGCAATAACAATAACAATAACAATAACAATAACAATAGCGTTCACAAACATATTCATGCGGTTTCAGCGATAAGTATCGATTCCTTACGTCCTTTAGAAATGTCCCCCAAACAAGAAGAAAATCATGATGAAGCCATTTCTGCGACACAAAGACATAAGAATTCAGCATCAGCATCTGAATCTGTATTATCTCCAGCGCCTGCTATGGAACTTTTAGAATTAGCAGAATCAGATATAGGAATTGAACCACATTCACATTCACATCCCACTTTCACACCATATTCATCATCACATGCACATACACACTCACACTCACACTCACACTCACAGGGAAATTCCATACAGCAACAACAACAATCACCATCGTTATTGAAGGGTGTCAGCGGTTATGTCAATGTCACCCTGCCTTCTACTTTCTCTTCATCTTCTGTACATCAGTCAGCTCATACTGCAGCTGGGACACCTGGGATACGCACACCCATAGGTACAATTGCGGGACCAAGAATGCAACCGTCAAGTTTTGGCATGAACATGAGTAATGGTAACGGTGGTGGTAATGTTAGTGGTAGTGGTGCCATGAATAGAGTAGATCAGCGGGAATTCACTACCAAAGGTGTTGGCATGAATCACAAGTCCCCATACA
>JACKZZ010009770.1_pt1 | contig 10644 bp, 11 predicted proteins | sample 8027871 | NCBI WGS metagenome assembly JACKZZ01 (sample SAMN15724774, study PRJNA655200) | protist metagenome | isolation source: fluorescence activated cell sorting (FACS) single amplified genomes of... | place: USA: West Boothbay Harbor, Gulf of Maine | collected 2000-07-19
AAACAGCATTCTAGGGAGTTCAGTCTACCTTTCCTTCGTTTGACGCGCCACACCCCATTGTGCAAGTTGGACAGTTTCGTAGAACCTCATCAATTATTGGTCGGAATCTTTACACGGAAAATCCTGGGAAAATCCCGGGAAATCTCGGCGGAAGTGACAAATCGAAAAATCGGGAAATCCAGTCGAAAATTTGGGTGTCTTTTTTGTGGGCTAAAACCACTCGATCTCTCTGGAATTCGATAGAGGGAGGCGGACTCTGTGGACGGACCATCGCCGTTGTGGTGAATAATGTCACCTTTATTTCTACTGCTGCTGTTCTCGTCGGTCAGCTGCGGGGGGGACTATCTTGCAGCGGAACATCAGTTCTTGTCCGTGGAAAAGATTGGGAAAGACGCATTCCTTTATAACGGGAGAATCTACAAGCCCATTGGCGATTCCAATGGTGTCTCAGCGGCCTTGTCCGTGCAGGCCCAGCCGCCATCCACGAGAAGCTCTGCAGGCCAGCACCACGAGGAGCACCACGAGCTAATTCCGTTTGGCACTCCCATGTTTTGGGTCTACGCAGGAATCTGCTTCGCGCTAGTGTGTACGGGTGGTATCATGAGTGGTCTGACTGTGGGCTTCTTCTCGATTGACCCAATGCGGCTGGACATTCTCAAAGAGTCAACAAACCCCAACGATGTATTGGAAAAGGTTAGGGCGGAAAAGGTCGAGCCCGTTCTCCGAAACCACCATAAGCTGTTGGTGACGCTTTTGCTAACAAACGCTGCAGCGATGGAGGCCCTTCCGATATTCCTCGACAAGCTCGTCCCAACCTACCTGGCCATCATTTTAAGCGTCACTTTCGTCCTTTTTTTCGGCGAGGTGATTCCCCAGGCTCTCTGTACGAAATCACCGCTGGCAATCGGCGCTGCAGCCGTGCCGCTAATCAAGTGCCTAATGGCCGTGGAGCTACCGCTGACGTGGCCGATTGCAAAGATGCTTGACCTGATTCTCGGCCACGATACCAAACATTATTTATTCAAAAGACAAGATCTTGCCACGCTCATTGGTTTCCATTCGTCTCAGCGTGGTGGTGAATTGGCTGATGTTGACGAAATCAGGATAATGCAGGGTGCGTTGCGGCTGCGGCATGTAACTGTCGCAGATGCCATGACACCAAAAAACAAGATCAACTCACTCGATGAGGAAACTATTCTTGACGAGGCGGCTATGGCCCAAATAATGGCGAATGGCCACTCTCGGGTGCCTGTCTTTAGAGGAAACCCCCATAACATTGTCGGAATATTACTCATCAAGCGTCTTATTTTGGTCGACCCAGAGGAGCATATCCCTGTGAAACAAATCATCGCGAGGAGACCACTGGTGGTGTCAAAAACAACGAACCTTTATGAGCTATTAAACACATTCCAAGATATGCATAACCACCTTGCTATTGTCGTAAATGATGAGAATAGTGTGTCAGTCTTACAGCAATGCCTGGGCGAAGCCTTGCTGGACGTGCCGGTCGATTGCAAGATTATGGGGCTGATAACCATCGAAGACGTCATTGAAGAGCTCATTCAAGAAGAGATATGGGACGAAACTGATAATGCGAATCAAGAACTTCACACCCTGTACCTATCGAGGATGGTGGTGACTAAATGGCGGAGCTTTGTAGCACGGAAAAAGAAACTCAGGGCGAATCCTAACAGTGGTACTTCGCAAGTGCATGCAACAGCTGTAACTGCGAGTGTAGACACGGGACCTCTAGGAGCACGACTAAAGAAAACCGGTTTGTCAGTGACAAGTTCAGGGCTTGCCTTTGTAGGAGGAAAGAACAGTGGGGTCTCGCCAGCAATGATAGCACGTGGGTTAGACAAGGCTGTGAGGCAAAACGACCGAGTCAGAAAACGACGGCGGCGGTCTTTCGCTGGCGTTGGGGCTCAGCTCACACGTGCTATGAAGAAAACAGGAGCTAGATTTGAACGGAAAAGTGATTTTGCTGAGAACATAAATGGACTTAATAGTTCAGTTCGAACCGTAACTTTTGGGACCCTATCCCAAGCAACACGTTCCAGAGAAATGTCGCCGTCATACCGGCACAACAGCAGCACACGCAGCTCCAAGATATTCACCCCCATGGACGACAGCAATAGAGGCAATCAACGTGAGCGGAGCGGAAGCTCTGGTGCCTTTGTTGGTGGTGAGGGATCTCGGCTTTTCGATAATGCGGTTGACACTAAGAGTTACGGCGGACTCTAGCGGCTCATAGTTTATTATTAAGAAGCTGGTGCAGCTGCGCGCACATGCTGCTGAGCTGACTTTTGTATTTTGTACATCCACTCGATAGCCTGTTGCCCTTGTATTTATCCACGACTAGCTACAGTTCTTGCAAAGCGAGCGCCAGATTATACTAAGCTGCATCATGTTCCTGCTCAGCTGCCTTTTTGTACCACATTACAGCTTGTTTCATGTTTATATCCACACCTTCACCGTTGTAGTAGCAAAACTCCAGATTAAACTGAGAGCAAGCATCACCCTGCTGAGCTGCCTTTTTGAACCATATTACAGCTTGTTTCGTGTCTTCATCCACACCTATACCATTCTCATAGCAGTCACCCAGATAATGCTGAGCTCGCGCAGAATTCTTCTTGCCCTCCTTGCTGAGCTCATGGAGAATACGGAGTCCTTTTGAACTATCGAAAACAATTCCACCCCATCCGTTCAAACAACAAATTCCCTCCGCAAGCAAACGGTTCCCATGAGAGCCGTTTTTCAGGGCCTTGACAATCGACTCTTCTTCACCTCTGTTGAGGCCGTTTTTAAGCAGCTTGCATGCAGCCATGTGACTGCTTCCAGTCTGTTTGTTGGCAATCACGACAGCAATAACGCACCAATTGGCATCTTCCGCAACGTTTCATCCGTTTGTTAATCTTTCCACAAGCAGAGCATTGCATGTAACTTTTAGCAACCACAATATTGGCTGTCTTTACTTTTTGTTTTTGGGAAAGAGAGTCAAACTTGAGAGCACACCACCCTTGCGAAAAACGCTGGCGACTTTTGGGTAACGGCCATTGTATTGTGTTGCCTGTTCAATACCATGGACTATAACAATACTGCCAACTCGAATGGGAGCGGAGGCGGAAGCATCTTCAACGAGGGATACTGTTTTTGCCGTATTCTTTGCCTCATTCTTTTTCAAGCTCTTCATAAAATTATTTTCCCGGTTCTTCCTGTTAGTTTTCCTGTTTGAGTTCCTCTTGGCCATGGTGTCGTATCGTGCGTTTATGAGCGAGTTGCAGGTTTGGGCGGGGTGAGATGGAAGGTCTGTCGCTGAAGCTGGAAAAAATCATCGTAACCCAAACGATTGTCTTATTTTGAGTAATTTTGATAAAGCTATTGAACAATTGTTAGAACTTGAGGATGGAACTATAGAGGACGTACAGTGGGAGGATATAGCTATCGTCTGGAGGCCAAAGCTATTAGGTGGATTCGCCGTATCCTATCCAGGAGGCATAGATAACTACATCAGAGTGGCAAAGAAATGCAGAGCGGATAAACGTGATCGATTCATGATTACAATTGTAATGCTCATAAATAAGTCGGATATGACCCATGCGAATATTCTGCTATATGATAGAGAGATGAAGGAATGTGAACGTTTCGATTCTTACCAGGCTACACATTCAAGCTTTCATACAAGCGAGCTAGATAAGAGCATCGAACAGGTGTACAGACAACTTGATCCAGAGTTTGTACGTATGATATATCCGCCAGATGCGCCTTTCTATCAACGAATGGGGCTACAATCAAAGCAAGAGGCAGAGAGAGAAATGATCGAAGGAGAGCTTGCCGGCTTTTGCCAACCGTACACTATTCTGTATGCCGAAATGCGCCTAACGTATCCTACCCAAAACCCAAGACTTCTTTCGCTTAATATCCAAAAGGCTGTAATGAAAGAAGATGTAAGTGTTACACAATTTATGCGAAGTTACGCAGAGGCAATGCATCAAAAGAATACCGAAATAATAATAAAGTATCTGATGAAAGCAAAAAAATATGAAAAGTTTGCAGACCCCAGGATACCACTGCTTATACTGTACCTAGATAAACTAAAGACATATAAGAATATCTATACATAGTTTTTTACCCTAACTCTAAAAGTATAGATATTAGCATGTTTTAGACCGCTTCCTGTGATTTGCTACATCTATAACACGCTTACTACATGTTGGGCATTCCTGTCTCTGTTTTGGTCCTACAGAGAAGTCCCAATTCCGTTTCTTTTTTAGCTTTACTAGACCAAGTGTCGGTCGGGTCGGATGAAGGTGGAACTTCTTTATGAGCAAAGGGCCAATGTCTCTAAGTTTCTTCAGGGTGTAAAAATTTCCTGTAAACATATCGAGAAGGTATTCGAAATCAAGCCGGGTTTTCACCTTCTCCAAGCAGGCAGAATACACTGAGAGTACATCTGGAAATGAAGGCGTGTTGAATAACTTTGTGGCGAACGAACAATGGACCTTACACTCCTTGCATTTAGTGAGTACTAAATCAAAAGCTGTTTTGACTGTTTTAGTTTCGAATAAACGACTTGTGAATACATTTTTCGAAAACAAGTTGGAGGTTATATTGTCGTCATTGATTAGTCTCCTGTACTGTTGGAACTGTTCCATGAAATCTGTATAATTCGTTTTTTTTTCCAGCTGGTATCCAATACGTGCCGCAAAACTATTACTAGAAAACAACACTTTTGCTAGATAAGGACCCAATTTTGTAACAAAGTCTTTGAACGTTGCTAAGAATTCGGGAGTTTTGCTGATCCCTACGCAGAAGCTGCCGGTCGAGAATAGGCTCTTGACGGTAGCGGAACCGAGGAGTATCCGCAGCTCTTCGAACTCGTCGAGAAAGTCGGGGTCGTCAGCGATACGTTTAGCAAAACACCCTTACGAAAAGAGATTTGTAGCTGCTTTCTTTCCGAGTAGGTTAAACAAGTATGTAAATGCGTCACTAAGGGGTTTCCCCTTTTGTTCCTCTTTTTTTTCTGTACTTGTTTTGATAATTGCCACTGTGAAACAATTATTAGTCATAAGCCGCTCCATAACTTTAACATCACCGGCAATCGTTTTAACATCATTAAAAGACTTGTACACTCTCTCGTTTTGAAGAGGAATGAGACGACAATGTTGCATTTTCTTCGGCCAACGGCCTTTCGAAAACCCAAAGAGGTCCGTAAATTCCTTGATACGAAGTAAACGCAGCCTCTCCGTTTCGTCTGCATACTTGGTTACCAAAGAGATAATATGTTCCAGTTGACATCTTTGTGTTTGCGTAAAGCGGCCAGGAATTTCATCTTGTATCTATGTTCACGACGCAGGTCCTCCTTGCCGGCTGCCATCATATAGGCGCTGGGATGGTATTGATTTTCCATCACAATGATCTCTGTACCATTATAGGAATAAAGGGCAATGCCTGTAGACTCGAGCATTGTCTCAAACGTAACCAATTTTTGTTAGTCCCAAAAATGTGGTACCAAGTCTCCGCAGACGTACATAACGCACCGTTTATTATTCTCGCTAAAACGACGTTCAGTCCACTCTTGGATTCGGCAAAATCAATCGGAAACAAGATCGGTATTCTTCTTGAGCTCCTTGAACATAAAGTCCTGGTCAAGGCCTCCTGATTTCTTGTTCAGTGAGTATGGAAAGATGTCACAGAAGTTGAAGTGGAAGTCCCCGTACTCTCTTGTGATTCCAGTGCATGTTCTGTTATCATGAGGCTTGCGGGATTCAGCCTTAGCAGGGGGATACATTCCGAGAAACAGAGACTCTGCATCACCTGGCTCGCACTTGAAAAAATCGTTGATGACCTTGGTTACATTCTTATACAAAGTTGAATGACTCATGAGGTGCCTATTTTTATACATGTAAACATTATTTGTCAAAGTTGAGTGAGAAACACGAAAAAGAAAATGGATAAAAGGGGAAGGCAAACGGTGAGTTTTGAGCTAGAGGGTATTGAAATTCCTTCAAAGAAAGGCGGTTTTTTTCTTTTTTTGGCGCGCAAAAAATCACCGAAAATAAAATTAACAGTCAGGCAAGGGCGACTACCGGTAGTCCATACTAAATAGCTACCGGAAGAACACAGCAGGTATTCTACAACTTCATCAGCCCGCTCTGGTGGGCAAGCTGTAGTCGACCGCCCCAGGCACCCAAGTACTGGCGTTCCGGATGAGTGGGCGTGCAAAAAACGTGCCTGAAAACAAAAATGTTTTGCAATCATGTACATCATCAATGCTTCGAGGCGGATCTCGTCAGCTCTTCACAGACGAGATTGCCGCAATCAACTCTCATCCAGATCTGAGTTTGATGGGGTAGCTGCGCCAAAGTTTTTTATGCAATGTTTTATTTCCCATTTCCTGCGAGCTGACATTGTTTATTATATAAATATATGGTTCACGCAAGAAGGTCAAATGCTTCAAAACGTGGATGGAACGATACACCTTGAAGAGTGGGCCGTTACTCACTGGATTGCACGATTTCAGACGCCAGTACCACTAGAGTTAGAACATCTCATAATCCTACGGACAACGACAGAAAAATCAGCCAATAAAAGATGGACTCAACAATTTTGCGAAGCACATGGCCTTTTACTACTGTCAAAGATTCTCGGAATCACATGTGTTCCGCTAATGCCCCAGTCGGCTAGGGCTGCAATGGCTGCACTTTGTACCATACCTCAAGTTGAAGAGACACAAACTCGACGCGAATGGGAAGTTGGAAATAAAGTACAAGTTCATTTCAGTAGATTTGGCTGGTTAGATGCTGAGGTAACTGAAATCATCGAAGATGCTGACGGTGAATGGCTCACATGCCGAACTCGGACTGGGTACAAGAAAGAATGTTCTCGATTCGACCATAAAATTATCAGACCCCTTCCTCTAGTTGGCCAAGAAGAATCTGGGATATCAGAAGAAACATTATCGTTTTATGTAAAGGATTTAACGATACTCCCGAGAATTCAGTTAGAAATTATCCGAACATTTCAGAATATGTTAAGACTCAAGGGAACAAAAGATTATGTTTAGACGACAGAAAATCTTGTGTGTTACACGGCTATGTGTCTCCTTCCGAGTCATCACCCTTGCTGTGACACCGTCCACGTAGAACGGCTGGTCAAGACTATATTAGAACTTTTTTCAACAATTGCATGGAGTTCGACTGAGGGTCACACATCTGTGATGGAAGCCCTCAAAGATATTCATCCGTTATTTTTTACTGCCATGCACACAAGGGCGAGACTGGAAAAGCTTTGGGGCGATCGAGGTACTCCTATAAAATCTGCTGTTACCGACATCCCGGAAAAAAATGTTCGAAGTACGTTAATTATTAACGGTCGGAGGCATTGTTCAGCTAGAACTAGAGCAAGAACCGGTTCTCAAAGTCTGGCGAGCGAAAGAGTACAAGGTGAGCACAAGACATATACACCTAATGTCTTGCTAACATCGTTTGATGTCCTTTTACAAGAAGAAACAGCGTCGAACAATGCCATCGTGAAATCAAAACAATTAGCTGTGGATACGTTTCCATCATATAAATCATTTGCAGCCTCACTTGTTGGTCTAATGGCAAGCGTCAAGGAGGCAGAGACTTTGTTGGCGACCATGAATCTTGTAAACGCATGTGTTATATCACATCAAGGTCTTGAGGATCGTCTGGAGATAAGACAGCATCTTCTAGGTCGGGATATTGTTAAAATCATGTCTAATCTTCGGTTCACTTCACTTTCAGACAATAGCAGGTCTGGAGAGCACCTACGAGATCAACTCGGCATGCATTTTGACCTTTTCATGACCGTTTACAAAAGTGACATTGCAGCATTAAGGATCCAGGATGTCGAATTGAGTAGTATCGATTCCGTTAATTCCTCAGTAAGAGGATACGCTGAAACACACGGCTGCACGATGCAGTTCTTGGCGTTGCTGCAGATTTTACTAACGATAGATTCAGGCACCATGAAAGGAAGACAAAAGTGGGATGCTGCAGTTTTTGCTTTGAAAGCTGTGATTGATCAATTCGCAAATTTTCTCGAACTCTTCTTCTCGTCCATTTCGAAAACTAGTGAGGATGAAACTGTAGTAGTAGTAGTAGAGGGGGGTTTCGGCACTAAACATACGCGGTGCTCACCATGGTAGCACGTCTTTGTGACTCTTTGGTAGATGACAGTTCTATCAGGTAGATGATAATACTATCGCAGGGAGCTTGATCAACGAGATTACGGTTATGGATAGGGCCGTAGGTCTATAGCATGCAGTAGCCAGCAATGAAGGGAGCCGGAACGTCCTTTCGATAAAGTCTTACCGCTCTTTTTGCTTGCAGGCTGATGCCAAGATGCCAAGGCCTAGAAGCCCGCAGAACTATATCAGCCAAAGGCAAATGGCTGGTGGCACCCTAGCTCGGCAAAAGTCTATCGTTTTGCAGGCTCTAGCTGGGGCCTTTCTTTTTGTGGCTGCAGCCACAGCTGCTAGCACGCGCACCAGCACAAGAAATCTGCAAATTAATTTACTAGTTTTATCGGTATAACTGGATGTAGGTTGTGCCGTGCACCCATAGCGGGCCAGCCGCCGCACAAGCTATGCGCTAGCTAGGATGTTATGCACAAGCAAGGCGCTTATGCATTTTCATGGGGTTGTTGCGTTGATGTTGGCCTTGTTGTCGTATTAACACTACCTGTTTGTGCCGTTCCAGATATAAGTCCAACCATTGTACTCATACCACCTGTCACATAACCAGCTAATGTCTCTACAGCTTGCCCCACTGAAGACTGCTTCCGCACAGGTCGCACATTGTCTACTGATTTTGTTTCATCTTGAAATGATGTATTTGCATTTGTATCTGTGCCATTCACACCTGTCGCTGTGTGTGTAGTGTTTGGCGATGCACCATCAGAGTACTCATCCTGCTCATCAATCATATCTTGGATTGTTCGTCTGAATAACATTTGAATATTTGAATATAACACAACACAACCCAACAAAATGACGACACAATGATTTAGTTTGTTATTATGTGTTGGACTCCAAACATTTCAAGTGCTTTTCGATCAATTGTTATAATATTCTAAAAAAACAAACAATACCTACCTTAGTTCTGCGAATTCTGGTCGTCCCTTCCGTTCTTGTCCCCATGCAGCCTGTACGCACGCACCCACACCACTAGGGTAACCCTGTATTTTTGGTATCGGTAAACGATGACCTTTATTGACAAGTGTGCTACGGATATATTGCAAACTTTTGTCTTGATGTGGCACCTCTCGTGCAATTATCTCCCACAGTATCCAGCCAAATGCGTACACATCTGCAGCAAAAGTCGCTACTTGGCCTCGAAATACTTCTGGAGCAGTAAATAGTGTAAAACTCCGTTGAAGGCTTATGACTTCTAGACAAGATTTAACCCGACGTAGACCAATATCCGCTATTTTAACAGACATATCTTGGTCTACAAGAATGTTTGTTGTTTTCAAATGCGCATGTACAACTCCATTTGCGTGAAGATACTCCATACCTTGGCATATTCCAATAGCACTTCTCAAAACAGTATCGATAAGGAGTGGCTGTTGACATTCTCTCAGTACATCTCGGAGACTACCAGAAGCTGAAAATTCGGATATACGTGATACACAGCCTCGAACTGAAAAGACTCCTAGAACTTTAGCAAGTCTTGTGTGACGAAATGAAGCATAGCGAGAGAGCTCAGATGTTAGACTGGATTGGGGTTAGGTTAGGGTCAAAGTGTGTCAGGTGGCACGTCAGGGTATGTTACAGTGTGTATTGTAATGCGTATGTGCGTGTGTGTATATTGGTATGTATTGTGTTATATTTTACATCTAGCGACACACAGCACACCTCCTCTCACGAAATACGCGGCATATCAAAAAAGTAAATCAAAAATGGTAAACATACTAAAAATAATAAATAATGATTTGGTACCTATCAACCATCTCGGAACTGATACCAGAGAAACGAAACGTCTTGACAAACACTTTTTTCCCTCTAAAATTGGCTAGCTGTGTGACGCAGAAGCTTCCAGATCCTACCTCTTCCGATGAATAATTTGATTCGATGAATTTTACCTGATGAGATATTATTTGATACAATATGAGTTAAAATGTGTCCATGAGTCTGTGTGTGTGATTAAGTGAGTGCTTGAAATATACTAACTAATAATGCCAATTTTAACCAATGATTTTTGAAAAATGAGTTTTTTTTTATTTGTGGAAATCAAAGGTCATACATCTCTCGGATCAATTTTGAATTTTGCTTCTGCTTTGGCCTCTTGACCCTGGTCACGAAACTCAGAAATTGCGCTAAAAGACCCACCTCCACCATCTTGCAACGCACGGTAATCTACCAATTTCAAAGATTTGGGAACAAAACAAAATTTAAATTTAAAATATAAAAAAAAAATAACTGTTTAAAAAATCGAAAATAACTTTTTTTTACAGATTTTGTTTTTACAGATTACGTAAAAATATGTGTGTAAATCGTGTCTGAATCTAGACCTGATTGGCTGGCAGTATCGTTATCGTTATCGTTTTCTCTCTTAAGTTGCATTGCTGGCTCATCCACAATCAAGAGCAATGAAATTATTCCCCAATCAAGAGCAA
>JACKZZ010002534.1_pt1 | contig 10643 bp, 8 predicted proteins | sample 8027871 | NCBI WGS metagenome assembly JACKZZ01 (sample SAMN15724774, study PRJNA655200) | protist metagenome | isolation source: fluorescence activated cell sorting (FACS) single amplified genomes of... | place: USA: West Boothbay Harbor, Gulf of Maine | collected 2000-07-19
CTTAGGCTCCAGCTGCTTGGCCTCCTCGTCGAGGTGGGCACGCGGAGACTGCAGTGTGGCTAGTGCGGCGGCTACTTCTTTCGCTGTCGCTTCTGCCTCTTTTTCGGTTAGGGCTCGGAAAAGTGGAAAGGGATAGCCGGTAGTGTGCACGTGAGTAAGGTTGCTGCCATTGACAAAACCGAACACAATGTGAGAGCGATCTGACAAGTACTCGCAGTCGGCGCAAAGAGAGAACTGGATCCAGGGGTTTTGGGCTTCAAAAGAAGCGTCGCACCTTACGCTGTCCAGCCCACTTTTCAAGTATAAAAGCGTGTGCCTGTTCTTAATCGTAATGAACCCTGGGTCTTTGTCACAGCGCTCCAGCACCCATTGCTCTCGCGCAGTGACCTCAAGAGCTCCGGCATTACACCACAGTCCAATGCCACTTGTCAAAAACTTCCCAAATGGGGATGTGAACGTGACGATGTGATTGCAGTCCTTCACTACCCTATTCATCGTCCACTTGTGGTGACTTCTTCCAACCCCGAATTGATTCGGAATCACTTGTCCTTCGACGTTGGCAACCAGAAGAGGGCGGCCTTCATCGGCGTGCAACTTAGATCCACGCCTGGCGCGAATGTACACCTCCATCGCGACGCGTTATTAATATAAAAATGATCTATCTGACGAGCCTGTGACCTGAAATCTGGAAATCTTCGCTGCGCCGTACCCTGGGGACGTCGATCCGCCGCCGTGCCTGAACCAAAGGTGTGATTCTGAACGAAGGCAAGAGAGATTATGCACAGGCACTTCGCACCTGTGCTGCTGCTGGTGGCTTTGTGTGCGATTTTTCTGGGTAGGCCTGCAGTGGCGCAGAACACGGCAATCAGCAATGATCTCACATGTCACGACCCAGACACGGGAGGCACGACGCAGAACAACGACCGCCGCTTCCTCATTATTGGATCGGATAACTCTGTAGGGTCGGGACTGGGAAACTTGCTCATCTTTTTCCCTACTGCTTACTATTTCGCGGCGTTCACTGGAAGAGACTTGATCATTAGTGACAAGAGCACCATCGGTGAACTATGTCGTATCATCAAATGTGGATTTCCGTTTGTCTCAGAAATGGCACTGGCATACCCTGGTATATTAACGGAATCAGCAATTAAGGGGGCGAGAGATATAAAGAAAGGGGATATGCAGAAACACATGGAAGGGACGTTCATAGATGATCTGGTTGTGAGAGCTTGGGGATACAAGCCAGAGTCAGATTGGTGGGTATATTTTGTCCAAACAGCAGAATGTGTTGTAAAAATCACTGCATGTGACTTGGGTGATATCACGTGTGCGGAACGGCATGCATTTCAGAGACTCATCCGTGGTCCTTTCATAACAGATTTATCGCATAATGAAGAGGCAAGGATACACGGTGTGCCTGACAATGTTAAGCATGCCATCCTTGCTCTCCCTCATTCCTTCGCACCACGCTTTGATGCTGCCATACATATAAGAACCCAATTCCAATCCTTTGAAAACCAAAACCATTTAAATAGCACGGAATCTAAAAAAGAAGTGGAAGAATGGCTTGCAGGGGAAGAGGGGTGTGCTGTCTTTGACAAGATGGAAACGAAGCTTTTGGAAGAAATTGGCCAGGACAGATTGCATAGAAAGAACCAAACATTGCATCATGGCATTATTAGTGCCGTTTCCGGGAATAAAACTGCTGCTGACCCTATTTATGTCTATCTCGCAGCAGACAACGAAGAGATCAAAGAGATATTCGCCCAGAAGTTGGAGGAGAAGCATACTGATCACTATGAAATCAAAGTGATGCGAGTTCGCACAAATGGTATTTTTCATGTGAAAAACCTGGCAAAATTCAAAACCTTGTCTAATGGTGAAGGGGTGATGGACATGGTCTTTGATTGGTATGCTCTATCCCTTGCGAATGTGGTTCTCGCGTGGCGGAAAGGGGGGACGCACTTGGTGTCTACTTTCGTGCAAAGCGCATCGCGGTTGTCAGGAACACCTGCTCGCACAAGTTACAAGAAAGATTTGGGCAAAGGTGGTATTGGCACCTTAGGAACACAGTTACAGAAAGATAAACACGGAGGCTACTTTTGGAATCAATTCTGGCTGTATGGCTTCCTTGAAGATTATCGCAAGCCCGATGATAGAAAGAGATTGCGGAGTCTGTTGGCACCATTGGCACAAGATTAGTCAAAGAAGATTGTTAGATATATGTACAATACTGATTAACATGCTGATATACATACAACTGTAAATTCTACCTATCTCTTGGCCTTTACCTCACCTCCATCACTCTTCTACCTATTGCCTACTGTCGTAAAAGTCTTGAACTAGCGGAGCAAGCTGTTTGCGGGATGCTTTGCTATTGCCTTGCAAATACCATTGCAGATACAGTGTGCGGCCAGAAACATCGATTGCAGTACTACTGCTGCTGTCGGGAAATGCAGATGCAGACACTTCCAGGTCTTGCAAGTCCAGCCCGTGCGTGGGGGTACACAGGAACTCCAGCATGTTCTGATGCAAGTCCTTGTCGAAGGATGCCACCAGCAGCTCGCGCCTGTACGAAGGCTGGAAGACGCTGCTCATCACTAGCAACGCATCCAACTCCTGTGCCTTTTTGTCATCGCCACTGCTACTGTTGAGCTGGAGACAAGGGTGTTCGATGAAGTTGCTTATAGCCAGAGGGACATCTGCTTTGTTCAAGAAACTGGAGAGAGGTAGTAGAACGCTTGCTATGCCTACCTCAGAAGAGCTGGAATCAGCTTGTAGGAATTGCTTGTAGTCAATGCTTAGGCATTCTGTGACACTAAGCGCATCCCAGAATTGGGGATCGTACTTTGCATCTCGAATTGCAGTGAAGCATGCCTTTCGGTCTACCTTCCCGTCGATGTAGGGGGCAAGACTCTGCAGTGCTTTGGCGTCCCGCTCTGTGCCCACGCCTCGGGGGTCCATGTTTTGCGTGTCTATGCATATGGCTCCCTGCAGCAGCACTGCCACATCCTGTAGTCCATCACCACTATCACCACTGCCACTTCCACTGCCACTGCCACTGCCACTGCCACTGCCACTGCCACTGCCACTGCCACAGCTATTCAGCTCCGTAAGCAGCTCCGTAATGAGCGTACTGGCCGATCCTGCAGTGGCTTTGTTGGTCTCGTTGTTAAAAGCTATTCTTCGCAGTTTTTCGTTAGTCAGCTGTGGATAAGCCCCCAAGTCCCTGTGGTGGTCATAGATTTCCACCACCTTGGCCGTGGCCTCGTCGTCCCCACCTGGCAGGAGCGCAACAGTGCTGCTGTTCAGCATGTTATGGTCGGTGAGAATGAAGGCCTGTAGTGCCCCCGTAGTCGACAACTTGCCCACATCAACTTCTTCCATGCAGATCAGATCCTCCAACTCCAGGCCCACCTGACGCAGCAACACCTGCGCTTCTCGTCGCAGCTTGAGAATGGAGCGTGGTACGGCCACAACTGGCACGTATCTTCGCTGCTCTCCGCTGGTACCACTGCCACCTAGGCTTTCCTTGAGAAAGGCGCAGGCCACGGAAGATACGATGCTATCCACATCGGAGGCCTCGTTTCCGACACAGATTGTGACGTTCTGTGCATTAGCACTACCGCATGACTGAACCACGCGTGCAGCACCCTTTAGAAAAGCGCGGAGAGCCATGATCACTGCATCACTGCGTACTGACCTCAAGGAAATTTTGCTGCGCGTTGTTCAAAAGCTACTTTTCGAGCAGAGAGAGAGAAGATCAGTTGTGCACCCACTTGCTTGATACTTGAGCTCAATACACCCACCAACAACCTGGTTTGCTTCTTTCTTTCAGTTTGTTGTTAAATTATCTCTTTTTTTACTGTTGTAGTGGGGATTTTACGTTCTTAGCTTTGATTTGCGAAGAGCTGGCCAAGTGGAGCAATGCGATCACAGGTTCCCGCGTATGCGCTGTTTGCAGGAAAGGTTGGACCTACATCCAACTCGCAGATAGTCCGTGACGTAGTGCTTCCCATCACCTCCTTGCCTACTAGCCTAGGTCGAGCTCCCAATGTGGACGGTCATCTCATGGTCGACGAAGGCGACTCGACTCTGAGTCGAGAGCACTTGCGTGTGAATTTCAATCCCCTCAAGGGTTGCTACGAGGTCGCTTGCCTTAGTAAGAACGGGGCTATTGTTGACAAGATCCGCATCAAGAAAGGCGAGGTGGCAGAGGTACATGCAAACAGCGCCGTGCGACTAGGCAGCGCGCGAATGTACTTTACCGTACCTGTAGATTTCGTGGAAGGGGGTTCTCACGCATTAGCTGCGGCGACAGCAGGAGCAGGAGCAACAGTTGCAGCACCAGCATCAGCACCAACAACGACGGATACTACGATCGCACCAGGTGCGAATGATGATGGCTGGCTAAAAGGCGACGCAGGTGCTATCGAGCCTACAAAGACAAAGAAACGCAAAATAGCTGTTGCTGCTAGTCCTGCCGTGCACAAGGCTGCAGCAGCTGTAGTAGCGGAGAAGACTCAAGAGCCGCCAGCTAAAATGGCACGCCTGGATTCGGTTGTCGCCGCTTCCGCTTCCACCTCCACTTCCGCTTCCACTGCTATTTCCCCTAAGTCGAGAGGAAAAGCTTCGAAAGCAAATGCTCCTCCGGAAGTAATCGTCCTCTCGTCATCGTCTGAGGATACTTCGTCTTCTGCTGCTGCTGCTACTACTGCTGCTGCGGTGGCGCAGGTGCACTTGGACACTGCTGCCTCCACTGCAGGTGGTGCCGGCAGTAGTAGTAGAAGCGGTTCTACGGCGGTGCCTACTGTCACTCTGAATGGACTCTGCGCTGCAGATCTGCTTGCAAGGGCCTTTTCTTCCGGGGATCTGCCACTGACTGCGACAGGGGGCGTGGATCAAGCGGCAGTACACACCTGGATAGTGGACAATGAAAAAGATGTGACGGAAGTGGAGCCCAACATGAAAAGAGCCATATACACACAGCTCACAAAAAAGAACTCGAAATACAAGAGAGTGGAGTCTGAAGCGCCTTCTGCAGAAGGACCGAAGAAGATGCCCATTCTGTGGGCACCTATCTGAATGTCCTGATATTCGCAAACGATTTTGTTTAATTTGTTATAGTAAATGCTTGTGTCGTCGCCACACACCTTTCCTTCGCCTTATTCTCTCTGTGAATAAATCTGCCCTCGCTTCTGACATTGCAACGCCAAGGAACGGTCATAAAGATGATAATTAAGAAATATTTGTTCCTTGGCGTTGGCAATGTTAAAAGCACGTCCAGAGTTAATTCTACATTCACTCCTCTCCCCTCTCCTTTCTCTAGCGTTTTATGCCTTGGGATCCTTGAAGCGGTAAAAGGCAAGATAGGTAATGTCAAGATCCCCACCGCCGCATAGAAGCTTGATCTTGGCAATATCCGATTCGCTGACCTTGTCATCATTGTACTGCCACCACTTGTCGCTACCTGGCTCTTGTCTCACCCAGCCAATGTAGTGACCACCATCAGCGCTTCTGCCCTTGTGTGTCACGAGACTGTGCAGCTCATACATGCCAGTGAAGCCAGCAGGCAGACCCTGGGGCTCGAATGGGTTGGTTGTGGCAGCAGCTTTCAATGCACCCGCAGAGAACACACTCGAGGAAGCCCCACCTTCACTGCTCTGCATGGACATGGCAAGCGCTGCCTGCAATGCCTCGGCGTCGTCGTCATCACTGCCAGTGGCTTCATCCATCTTGTCACTGTTGCTTGCAGCAGCGGCGGCTGTGACATTCTCACTGGTATCCATCTCGTCGGTATCGCTGAGCTTGGCTCTCTTCAAGCCTAGCTTCTCCTCAATGATCTTCTCTTCAGCATCTCTGTTGGCCTTCAGGTGCTTCTGCAAGTCGCTAGAGCAAAACTCGTAGGCATCAAACGTCTCTGGGTATGTCACAGATCTCAAGATTTTACACTTTAAGCCTTCGTGCTCCCTAGAATCTGGAGTAGCTTTCCAGAAAAACCTCATGAAGTGAAAACACAGATAGCGTGGTAGCTTTTTGATTTTTTGGGTTTTGTTCCAAATGGCATTACGTCCTAGGACATCAGAGTGCTTCTCTAACTGCCCTTCTAAACCCAAGCGGACACCCTCTTGCATATGATCTACATTCTTGCCTTGTGTCAAAGCGTTCTGAATGTTACAAACCAATTTGTTGACTTTCTCCGTCTTGACAATAGCAGCCTCTGCATCACTCTCCGTGCATGTGACAGTCTCCTCCATCTCCAGGCCTAGAATGCTTTCCCAGTTCGTTGCGGGAAGAATGCTGGGCTCGCTGAGGGCTAACTGCACGCTCTGTGCGAGGGCATTGTATAGCTCCTCAGCATCCTGCTGTGCTGGGCGACCCTCCGCCACACCCTCCATGAATTGCGGGTAGATTCTCCTCATGGTGGCGACGAGTGAGTGAGGGGCAATAGCAGCACCAGACTTGTCCAAGCCGTCACAAGTTTGAACTAGTGACTTTGCGAATGTAGCCGCGGGGTTGCTCACAGGCGCAGCTGTCTCAAGAGACTTGCGCAACTCCGGCATGCCTCGCAGGCACTGCACCAAACTGTTCATGTAGCACGTATTCCCGAGATTCACAAGCCCAGCGGGCTTAGCAGCACCAATGGCAGCTTTTTCAGTGTCGGTCATGTCTTCCAGGAACTTGATAGCCTGTAGTTGTAGTTAATGGAAGGAAAGGAAAGGAAAGGAAAGGAAAGGAAAGGAAAGGAAAGGAATTTAAGAGTTAGTCATAAGAAAAGTTTATGATGGCACATATAGTTGACTACAGCAATGCAATGCTGTGCAACTGGCAACAAAATCTCATGTGTGAGGAAGGAAAGAGATGAGAAGTAAGAGATGTGGGTACAGGGACGCAGCGATCACGCACGTTCTTAGGAACTTCCTTGAGAACATCCGCGGAGCCCATGAGTGTGATGAGTTGACCAGGCTTCACCTTGAGAGTGCTCAGGTCCTTGTCATCCTTGAGTGTGCCGATCCACACGCCCTTGCCCATGAGCGTCTGGCGCTCCGGAGGCACGTTGGTGATAGCCTGGAGTGCAGACTTGAAGTCCTTGACCGTCTTTGTCTGGTCTAATTCGACCTCGTGGCTGGTTTTACCGTGCTTTACTTTGACTAGCACCATACTAACTACTCTAACTCTTTGCTAAAGCTTCTGTGACGTTGAAGGAATGATTGACCGAAGAAGACCTTTTGAAGTGATGAGATCGAGAACTTTTTCTAAAACAGCGTACCCATGGGTACCCTGGGTAGTCTACCCCGTGGGTACTCGTGATCCTCGTCGCACTTAACCGACGTGGTGGCGCTGTAAGGCCATGCTGATGCTTGTGAGGCACTCGGTTATGTGCAAAGACAAAAATCTTTAAAAAGCCCACATCGTTCGGGGTCGGGGACACTCTTGCGTCTCCTCCTCGTCCTGAAAGTTCGTCAGCGTCACTATTGTTCCGAGAGATTGTCAGCCCTAAGCACCACCACAAAGATGTCACAACAACCTTCTCAGTCATCCGAGCCTCCCCAGGTTCACCACCACGTGGAGAACCCCACGCTGCCTTCCTTTTCCTCAGGACACGTGCCTCAGCCAGAGTACAATCCTGTCACTCTCTCCACTTTCTACTTGGTTGAACACAAATTTGTAGCTGATGACACCGCCAATGCGATGGAGAAATACTGGAAGGAGCACGGGGCTTTAACTGAAGCAGACTGGGCGAATAGGTCGAAGGACTACGAGAACCAAGGCTTTCACTCTCATTCGTACATGCCCATTTCCAAGGCTGGCCCGATCTTCTGCGTCTGGGAAGCTTCTCCTGTCAAGACTGAAGAAGAGTTCAAGCACTTCATCGATTCCTCTGTTTTTCCGGGCCTTTTCACCAACACCGTTTACAAGATTGATAACGATTTGGTCGGCTTACACGGCCACTCCATCCTCTGCCGCCCAGAGAGCCGCAGATTCACCGCTCTGCCAACTGCCCTCACCAAAGTTGCTGACAAGATGGAAGCGTTCGCGGGAAATGTAGGTGCAGTTGTAGGTGATGTCATGGGCAAGGTGTCCGATTCGATGACGAACTGAAGAAACCAAGGGAACAGGGTCACCTTGAGATAGGAATGCACATTCAACATTGGCTGGCTCGGAGTGGCTAATTAACGTGACGATTAGTTTTCATATATTCTTTGTTATTACTTCAACGAGACGAAATGTCCCACCCGAATACCACATGCAACACGCTATACTCACATAACCACCTTCTCCAGAACCCCACAGAAGGAATCACCACTAAAACCTCCGAAAGAGAAGACACCGTAGCGGCTCGTACTCACCAACTGACAGCCGCGCTTTGCGCCCCCAGCACCCCATGCGTTGGTATTGCTAGCAGGAGCAGCGCCCGCTGCTACTGCTGTTGCTATCGAGGGATCCACATCGGTGATGTTCTGGAACTTGAGTGAAGGGGTGATTTCAGCACTCACACCATCCAATCGAATAGCCCACATATCAGATAAATATCCTACTTCAATAATATCTCCAGCAGTTTCTGCATTTTCACTTTCTATCATCTTTGATGCTGATGCAGATGCATTGGCGTCCTCGTCCCCGTCATTATCAGTCACTTCTCGGAATCCGAAACCACCGCAAACGAGAAGGGATGGTGTGTTTTGGTAAACGAATGGCATGATTGCGGAGAGATCTCTGGGAGATGGATAGAGCACTTCCTCGCCATCCTCATCATCGTCATCATCGTCGCCACCGTCACTATCAGAGCCAGAGCCATTTCCCTCATTGGTATCCATATCCCGACTGTCACTCTCAATCTCACTCTCAGCTCTCGATGTTGATCTAGCCTTAGCCGCGACTTGTGTCCAACTCCACTTGCCGATCTGCTCGGGGCCGGCTGACAAGTCCAGCAGCCAGAGGTCATTCATGTGTGTGGACTCTGTAAGATCAGCGCCGGTGCCTCCGCTGTTGTTTTGGAGCATGGGCACACTGCCCCCGAAGAGAACAAAGAACTTTTGCTCCACCATGTAGCATGCGGAGTGTGAGGACCGCGCGCAAGGAGCCTTGCCCTCGCTGATGTCTCTCTGTGTGGGACAACTGACGCATTGCCAGCTAGCGGTAGACACGGTGTAGAGCCAAGAGTCGCTGAATACATTGCCCAAACAGTCACCACCATGAATCATCAAGTGATCATTGCCCAGTGCAATACCCACATGCCCCATTCGTTCTGACACAGGAGCCTCTTCGTTCAACATCACCCATTGCCGGGAGTCCAAGTCGAAGCTCCAAAGATCGTTGTAGATCAATGCTTGCCTGCCGTCTTGTTCCATACCACCAAAAACATACACTTTGTTTCCAAGGAGACAAGCACTGAAGTCGACGCGCGGTAGCGGGCCTTTATTGGCCATGCCACCCATCACCTCTGACCACAAGGCCCTTTGCAGGTCGTAGATCCAGATCTCTGCAAGTGGGCCTTCTTCGTTATAGCCACCTACTAGAACTAAACACTCACTTGTAGATGCATCGCCGCGGTGCAGCAAAGCATGCCCTGCTCGGGCGCATGGAGTCTGTAATCCCGCGAATGAGCTCATTTTCTAGATTCTCACCCGATTCTTTCAAATTAGGGAGCACGTAATGCAAATCTGTATGAAGAGAAGGCTACAAAAGGTGCATTGATATGGCCACAATAATCGAAATTGGTCCCAGAGGGGTCCCCACTGGTTTGTGGGGGAGCCGGGGGAGTGTGTGTTCGCCGATGACCTTTACCCTGATTTTAGCCCTAAGTGGCCCCGAACCTAGCTTTACTCGGTTGTGTGTGAGTCCCCGCGAGCTATGCCCTTCAATCAACTTTCTCTTCTTCTCTAATGCTTCTTACTTCTTAGAGCTATGAGCTATCTTTACAATGGTGAACAAATCCAAAAACATATACATGCATCTCAGGGTCCTCTTTCTAAAAAACAGAATACCCTCTACCTCGTCTTTTTCGTGAGAAGAGCTCCACCTCGAATACTCATTTAGAAATTGACGCTCTCCCCACAGCCGCACTCGCCCTTGACATTCGGGTTGATGAAGTTGAACTCCGAGGCCAGCTCCGTCTCGTTCCAGTCCATAGTGGTGCCGACGAGGAAGAAGATGGCCTTTGGATCGACCAAAACGATCACCCCGTGCCCGTGTACTACCTCGTCCTTGCCTGCATTGACCATTTCCTCTGTGGCATAGTTCATAATGTAGGAGTAGCCATTGCAACCTCGGCGCTTCACAGATATATGCACTCCTACAACATCATCTTTCCCGGCAAGCATCTCCTTAATTCTGTCGGCAGCTTTGGCAGTCAAAGCGATGGGATCCAATCTACGTGCTTTAGCAATTTTAGGGGCAGCTGAAGGCTCACTGTCGTCTGCCGGCTTCGCAGCAGAGCTAGAGCTGGAGAATGCACGCCACACCTTTGCATGCAGACCGGCAAGCGCTTTAAATGCCTCCGCTTGGCCCGTATGCACTTCCCCAATATAACTAGCACTAGCAGTACCCACTGCTGCGCGTGCACCGCTTGGTTGTGACCGGCACGCCACCCAAAGCCTCCTCGAGCTGCCCCTCCCTCGTGAGAAACTTCGACTGACTGT
>JACKZZ010006320.1_pt1 | contig 10643 bp, 8 predicted proteins | sample 8027871 | NCBI WGS metagenome assembly JACKZZ01 (sample SAMN15724774, study PRJNA655200) | protist metagenome | isolation source: fluorescence activated cell sorting (FACS) single amplified genomes of... | place: USA: West Boothbay Harbor, Gulf of Maine | collected 2000-07-19
CGCCGGCTAACAGATGCAAAAGCGACTCTGAAGAAAGCCGAGCAGGATGTGCTTAAGTTACTGGAGCAGGCAGCGGAAAAGTTGAGGTTGCCCAAGAAAGAATGGGAATTAGAGGGAAGCGAGCGCTATGAAGTTTGTGCGAGACTCCTGTCTTACATGACGCCATTCTCCAACGTTGCACTCGAGCCTACAGTGTGGCTGAGAGAAAAGGATGCGACTCACATGGTCCGGGAATACTCTGACCTTGCGACTCTTACGAACGGTGTCTCCGAGATGTTCAAGGAAGAGGCAGATGATGACCCCAGTGAGCAGCAACTCAGTACTGTCAAGAAGATGTTGGAGTGGACTCTCGAGAATCACAGTCGTGATACCTCGCCCAGAAAGGTGGATACCTTTGAAAGCATGGAAGAGAAGTTAGCGAACTCACAGGTTCCGCAGCCAATGATGGAAGTCTTGAAGGACTATCTTCAGAAGACTCTCGGTGAAGAAGATGCATTCTCTGCTGGATCAATTTTTGGAGAGGCGCCGTCCTGGATTTCTTCGAGCGATGGATCCGCGGAAAAAAAAGCTTGGAACAAGAGGCAGTTCCATCTCATGAACGAGTTACTAAGGGAGGGAACGGAAACGTGCAAGGCAGTACATGTCCTCGGAAAGAACAGGAACGTAACGCAGAGCTACACTGACGACAATGGAGAAGCTGGTGACGCCGACTGGAACACCGTGCTCTCCTACTTGTGGGATGCGGTTGCAGGAATGAAGCAAATAGAACTCATTTCGCTATCGCTCGTGTTGGAGCGAGAAATTTCCAACGAGCATTTTCGCAACGTGCAATTTACGGTGGGTTCTGTAACGAAGAGCGTTCGATCCATTTATTGTCGGGTGATGCGATTCAGAATCTTGCTGGCGCTTGAGAATGAGAAGTACGGAAGGAGATATGTTGAGTTAGCGTACTCGCTGGATCTTGAGGAGGCTGGCTCGCAGGAGGGTGAGGAGGTCGTATCAGAGGAGTCTGGGAAGGCGGAAAAGAAGGTCGGGTCGAAGGAGCCTGGGAAGGCGGAAAAGAAGGTCGGGTCAAAGAAGCCTGCGAAGGCAGGAAATGGCACTACACTTTCGGAGGTTACGCCATCTTATCGTCTTCTCAACGAATTAAAAGAACGGCGGAAATCCTTGGGTCTCCAGGCAGATGATTCCGCAAACAAAACTTTCAACCACAAGATCGAGTTCTTCATCTGGGAATTGAATGAAGCTCTCCAGAAACTCCAACGGTGGAATCACACGATTGACGGATTACAGTACCCGCCGAGATCGGGCGAAATACAAAGGGCTCTTTTTGTTGATTTCTACGGCTTTGGTTTCCAAGATAAGCACACTGGTAAATGGGTGACAATGGAAGGCTGCTGGAATATATATGGTGATGACGGAGAGAGGTTTTGTACGGTATATGTGACTGGCGAGGTTTACTGTAGGCTCCCTGGTGTAAGCCCTCCGACAGGAGAGTCTACGCTTTTTGGGGTGCTGGGACGCAACAAGCAAACAGGTATGGTGCAATTTGGGCTGTACAACGATACCTACGATCATGGCAAGGCTCACGAGGATATCGTCTGGGATTTGGATTTCTCAGAAGCTTCAACTGGAAACGAGGTGTTCTGGCGAGCTGATACTCATCCCAACCCCATTACATGGAGGCGGTACACAGGGAAAGATGCCAATACTTACGGTTCCGTCTCATGACTATCATTAACTTGATTTCGGCATTTTGATTCGCTTTTAATGTGCATAAGAGAGTGAACATCATAGATGTTGCAAATATTTTAGACATAAGGAAACAGATGCGAAGACTCGATGTAAAGGTATACAATTTGGTCAGGGGTTTAGTTGTAGGGTCTGCCAATGTCCCACATTCTTGCCAAAAGTAGAGTTTCCAAGTTTCGGTAGAGATACACATCGAATGTATGGATCATCGTGCTTCTACTAGAAATGCAATATTGAACGTGTTTTGTCAAATGCAATCAGGCAAAATCGTGGTAAAACCGCAGTCGGTTGTGGGACGAGGCATTGGGCAGAGCAATTTCGAATCTCACATCGCGCGGGACAAGATCGAGGAATCAGAGTTAAAGCATCGCGGACGTGCTCCTCTGTACATATTCCTTGATAATAGTGTAGCACATACAGCGGCTAAAGCATATGAGTCACAACTGGTTGCTCGTGCAAGTGCAGGAACTCATAAACATGCTTCAATCGTTTCATTGCCAAGAACAGCGGGCATATCAACGAAATTCACGGAATCAAGCGATTGTTTTGGGGGACTTACCGAACTTACTCCCTCTGGTGAAAAGAGCTTTCTCTCACCACAAGTAAGCTGATGAAATATATAATTGTTTGAAATGCGGAGCATAAATTTTTTCACCGCATTGGTTTGAGAGTGTCCGAGGTTAGGGATAGCATCTGTCGTCGTTTATTTGAACTACTGGTATAGTCTGTGATAGGTGTCCCGGAGTCTTGCGTCTCTCGCGGTGTCACTGGGGTGGTGCTTCCGGGGTGCGTTTTTGTGCCGCACATTTTGCGTGATAAAAGCCATGCGTGAGGAGCGGAGACGGGTTCATGTACATTAATTTGGTATCGCCAATCGAGTTGGAGCAGATCAGTGCGAGAAATGATCGGAGAGAAATCGTCTGAAATTATCAAGAGTTGTGTCTTCATGAGATTTTGCGTTTTGGGAGATTTGGGAAACGTCCCCAGAGCATGGATTATCGTTCTCGATTCTATTTGTGAATGATTGTTGTAAATCTTTATTGCAGGTGTTAGAGGGCGTGGAGTACTTCTACAAGAAAGCTGTGGGCAAGGCGTCGGCAAGCAGAAGCAAAGAACAGAACATCTACACAGCCGACTATGGGCCAGTAGTGGAGGCCAGTCCGATGTGGAGGGATGTCAAACAAAAGATGGTCGATGTGTGGGGCATAGTGCCGGAGATGCACAGGAACGCGTGGAGGGGGAAAGCAGTGCAACTCCTCCCACATACATTCAGAGATGTTAAACTCAACTCCGAGACGATCCTCGATCGCTTGTTCTCGAAGTGCAGCAGTGAAAAAATCCATGTTCCCAAGACTGTGTCGCAGGTATTTCGTCGTTATAGAGAAATCGTTCCTCCGCCGGAGGCCGTTTGCAGGGAGTCTTTGTGTAAAGTCTATCCTCGTGGCGGTTACCTCAGGTTCGTTGGTACGAAATGAGTCCAAGGCGTGTTATTTCCCGCGACAGCTCTAACTGTCGTAGAGGTTGCCTTGCTCAATTGGCAGATGAACTGGATGAGTCTCGGCCGTCCGCGTCATACAGAAATGTTGCATTTCCTGCATGTTTCTTTTCGTGTCTCTGTTCTTGTCAAATCTTTGCAGTAGGTCAATTGTCCAGGCCGGTCGTGCCACGAAGACAGAGGCGATGTTGAAATGCATATATCAAAACAATAATTCGATGTGAAATGACAGTGTGTTATTCGTAGATCCTAACATTGGTATCACGTGGCCTTGGCATTTCTTTGAAATTGGTTGCGCAACACTGACTCAGCAGCAAAGTGAAATTACAGAGGCAAAGACGATATCTTGTTTGAATGTTGTGACGGATCGGTAACTGAGCCCAAAAATTTACCAAATTGCAGGAACTGGAAGTTCAACGAAAGTGGGCACTTCGAGACGTGTTTCTCCAGGAGAAGAAACTTAAGGAGAAGGAGCTCGAGGAGAATGAGAAGCTCATGGATGTGGACGAGAAAAATGCCGCCAAAAATGACATTGGAGTCTTGACGACAGCCGCGGTACTATATTCGTATTCTTATAACCAGCTGACAAGCATGTTGTGCTAGTGGGTCTGCTACGAAGAGTAGAATAGCATCGAGTGCCATGGCGTGTGATTTTTCGATAGTGGCATTTTTTCCTCCTTGTCAGGATTACATCTTTTTTAGATGCCCTGAAAGCAGCACAGTGGAATGTGGTAGAACACGTGGTCTTGTCGACAGAGGATGTTGTCGGCAATATTGTGATGTGCAGAGCCACACTGCAATGCCGGCGCGGCTGCCTGGACAGAACAGAAAACAGCACAGAACTTTCAGTGGCCTGCCACACTCGCTTGTTGTGAGTAGGACTGATGGAGTGCTATGTGTATCCCTGGTAGGTTTTTCTTCTACATTCGTGGAAGGAGTTGCTGTTTGGGTTTCGTTGCAAATCCCGGAACATATTTTTCGCATGTGTAAAAATCACAATCAGAGTTTTCTCAAGGGGAGCACCATGCAGGTGAAAGCCCGTATTGATTCGGAAATCGTGGAAGTACAGGAGCTCCTCGCGACTGGGTGGTATCATAGCGTCGTGTGGCCTAGCGAAAAAGACTCTGCTGAGTCTCTTCCTGTGACAGAAACTTCGGGTCTTGGTGAAGACGTGGAAAAGTACATCGTCGAGAAACTGCAGGCCCTCGGGGAAAAGAAAACCCATCGAGTCTTGAGTAAGATCACATTACATGTTTTCACGCAGAATATCTTTTTTTTTGCGAACGGAATAACGTAACGATAGGACGAGGGGAACCGACAGTCAGATTTTGTAGTAAAAATACGTTGATTTGATTCTGGATTTGCATCGAGCACTACAGGCATTGTGGTTGATGGATTACGCCATTGAGATAGCTGTCTTAAAAAAATGCAGGACCTGAAGAGCAAGGGGAGTCGCTCTTCGAACTTATTAGAATTGTGTATGAGTGTGTCGGAGCGTTGCGATACATCGCAACGATGCTTGATCAAGGGGGAAAGCAAGGACAGTACGGACCGGATTCAGGTATGGTTCCATTTCTAGATTTGTTAGCACCCTGGATCATCCATCCCCCCAAGAGATGGTTAGTATCAGTACTTCTATTTTCTTTTTCAATTCCAAAAGCAAATTTCTCTCTGCAGAAAATGCATCTCTGTGTGGGGCACGAGATGGACAGCTATCGCCACCTTGAATCACACGGCAGCACGAAAACAAACGGCATGGAAGTCGGCTACAAATCTCAAAGAAAGCGCTTGGCGGTTTCATTAGAACAAAACAGTGGACAAAAAAATCGATGATCGTGATGTGTGCGCAGCAGAATTACTGTGATAGGTTTAGAGAGTGTGGTTTTTTGAGAGGCGTTTGATTGTGCGTTTCTTGGAAAGCGTATAATTGAAGTCGATTGGGTCGTATGTGTCTTGCCTCTTGATGACTGTATTTCTTTTCTGCAATGCAGGTACAGATGTGCATGCTCAGCTTCTTCGAGAACTCCAGAAGGCATTTCGCACGGTATTCAACTGCCTCGAGGCGATCAGCAATGTGGATGCTAAGTATACAGTTTGGACTCCTGACGCGTACACCTCATTTTCGTCCCTGTGCAAGAAAGTGGGGAAATTGAAATTGGACGAAGCGACCGACGCAGCAGTAGGCGAATCGCATTCCCTGTTCTATCGCTTCGCAAGGTGGTTCATTGAGTCGGCGCCGGACCACAACAGCGAAGCTTTGGCTAGGTACAGACTGCAGAACTACGATATAGAACTTTACTCGGATCATATCTGCCAGAAGATGTCTCAATGGCATTGAACAGGCAAGAAAATGAGTTTTTCGACTGGTTCAAGTTATTTGCACATCACCAGGTAATGATTATCATGTGTGGATTGCAAGCAGTGCGTCGTGACTCGTTATCAGAGGCCGACCAGGGAGAGGAGAGGCATGGTCCAAATTGTTGAATTGAGTATTGCTGGCACGCACGTCAGCACGAACGTCCGCGCTGCATCGGTTCGTCGCCTTCATGCCACAGCTCGTCCTGTGTCATTGAAATTCTCCATCGTTGTCTCGTGTTTTACGGGTAAGACGAGGGGTATGGACCTGACTAGGGGTGCTCAACCAGCGTTACGCCTTCTGCAGCCATCAAAATTGCGAGGGCGTGCGTCCGTTATGGATCAAAAGAGAGGGGACTCAACTGCAGTCCAAAGAGATTGTCATATAAACTAACCTGATGGTGGAAATTTGCTCCGGGATATGGCGTGTTATACTGACCGAGTTCTTAGCACTTTTAGAATTCTTCACCATAGTCTGGAGTGTCTATCTTGTCAGGAACCTACGCCACACTCCTTCAAAATTGAAATCAGGAGAAGAGTAAACGAAGGCAGTACGCGGCATAGATTTTTGGATTGGTTGGAGGACAAAATCGCTCAGCAAAATACGGCGCCTCCCAGCAAAGCTCTAGATGGAAATGATTGTCGTCTCTGCGCTCCCGCATGGCCTCCTTACTCCAGGACGTCAATCACCTCCGATCAACGAGCTCTTCCAATGGTATTTGGATCGCAAGACGGACTCCAGAATCAAGACCTGCCCTTCACCTCTGAGAGCTTGCTCAAGGACGCTGGCATGGACGGCACATGTTCTCCGCACGATATTTTGCGATGCCTCTTCGAGAACACGACCGGTTGCAGTCCTGTGGCACGATATCAGCGGGCGCATAATTTCTTGACTCTCGTGACAAACAGCGGACCAGAGTTTTATGATCGTATGCTATTCGGTGTGAAAAATCTTCCCTTTCAGGATAGCGTATCAAGAAAAGAACTGGATTCTGTGCGTAAAAACAGTCACAGCGCAATGCAATCTCTTCTGAAGACTTGGATCACGAAGGCAAAGGCTGAATCCTCTCTGGACCTCGCCTTTCTGTCGCATTTCTTGATGAAGCCGGCTTCTCTCAAAGCTACTTTTTTTGATAACACGGCTCCCAATGCGCCCCACATACGTGGTATGGAAAAACGAGCAGCGCTCTGGGAAGAGATTCTTCAGGGAGAAAATCTCGAAACAGCGGGTCCTGAGCCGCTTTTGTTTTCGCTGAATCACGCATATGCCAAAAGTGCAAACATCGAGTTTCTTCTTCACCTAAAACAGACACGGCGTGAAGAAGGGATTGGAAAGAGCATTCAGAGCGGTCTGAAAAAACGAAGGGGAGAATGTATCACTGAACAGGATTATAAGAAAGAAGCGCGACTGGCTCGAGAACGTGCGCAGCGACAAGCTGAGAGCGATCGGGATGCCGCTACAGCAGCCGCTATTCAGAACAAGAAAGACGCGATCAAAAAAGCTCGTGAAGCAAGGGTAGCAGCCTTCGATGATGCCAACCGCAAAAAGGCCGATGCGATCAAAAAGGCTGGTGACGAGAAGGACACAGCATTCAAAGAAGCTAGCCAACAAAAAGCTGAGGCGATCAAAGCAGCCTCACAAGAAGAAAGCACCGCCAAGGAAGAAGCCAAAAAGGAATACGACGAAGCGATGAAAGCTGCTGGAGCCGCAGAGGTCGAAGCAAAGAGAATTGCCGCAAAGCTAAAATCCGAAACAAAAAGCAGGGCTAAGCATGTGAAGGATACACGCCTCACGAAGGCCAAGCAGGAACAAGCGGATGCAACTGCACAAGCACACCTCGATGAGGAAGAACAAAGGAGACAAGCACTTCTTGGGGTTGATGGGGAAAAGGCTGATGCGAAGATCGAAGCCACTGAGCAGAAGGATGCGGAGCTGCAACAGGTTACTGTGGGAAAGACCGGCACAGAGAAAGAAACTGCTCAGAGAAATCTGTACGAAGCTGCTCGACAAATGGCTCAGGCGGTAGAGAGCGCTGCCATAAAAGCAGCCGAGGCCAGACAGAGTGCTGCTGGAGAGAGGGCTGAGATTGAAAAGAGTGCTGCCATCAAGAAGGCTAAAGCAAGGTATGAAGCGCGTAAAGCAAGAGCTGAGGCGGAAGCAGAAGCCGATTTGGTTTTTGAGTGGGCCAGGAAAAGGCAACAAGCTGCAGCAGACAGGGCTGAAGCGGAGAAGAATGCAGCAGAAGCACACGCTAAAGAGAAAAGGCGAGCTGCAGAGCAGAAGGCTGAAAAGACGAAAGAAGCTGTCCTGACAAGACTAGATGAAGAGGAAAAGGCTGTCCAAGCTAGGGCCACGAGAGAGAATGAAATTGCTGTGCAGAAAGCTGGAAAAGAAGAGGAGTTTGCGAAAGCAAAGGCAAAAAAGTTGCACGACGTCTCGGTAGAAGTGGCCAATGGTGAGAAAGAGATCGCCCTGCTGAACGCTGGTGCGGACAAAAAATATGCTCTGGAAATGGCTCACTACGAGGAGCAAGTTGCTCTCCAAGACGAGGAAGCAGACACGTCGGAAGAGATCAAACAAAGCGCAACAGCAGCTCAAGAGGAAGCCCAAAAAGCGGAGATAGCTGCTTGCGAAAAGCTCGTAGCAGATGCAGCAATTTCCCGAGCTGAAGCTCACGACACCGAAACAAACTCACTGAGCGTTGCTCATTCAGCTGCAGAAGCCGAGCAAAAAAAAGCTAAGGAGACGGAAGAAGAATCACTGAATTCTGCTCGCTCGGCTGAAGAAACTGCCAAAAGGGTGGCCCAAGAGGAGGAGGAAAGTGCCATAACAAAGGCCGATCAAGCAGAGGCAGCCGATCGGGAAAAGGCCGAGCAAGCTGAAAACGATGCCTTAGAGAAAGCGGGCAGAGACGAAGGTGTTACACAAATGAGACAGAGTGCTGAAGAGAAAGAAAAGGCTGACCTGAAACATGCTGACGAAACGGAAGAAACTGAAAAAAGGACGGCAAGGGCAGCTGAGGAATCTGCCAAAGGCACCGCTGAAGCCACTCGCAAAGCAGAGGTGCAGGCGGCTAAGCAGCAGTGGCAAAACGCTGTAGCGAAGGCTGGAGCCACAGTGAAGAAATCTCCGAGCGATCCAGCGATTGCTCCAAAACGACCTCAGCCTGTTACGCATGAAACTGGGGGGTCACCATCCATACCATCGTCTGGAGAGCCACTACCAGAAGATGCGAGGGTACCATCAACACAATCTGGGGGAGAGCCGCCAAAACACTCTGAGGACGAGTTGCCAACGCAACCACCAGTCCAACCGGATGCGCCTGATGAAAACTCAGCTCAAGAGACAGAGCAGAAGCCAGCTGACAAAATTTCTGGCCAAGGCGAGGGCGAGGCAGTCGCCAAAGAAGGAACCCAACTAGAATCGGCTACCTCGGACATGACCGAACACGCCGCAGATTCTGAAAAGAAAGCAGAACAGAATGCCGTCGCCGACAGCACGGCCGGTCAAGCAGATATTAAAAAGAAGACAGCACAGGATTCCACTTCCGAGAAAAAGCCTCCTGGCCGAGACGAGGCAAACGCTGGGGAGACAAAAGTTTCCCAGGGCGTTCCGAATCCTGCCCAAGTCCCGGCTCCCGACAAAGGCTCTCCCACTGGTATTGCAGGTGGTAATGGCAATAAGAGGGACCCGTCGATCTCATCCAAGGATGATTCTGCGTCTGCACTGAATGGATCTGATGGCGCCAACCAGCAGGGGGATTCTGGTCTATCGACTGGCGCTGTTACCACACTCTGGGTTACCGGTATACACTTCTGTTTCGTATTTTTTCTTCCAGGGACAGGCCCACACTGCACTTCTTTGGAGATTGCAGATGAAAAAGCGGAAGGACCATGTTCATTCTTACAGCAGGGCGTGTTTTTCGCGTTTAATCTCTGTCATATTTCAATTTTAGTCCCCATCCTTTTTTTTTAAATTCTTATATCTATGCCTCCAACGACAAAACCCTGTTCCACGGTCGTGATGTCATAAACATAAATGCAAATACTGCGCAGGTTGTTTCGGCGGTGTAGCCTTATTGCTCGGCATGGGATTCCTCGTCTATTGCTACCTATGCCGCCATGCAGTCTCAACTACTTCAAATCTTCTGGGATCAGCGGGTGAAAGAATGCCACTCACCGAGCGAAAGGAGGATTTGAATCTCGAAGAGTGCGACGAGGATATTAATCATACCGTGCTATCTGTCCAGGAATCAGACGGTGAGGAATTGGCACGTCATGAGCAAGACACGCGGAAGACCAGAGCGAGTGTCAGAGGACGATCGTCACACGCACATAGTTCTCATGGATCCACCTCATCTGTCACAAGCAGCGACCAGTCAGATGCCCGCTCCATCGCGACACTAGATTGCTGCTCGGATAACGAACAAGAGATGGTAGTGGGGCCATCGAATTCAAAATCTACGCCTTCGCAGGACCTCACAGAGAAGAAACAGCACAACATCACACAGTCATCCTTCAGATCCCGCCAATCCTCCCGAACCAATTGCAGTAATTTATCAGCTCACAGAAGTCAGCAATCTTCGTATAGAAACCAGAACTCTACGTACCAAAAATCCAACCCCTCTTACAAAAACTCCAATGCCTACAACAAGCACTCGAATTCTTATAGAAACCCTATAAGTAACTCCAGCCTGAAAAATAACTGCAGTGCCTCCTCAAAGCAGTGCAACCCCTCCTCGTCCAACGACGTGAACTCTTCGTATCGCAACGCCTCCTACAAAAATCAGACAGGATCTTCTGCAAGTGGTAAGCGACGTGACGGCGGCGATGCGTCGGACCAGAACTCGACCATCAACAAAGAGCGTAACAGGTCTAAAAACGTCAGCCAGAACAGAAGAAAGAGCACTGCCCAGGGAGTGACAAGTATTGAAATGGAAGTGAACGGTCGGCAATTCGCGGGTGATCATCTTCTGGGCCGCGGTGGTTTCGGAGAAGTCTGGAAAGTCCGCTTGACCGACACTGCGCAGAAAAAGAACAG
>JACKZZ010009905.1_pt1 | contig 10642 bp, 4 predicted proteins | sample 8027871 | NCBI WGS metagenome assembly JACKZZ01 (sample SAMN15724774, study PRJNA655200) | protist metagenome | isolation source: fluorescence activated cell sorting (FACS) single amplified genomes of... | place: USA: West Boothbay Harbor, Gulf of Maine | collected 2000-07-19
GGGAAGTGGGACTTTGATGGAGACCTCGAGTGGGAAGACCGGACAACAGTGTGATGAATTACTGGAAATGACCAGCAATATACCAGTTTCAAGCAGTACAGACCTGGTGAAGGCGCGGCAGCACCTGAGCTTCGCTTTGACCGCTCTGAAGCGCAAGGAGCTGGTGGTGCAGCATGTCAAGGCTCGGGATGCCGGACTTAGCAACAAGTTGGACCGCGCAAATCTGCTTGCGGCGGAGCTCAACCAGAAAAATGCCCTGCTGGAGGAGCACGTGCGGTTTCTTCGGCACATCACGGCGCCTGTGCCGGACGCGTACGCTTTGGACGCGAGCTTGCAGATTCTGCGCGGACATGAGCTCAACAATGCCCGGTCGCGCGAGCAGAACCTCGGAAACGATCTACAGCGCGTTCAATTGGACTTGCAGCGCGCTGAGAAGGGACTTTTGGCGGAGCGGGCGGACAAGGTCGGGTTGGAGAAAGTGCTAAGGGCGGAAATTCTTAGGCTAAACGAGGAACTCTCGCAGCTCGCGGTTCTGCACAACGGGGTGAAACGTGGCGAGCGCGCCTCAAATCGAAGCCTCGAGAAGGCTCGGGCAGAGTTCGATGACGAGGCAGCGGAGATGCGGGCAGAGATAGAGACACTACGAGTGGCCTTGGTTGACTATTCCAAGCGAGAGGAGGTCGCCGCCACCGAGCGCGTGGAGGACCTGGCGCGGAAGAACGAAATCCAGGAAAACTTGACCAAAAGCGACGCCGTGGTGGGCAAGCTGAACCTCAAGGTGGAGGACCAGGCTGCGGAGTTGCGTCTACTAACGGCGGAGCTGGAGGCCTTGCGTGAGGTCCAGGATATGGAGTTCAAGGATGGGGCGCAGGTAAACGTCGAGAAGGCGCGGCGTCGGGAGGGGCTGCTGCAGTTGCAGGTGGACGAGTTGCGGAAGGAGAATAGCCGACTTCAGATGTCTTTCGGACCTCAGGCGGAAAAGGAAAAGGCCCAGGAGCAGGCCTGGAACGCGGAGAAGCAGCGCTTGGCGGAAAAGGTCGAGGCGGAGCGCTTGACGAGTTACAAGCTGCGGCTCATGAGCTGCTTTGAGGCGGCTGCCGACAAGGCTCGTCAGACCAAACTCTTTGCGCAGGTCCACGATCTGGCCCTGCGCTTGCAGGCGTCCACAGCGGCGAGTCTGGAGTTCCAGCGCGACAAGGAGTGTTTGTTGGAGGAGCGGGCGAAAATCTTGGAGCAGATCAATATACAGAAGCAGCGAGCCTTGGAACTGGACGCGCTCTTGTCTTCGAAGCGCACTGAGGCCCTCGAAGCGACTGCGCTCACGCAAAAGCTCACGCAGACCGTGTCGGAGCTGATGCGCAAGCTTGACGAGCGACAGGCGGAGTTAGCAGACGAGAGAACCGAGAGGGAAGCCCAGGCTGGTCTTTTGCGGAGCAAAGTCCGGGAGAAGGCGGGTTACGAGGTGGCGCTTTGCGCTGCGCAGCGGGAGGCGCCGAGGGAGGAGGCCAGAGTCAAGTCTCAGGTGGAGGATTTGGTGCGCTACTGGGTTTACCAGTGTGCGGTGCAGGAGGCGTGCCACGTGGTTTGGAAAAACCAGGTCAAGACTGTGCGAAAACAAAGCCAGGAGCTCCAGAGTGAGCTTTCTAAAATGCAAAACCGCGCTATCCGTGCGGAGACGGAGATGCACCAGTGTGTTGACCGCCTGCAGATCCAGCTCGACGACCTTTCTCTTGAGAAAAGAAAAGAAAAGCTCAGAGAAGACCGGCTGCAGATGGCGTTCGAGGACCGCGCGGGGGTTGTGTTGCGCCAGGTCCACGCTTTGGAAAACAAACTCGCAGACGAGCGAAAATCGAGAAAGGACCAGGTCGCACGAATCAAAGAGTGTGGTTTGATGCAGATCGAGGAGGCGCGTGGGCGGATCAGTGTTGTGATGGAACCCGAGCTTCTCGCGAACCGGGACGTGATCGACGACCTTGAATTTCAGCTCAACTCGCTCTCGCACGCGTTTGTGGAAACTCAGGACTCTTTGGCAAAGTCTCAGGCTGAAGTGCAGATCCTCAAGGAGCAGGTTATTACGGAAAAGCAGGTTGCGGACAAGGAGAAGCGAATCGTGGACAAGCAGAAGCAGCTCGCGGACTTGGAAGCAGCAAAATCCCAAAAAGAGCTCAGAAAATCACAGCTCGAGGTGGCAAACCTGCGCGACGCCGTCAAGGAGAGCAACCTTGAGTGTAGCAGGGTACTGACCTCGCTACAGACCGCCCAGCAAGTGATCCTCAGCAAGACCCAGAATGCAAGCGTGCGAGTCGAGTCCAAGATCGAGGAACAACTCGCCCAGCCTCGCATCTTGTTCTCTCGGTCGCCGCCCAGGCACGAGGTTTGCGCTGCAACCAGTAGTGAGACCGGGCTTTCCCACTTTAAGAAGATCAACCAGGCGCAGGAGAAACGCTTGCAAGCCCTGCAGGCCGAGCTCCACGAGATGGACCAGGTTTTCAGTCTTTCTCCTTCGTTGTCGTCGTACTCTCGGCAGATATCGAGGAATGCGTTCTCTAGATAGCCTCATGTACCCTCTTATAAACTATGAACAACAAAATCATGAAATGAAACCCCGCAATTCGCTGGATCTCCTTCCAAGGTCCTCCTTCCCGCGCGTCGTCGTACTCTCGGCAGATATCGAGGAATGCGTTCTCTATTTTGTACCCTCTTATAAACTATGAACAACAAAATCATGCGCTGAAACGCCGCAATTCGAGCTCCCGCTGGATCTCCTTCCAAACGTCCTCCTTCCCGCGCGCTCCATTTATCTCGACCTCCTCATTTTTAAAGTACTTGCGAATCATCGCGATGTTATCATGGTACGCCTGCAACCGCACCTTGACCTTCTCCTCCGTGTCGTCCGCGCGTTGAATCACGCGGTTTGCCACGCTCTGGCGCGAGGGCGGGTTAAAGTCGACGTGGTATGAATTGCCCGTGTGCGGATCGATGCGTCTCCCCACTACGCGCTCCACCAGTAGGTCGTCGGGCACCACTAGCAGCACAAAGCAGTCGATCTGCAATTTCATATCTTTGAGTGCCTCCGCCTGCGCGGGTGTGCGCGGGAACCCGTCAAGTAAAAAGCCGCGCTCTTGTACATCCGGTTCCCCTAGGCGTTGCTTCACTGCACCGATCACAATGTCGTCCGGCACCAGCTGGCCGGACTCCATCAGGGTCTGTGCAGCGCGGCCGAGGTCGGAGCCCGAGGCTACGGCGGCGCGTAGCATGTCTCCGGTGGAGAGATGGATAACATTGAATTTTTCGCGAATTAGCTCGCACTGAGTGCCTTTCCCTGAGGCGGGTGGACCGCCGATGATGAGTTGAAGGGGTCCAATCTTATTGGGGGTTGAAAAAGTTTGAGCATGATTTAATGCAGATGCAGAGGCAGAGGTGTATGATTTGGGTCGCTCTTGGTTATAGAATCCGAGGCTTGACTTTGTCGGGCCTGTGTGCACTTAAAATTAGAACCTTTTAGAAGATATACTGGAGTTTGAAAAAAGATGCAAAAACAAGTTGCTATTTAAACCATAGTTTTTATATCAACCCAAAATTATTCTCACAAAGAGGCCCACAGTCGAAACAGAAAGCCGAAACACCAATAACAAGACAAACGAAAGAACTCACTTGTATTGTGATGCGCTATAAAGGACTGCGCGGTATTTTCTGTGCTCTGAAGGCAACCCATATCCCCTAAAACCTCTCCTCTCCTCTCCTTCCGAGAGTCTCTGAAATCTTTTCGTCCGTGTTTTCCTCTTCACCATGAGGGAACCAAGTGACAACAACAAGGCGAAGCCAAACATTTTGCCCCAGAACATCCTAGACTCGTTCCGTGACAACCTTAACCTCCTGCTGGACTCCAAAAACACATTTCTAAAATCCAGAAAAAACTCCATCAAATTAGAGAAGATCGAGGAAACCGCGGAGCAAGTCTACACGATGCTGGTCTCTGCGCGAGACCTCCAGCCCAAGAAAATCATATGCAAGATCCTGTACTACGCGGCTGATGCGCTGCACTCCTCGCAGCTCAACAAACCTTTGTCGATATGGGAGGACCTTGATCTGGGTCGTGTTGACTGCATGATCGAATACCGCGAGCTAGATCACTGCGTGCCGCGGCAGGTGCGACGCCGCATAGACCGTGTGATGCACCACCAACTCGACCTCAGGGCCTTTGAGGTGACGGTCGGTCGGAACGATTTTGTAACTGATGAGAATGAGAATCTGATCTACAAGGACAGAAACAGCCCGAAGAGCCTGCCCAGGTCACCGGCCAGCCGCGCGCAGTTACTTTCCGGGTTTGACGACCTTACAGAGGACGTCCTTTTTCGTGCCCGCGATTTATTACTCAATGGCAATGACCACAACCCTCTTTTCAACAACGCGGGTTGCCATCCCGGCGTCAAAGTTTCTTGCGGTGGCCATGCCGTGTCTAGGTCCTTCGAGTTCCAATGTAAAAACACAAAAGGGACTCTGTCCGCGCGCTCGAGCTGGGCTCTGCCGTCCCGCGCCGAATGGGTCTATTTCGAGTTCCACGTTCGCACGTCTTCGTCTGATATCAAAGGAGACCTCAACCTCAGCGTGGGCGTCGCAAGTATGCACCTAACAACCACGCAAAGAGTGGGCAGTACTGACAAGAGCATTGGACTTGATTCAAACGGGTTTCTCATGATCGAGGGCCAAATCGAGGACGTTTATCCCGCAACAAACCTGGAAAATGACTCGGTCGTTGGGGTGCTCGTCCACCAGCAGCCCTGCCAACAGGCTGACCACAAAACCCTCAGCCTTGACTTTATCGTGGATGGCCAATTGGTCCTACCTTACTGCTCAGAGAGGGACGCTCAAGTGCTGGTGGCCGAAACCGACCTTCTTTGTCCGGTCGTCTCCTTTGACTCGGAATGCTCGCACAACTGCAAGCTTGTGTTGACTACGAATCAGGTTTCCTTCAAGCAGCACCACCTACTGGCTTCGCTTGTTCCGAGTGACTCGATGATTTTCACATTGGACCAGAGGCGAATTGGATTTTGATGGTGGTTTTGAATATTTTCATGCCGCAATGCTCTTTGAAGGATTCCTGAAAGTACCCGAATTGCCAATGGGGAGAAGGGTTGACGAGAGAGTATATGGCAAACCAAAACCACCCTAAATTTCCAACGTCTTATTTCCATTTTTTTTCGGATAAATACATCCACGTGCTCAAAAGTTCAGCGTGAAAAGATTCACGCAACAAAATCCTTTTCAAAACTGAAATCAAACAAAATTAAATCCCAATTTTCGTAAAAATTTCCTTCCTCAACTCTCCAATCATTCTCAACTCCCAATTATTTCCTAACCTCAAATACAGCGCCCAATTCCAATGACGCTCCGCACCTCGGGCCTTGAAAGCAGGAACGAGAGAAGACCAAGTCTTGGACGACATTCATCGAATATGATAAAGGCTAATAGAGGGTTCTTTGCGGACACAGATGGGTGTACAACCCACGAAGCAACAAGCCGCTGTGGAGGCCGCAAGATGTGTGTACCAGAAGTGGAGTGCAATGAACCTGGTCCTGGTACTAGAATGAAACGACGCTCCATGCTACGAAAGATCATTCCCCGCATCTTTCCGAAGCACATGACCTCCGGAGAGATCCTCAGGGAAGTCGCTCGCAGCGCTGGAGCGGAGGAGGTGAGATCAATTTTCGAGGAGGAAGAGGTGCACGAGAGCAAGAATGACGAGGGTTTGAATCGGTCTGAAGTACCCCTTGTGTGCTGATTTACCTGTGTTCCCTCTAAAACGAGATATGCCAAGCGGCCGTTCGGCTGGTTTGTTTGGGTGAGAAAGCTCTTGTTGGTTCGGGGGTAGAGGAGAGAAATCGAAAAAGAAAAAGAAAAAAGTCTTAAGTTATAGTTTGTATAAAAAAAAATATATTCTGAATCTGAGTTTAAACCCAGCTCATAGAGCCGTTCACAAATCTGCTCACAATTTCGTCTCGAGAAGAGCAGGAAGAGTTGGTTGGGGAAAATAGGTATTATAAGAAGTTGAGTTCAAGTTGTGGTTAGTTTATACCGGGAATAAGCCTTTGCAGCTATATTTATAAGGCAAAGAAGCGCTCGATTTTCTTGTGAAGGGTTTCTCGTTTCGAATTCCTGAGACTGGGAGTTAGTAGCAAAGATGCCCGATAAAGATGCGTTTGGGCTGCCGAGCGGGAAGCCAATGGGTCTGTCTGGTGGTAGCAAACGCAAGAACTTGGCTGTGAAAGTGGAGGAGGACGGGGAGGCCCGCGCAACCGAAGCGGCGTCGCCCAAGTCGCCCAAGGTCGGGCTGAACCGATCGATGTCATCGCGGGGGTCTAGTCGCAAGGTGACCACGAACCTGGACGCGAAGGCATACAAGCAGATGGTGTCGCGCTGCATGTACAACGACCCTGAGGAGGGCTACAAGTACCGGCCAAACAAGGGCCCGTCGCACGAGTCTTTGAAGTTTTTGATCCCCAAAGCCAACTCGGTGGCGGAGCCGATCAAGATGTGGATTCCCGATACGGTGGTGTACGGGGGGAGCAAGTCGGGCCAGCCGTTCTGGCTGCACTCCGGGGCGAAAGGCACGATCAAGTGCGTGAAGAAGTTCTCGCAGCGGCACATCCTGGAGAAGTTCGGGAACCGGCGCTACATCGACGACGTGGTGGCTGTGCTGAAGGAGCCGAACTGGAGTCAGAGTAGCGGGCGGAACGTGTTCCGGGGGAATACTTTGACGCTGCTTTCTACACGCGAGCTGAAGGACTTTTTGGCGAAGAACAGCGACTCGCCTGCGGTGCTGCAGCGGTTCGTTAAGCCGAAGGGCAAGAAGGCCTTCATGATCCGGAGCTGCTGGAAGCTCGGCACGCCGGGCTGCGCGTGGATGGTGTGCAACAAGTGCCGGTTCTCGGATGCGGACGTGCAACCGGATGCGCCGAAGCGGTTCGGCACCACTCTCAGCACGGAAAACTCTGTCACGGCCTTCAAGCTGAGCGGGAAGGCCGTGGAGGAGAGCGAGAAGAAGTGCACCAAGATTGTGGCGGCGATGGAGGCTGCTCTGGGCAAGCGCTTGGACGAGTTGGTAGTGGACTTCCTCAAGGACGACTCGGACCAGCTCTGGTTCCTGCAGGTCCGCGCGTACAAGCTGGTAGGCGAGGATGTGCACGGGAAGGGGGGGGAAAGCGACGAGGATGAGGCTCCGCGTCGGCGCAGAGCCAAGGTCCCCGAGGCTCAGAACAAATGCCGGTTCTGCTGCCAGGTCTTCAACTCGAAGCAGGACAAGGAGGGGCTACGGTACAAGATGACCACGCAGATGATCCTGGACACGACAGCGCACCTCAAGACGCGGCTCTCACACAAGGAGTTCCAGAAACTTCTGGGTGGTCAGAGTGGCGGAGACCTGGGCATGGACGCGTCTCGGCTGTACCACGCTCACAAGGTCTGCAAGACATGCTACGAGTTGTACCAGGCCGAGAAGGACCTCCAGGGTTTCGAGCGCAAGTTTGCCCGCGCGTTGGGCGTGCCCGTGCCATACACCGCGGACGACTTTGAGTCTGACGACGAGTCGGAAACTCCAAACACACTCGAGGAAGAAGTCAAGGACGACGCTAGCGCGTTCGATTCTGAAAATGAGGACGAGGAATACCAGGTTCCCCGGCTTTCTGCCGCGGAGAAAAAGGCTGAGCGCAAGAAGCTCATGCAGAGCAAGATGCTCGCGCAGAACAAAAAGGTAGAGGGTTTGCCGCCGATCGCGGGCGCAAGTAACGTGCCTGCGTCGCTCGACAGCACGGTGGCCAGCACGATGCCGGAGGAAGTCACGCTGTGTCGCTTGATGATTGCGATACACTCCTTGTACGACCTGCCCAAGTCTTTGATCGACCAGATGCTGGACGGCCGTAAGGGCCGGTTCTTCACTCTGCGTATGACGGCGTTCGGAAACCAGTATGACGTGGGGATTGACTTCAACAACTTCCACTTCCGTCAGCCCGCTGCTTCAGCTTCAGCTTCAGCTTCAGGGAGTCCAGGCTCGCCCACCGCTCTCGCGGCGAACCGCGGGTCGTCCTACCTCCCGATCCAGGAGTTCCGCGTATTCCACTTCTTTAGTGGGAACACTCCTGTGAACGGCCCGCTCCAAGACAACTCTGGCCTGGGCCAGTTCCTGAACGCCCAGCCCAACCTCAAGGTTCAGCTCATCTGCAACCCCAAGGCGAACAGCAACGGGGAGTTTGACGACTGGTACACGCTAGAGGACAAGATGACGAACGATGGTAAATTGATCATCGGCGAGGGCCAGATCCCGCTCCTGCAGTTCCGCTCGCCCTTCGTCAAGAGTGTCGACTCGTTTGTGCCTCTTGGGCTCCACCTTGACATGTCGCAGGTCAAGATGAGCGTGGGCCTGGAGCGCACGCGAGAGAAGGTCGACCCGCAGACGATCATCTCGCGGGGTGGCGATGTCAAGGAGCACCACGGGTTGTACCTCCCGCACGATCTGTTTTACACGTGCGACCCCTTGCCTGAGGAGTGGATGAGCGCTTTGCAGTACAGCGGGGTGAATCGCGACTCGCATGCGGGCAGTGGCCTGGTCAGTCCCTACGCTGGCTCGCCCATTCGCCTCAAGACGCTCCCGGAAAAGAAGCAAGGAGAACTCAGTGTCGAGACAAAGCCCGCGAACCCGGTGCAGGCCGTCAAGCAGAGCCTTTTGAAACCCAAAGACAGCCAGGATACTGAGGTTTATTGCGTGCACGTCAATGTCAAAAAAGCGCACAACCTGCACTCTGCTCTTGACAATAGCGCGGACGACGTACCCTGCTGGTACACCACGTACGAATTGTTCGGGGAGACCTTCCGTAGCCCCGTGGCAAGTCTGCAAGAAAACGGCACGCTCGGCGTGGACTACAACCGCAAGCACTACGTCAAGGCTTCCAAGCAAGCGCTTGTCAAGTACATGGAGGGCCAGCAGTCGCTTATGGTGAATCTGGTGCGCAGCGTGTCGGCTTTGGAGCACCAGCGCGTGCAGACTCTCCGAGATATCTTCCATAACGCAATGCAGACCGAGACGAAATCCAATGTCACCGTGTCTGCGCTCCTGGACGCGATGCAGACTCGTTCGCAGCGTACCCAGGTCGTCGGCACCCCAGAATGGGAGTCGGTTCTTACGGATCCCATCTCGCTCGGCCTGCAGGACCACTTTAAGACGTACTGGAGCTTTGGGACTTGTTCGGAAAATACCTCGGAATCAGTCTCGGAACTGGAAAATACCACCGAGACTGACCGCACTCTGTACGAGGAGGAGTTCCTGGCCACAGGCCTCCTGCTCCTGCGCCTGCGCGAAGTCTTCCTCAAGGCCTGCGAGGGCCTGAACGAGATCTGCAACGCGACCGATGTCCAACGCGCCGTGGCCGACCAGAGCGACGCCATCTTCTTCCCGACGCACCTCTTCGCCGGCAAGGTTAACACGAACGAGGACTATCCCAAGAACTCCTCGCGTCAGGTTGTGGCAGCGCGCTTTCTCAAGCAGCGCGACACCTTCCTGCGCCTCGTGGCCGAGCACACGGAAGCGAACGACAAAGACACACATTTGTCCTGGAGTGAGGTGCTCCAGACTCTCGAGCGCTCTCTCGCGCTCGCGAACGACCTTTCCAGCGAAGAATTCCCGCCCGTCCCCGTGCCGCGCTCCGCAGTGATCCAACAGATTCACTCTGGCCTGTGGAACCTGAACAACTCGCGAAAAACCGGGATCAGTGTTACCGTCGACGGCTCCAGCTCCAAAAACCCTAATAAACAGCCCCGCAAACTCGTGCGCCAGGACGAGAAGGACCGCACTCTCTACGTGTGCGACGTCCCGCTAGACCCGCTAGAGAAGGGTGGCGACTCCGTGGACGGAAGTTTTGACGTTATGAGCAAGGTTCTCGAGGCTGACTCCAACCTCGCCTCGGAGACTGCCGGCAAGCAAGTCCTCACTGAGCTCTTCGAGATTGAGCGCCGCCGCCCCAGCGAGAAGACAAAGGTGGGCGATCTTCTCTATGCGATTGGTCGTAAGCTTGAGTCTGATGGCCCTGCCAAGAACAACGGAATTGTTGTCAAGTTCCTCAACTCGCTTGATTCGGATGAGGACGACGAGACCAACGCCAGCACGCTCGAGGAGTACCACCATCTCTTCTGCGAGTTCCTCACGGCATCACGCCAGGGCAAGCAGCCCAAGCGCTTTGAGTGCCCGCCCTACCTGCACGTTTCGATCTGGCTATACAAGACCTCGCAGGATGGCGCCTCTTTCAATAACCACGCGCCGACTAGTCCGCTCAGCCCGGAGCGCAAGCAGCTACACTACCTGTCCAAGCAGGGCAAGGTAGTGGTAGAGGAGGATATTTTCTTCCGATAAAACTCTAAAGTATACGATGAAAACTTGATCTTTTCATAGCCTGCTAGAAATGGAAATGGAAATGAAAGTGGAAGTCGTTGTCACGGGCTGTGGCTGTGTATTTTTGGCATTTCTGCTTGTCAAAGTAGTCGACGATGGCAGTTGGAGGCATGAAGCCTATTCCACCAGGGGCCTCTGGGATGCGGGCTCTAGTTTTTTCCAGGTTTGTTTTGCACGTCGCTGAGTGTGCCGTGAAGTCATACG
>JACKZZ010007342.1_pt1 | contig 10641 bp, 2 predicted proteins | sample 8027871 | NCBI WGS metagenome assembly JACKZZ01 (sample SAMN15724774, study PRJNA655200) | protist metagenome | isolation source: fluorescence activated cell sorting (FACS) single amplified genomes of... | place: USA: West Boothbay Harbor, Gulf of Maine | collected 2000-07-19
CTCACAAGTGTTTGTCTTGCTACACATGCAAGACAGTGGATTTTTAGCTATGTTTTCCCTTAGGAACCTTGCATGTGTTTTCCCTTAGGAAATTTTCTCTGTCATGTAGAACAAACTTGTGATGCAAAACCTGCAAAATTCTTACAGTGAAACACTTTTTTCGTACGATAAAGGAGCCAGTGTGGCGACAGAATGACTCGCGTGTGCTGATCAGTCCCCGCACGTACCTCAACGCAACGGAGAAGGTCATATCAAATGCAAAAATGTCTGGGTCTGGATGAGTGTAGGAGTTTGTCATGCAGATTTTGGAAGACCCATCATGTCTGTGATGCATGCTCACTCTAGCATCACAGATTTTGCGAGGGCTTCCTCATGCCTATACCGCATGAGAAATTCCCCGTCCGCGTAGCAAAAACTGGACTCCTGCTCCTGCTCGTGCAATACAGATTTTTGTACAATCCGAATCCACTTAGCACCCCACCCGGACATATTTGCAATTCATAGGGCACGAAGAAAAACAAGTACCTGGAAGACCGGTTGTTCGAACCGAATGGAGGTCTGGTGCTGACGTACGAAAACTAGAAATGCACCCGGTGCATTTCGAAATCTTAGTAAAAAAAGCTTCTTTACTTCTGTAAATGTAAATCTTTCAACAGCAAACGTAAGAACTGCAAGCAATGCAAAAATGTCTTAGGATTTCAACGAATTTGGCAAGGATAATCCAGAAAATTATATGTTTCAAACCGATTCAGATCATCTGATTACACAAATATAGCAAACTAGTTTCTAACTCGAACGTATCTCGTTGTAGCTTTTATCAGACGCACGGTGTTAGAGGTACACGATGCAGGAGCAACCTCGCGCTGCATTCGCTTGCAACAATCCTTGCAAGCGAATGAGGATCTTGTATGATTAGGTGCGGTCATGTAGAATAGTTTTCGAAACTAGATGCATGACGACGCCAAAGCACGTTTAAAGTACCCGTATTACACTATCCCAGTTAGAACCAATAGCGGGAATACAAGTCGGAATTGTGAGCAGTCCCCTGCAGGCAAGCGCCGACTCGGAATTTTCTGTAGATATATGTTTGTGAGAACTCCTTGAGCACTTATTCTTCTCCGAAACAAGTTCGAGAGAAGAAAACTATGGCTTACACTGTACACCACGGTAGGGACTGATGGAGGAACAACAAATTCGGAGGGCAACAAGGTAGAACTTCGAGAGCTTCTTGCGCAGGTTCTCTGTCTGCGCACCCAGAAAAAAGAATTCTTCCGAATGAGACAAGTGACAGCACTCATTCCTTCGTTGTCACCGCGAAAGATGTTGGAACGTGTACGTGTTGCAGCAATCCTGTCACGTGCCTCTGTAAGAGCTTGGAAAGATCAGCTGCTTTACGATTCGAAAGTCGAAACGAACAATGACACAAAGATCAGTAGTTCGCAAAAGCGTTCCTTCCTGACTATCTAGATCACCGCAAACACAAAGTAAATGTTGTGCCATGGATCAAAGAAAGTATTTACTTAGCTTTAGTACTATCACCCTCGGATTTCTAACTTTAGATACAAAAAGAAGGTACCCAACATGATTTATCGGACCTTTCAGCGATTTGTACGAAAATTTTTTTTGCGAGCAAATTTTAAGACTTACAGTACAACTACTTGGACATTTTGTACACCCAATGAAATAAGAGTTCTCACCATTTATTATCTCTGCGACAAGAATGTTGTTTTCCTACGCAAAGACTGCTAGTGCGGCTTTCGCACTCTGCAGCGCCGTGGCGCACGCCGCATCAGCTGCACAAGACAGCGACGTAGCCATGGAAGTAAATTCGTCAGCGACGAAGTTGCCGGAGGACATCAAGGAACAGCCCATCCCTGAAGAAGTTTTGAAACCAAAACAGGACGTTGGCCTTGAGCCTGGCGAGGGCGCCTCGGACTCCGATACCACGAGCACGGACGCGGGCGACGAGGATTCGGACTACGATGTGGAGATGTTCTCACCCAGGGGCACGGCTTACGATGGCGAGGCGGAGAGCAATCCTGAAGACACCGAGGCTAATATTTCCGAACTGCCCTATCCTGAGTGCGGGGAGAGCAGCAGCAGTTTTCTACGTGTAGACGAGCTGTTGATGGCACAAGCATCAGTGCAAGAAGAACACCAGGCAGCTGCACAACCAGGTAGTGCTACTACTCACTCAAGCACTCGACCGGAGGTTCGGTCCGCGCCATCTAAATACGATCCCATCGAGGGGCCGCAAGCTTTCAACAGTTTTGACCAGCCCGGCGCGAACAAGTGGCTCTCCGACCACACCGCTCAGCTAATCGAGCTGCGCCAGGTGCTTCGCCCTGACATTGTCGGAAAGCAGAACACCATACTGCCCTGGACCCTGCGGGGACTGACGTGGAACCTGATGCTGCAACAGCAGCGGATGGTGTTTTTGGGCGAAGACAAGGAAAACGGGGATGCCAAGCAGATCTGGCTGAGTCCCTGGTCATTTCCGAATCCGCTCGACTTGAACGGGAAGAAGAAGAGCAAAAAAAAGCCCACGAAAGTGCTGACAACGAACCGCGAGCCCAACAGTCACTGGGAGGCGCGAACGGTGAGCCAATTCGAGAAGATCATTTCTCTCATGCGGAAGGAAAATCTGGCTTTCGCCTTCCTGCAGGAGGTGGGCATGTTGCGAAACGACAAGTACCAACGGGACAGCTTGAAAAAAATCATGGAGAAACTTCGTGCCGCGGGCTACGAAGCGCTCACCACCGCAAAGGACACCCAGGAGCTGATGATTGTGTACGATCCGAAGCAGATTGTGCCGCATGAAAATATTAACTACGGGGACGCCCCCGCTAGCGATACCGATACCGATAGCGATCCTCACCTCGAGGGGCTGTGGCCGCAGACGCGGAAAGGCGAGGTCGTCGGTAAAAATCGAGCGGCAAAGGCGCTGTTTAAGATCGTGACAGAAACGAAGGAAAATAACCAACCCCCGCCCTTCGAGGAGCAATTGGTGATGCTTGTGAATTTGCACCTGGACTACGAGGAGGAAACGTATGCCGAGAAGATTTTCACCCTGCAGCTGGACAACCAGTGGAATAACATTGCCACAATTCTGGGCGGCGACACGAACCACTGCACGTTGTGCGGGATGCTGCAGATGACGGGCAAGGGCGACCGTGCGACGAGTCTTGGGAAGGGTGGACAGGTTAAAGAATCGAGTCAGGAGTACGCGAAATTGGAGAAAGATCTTCTGGGTTATGCGATTAACGAACCCAAAACCGTGGAACTCGACGGGCTGGTCCGCACCCCGGTGGACTTTCACGACGTAGCGGTGCCACCCGCCCTCGCCAACACTCTTCTAGCGGCTGGGCACAGTCTGCCGATTTTCAACGCAGATCCAGTAGTTTCCGCGAGTGAGATCGACGGGTTTTTCTTCTCTCCCGCGCGCTGGGGCTACACCCGCGCGGCGGTCCGGAAGTTGGAGTCCGAGCAATGGGGGGTGGAGCAGGGCCACGACAATTGGGAACAAAACAAGCTGGTGCTAGAGAAAGTGGCGGCCGACGACTGCTTTTCGACATCGAAACTCGGTTTTCCGTGGTTCAGACCGGACTTGGCAGACGAGTTCGCAGCGTGTGTCGCGCAGGGGGAAGTAGATGCCGAGGGCGGACAGGCCTACGAACACTGTTTCAACCAGGAATGGCTGAATAACAACCACGAGCAATTTCCAACGCTAGCGAAAATCCTGTTGACACGGTACGCTCCCAAGAAGTAGCTGTTGGTTCCTTTAAGTACTTTCTGCGTGTGAAAATTGGCTGGAACGATGTCATAAAACGCGTTTTTGGAACCAATGATAGGTTGATAGGACTGCATGGAAATTGCTCTTGAGTGTACTATGTAGATCCTGGAAATCGTTGTAAGATTGACAATTTGTTTTTTTGGAAGAAGAGCACTGATCGCTACTCCTACTCGAGAAATAAAACTAGCAAGTCCACATATCGAGCGCGTCCACGACACGTATAACGCCCCTGTGGATCACGCTGTTGACTCCTGCTCAGTGAATGATTTGAACGCTAAGCATGCACATAGATACGCCTCCAGGTGGTCAAATACACGATGTATGTACCCAGCGACGCTCCGACCCACAAGATAGCCCGGGTTCGGGAGGGAACTTTTTTTGATACTACACTATTGTAAAATTTACGCTGTCATAGTCACTATCATGTAGTTCTACTCTGTTCATATACAAACTGCACAAAGCTTGCACTCACAGGAAAATTTGTCTGTAAAATTGAACGACTTGCGTTGCCACATAAAAAATCGCGTGCGATTGCTGTCGTGCCTTTCATATGACGGAAAGTGTTCTACGACTTTTTTCTTATTCGCTCTGTGTATTAAATGTCGTGCCTCGTACTCGAAGCTTCGCAGTTGGCATGTCAAGTGAGTGACCGGCGCTGACCAGACCTTCACGAGAATCGGGGAATTAGAATATTTACCGCAATGCGAGAGCTAAGCAATTAATGCCATGAATTAGAGTGAGCGTGTCCACGCTGAAACCCTTTCTGTCCAGAAGAGTGAGATATGAGTCGATGTTTTCTACGAGATACGAAAGAGATGGCTGACGTTGATCCAGAGTCGGAACGAACGCACGAACGGACGGCGACGGAAATACGAACCAACCGGCAGATTCGCGGAGCTGCAGACCGGAAGGATGGCGTCGCCTTTTACTCTCTCTCGCGCGCGCGCATGGTAGCACTTTGTAGTTTTTTTGATTTTTTTCGTTGCAGGAAAACGTTTCTGCATGCCACTGGAAAATGCAGAGAGCCAAAGATACGATCCGTTTGAGCAGGGTGGTGCGCTAATATTGACAGCATAAACTCTGTGTACAGGTTTTGCCAGGAGAAGGAGTCAAGGGCACTGGACAAGCAGAATCTAAAGATGCGTTCGACCAGGCTGGTCACCAAGCTCTTCCGGATCAAGTATCCCCGGTCCATCATGCAGCGGTATATTTTCTTCTCAATTTTTGTTTTTGATGAACTTTCTGGAGTACGTAGTTCTTCCTTAGTTCACGCACAGCCAAACGATACGATGACACTGACATACAACTTAGTAGGTACATCAGTCCGATATTTTTCGAAATTTTGTAAACAGAAAACGATTTCTGGAATCGCGCGAAAGAATCATCGCGGTGCAGTACGGCGCTCCTCGGTGCCCCGGGTCGTAGCGGCTGGCGTGGCTGCTGGCTTGACCGGTTCCGCCGTGAACACCTGCACTGCATTGCCGCAGACCAAGACGGGCGTGTCCGAGTCGGTAAAGAACTTCGAAAATCAAAACCTGCATCACCTCTCTTTTCGATCTGAAGTTTTTATTGTGAAGTGCAGTTTTTTTTTATCTTCGTAGTGCCTATAATCATGTACTTATTTTAAAAAATGAGGTCAAAGATGAAAACGACGAACGAGGGGAAAGGCGGAGCATGCGGGTCGGCGGAGACGGCGAAAGTGAGTACGCAGAAGAAGCGGTGGAATTTTTGCAGGAAGGCGAGAGTGAAAAGGACAAGCAAAAAAATCCTATGTCTCTCGCCTTAGGAGCAGCTCACCTGCGGAACCTGGCCAGACGCTTTTCAGCTACTTCTTCCACTACTCCTTCTCCCACTACCACGTCGACAGACACGGAACGTCCAAAGAAAAACACGGAACGTCTAGTGCAAGACACGCAAGATTTTGAGAACGCCGACAGACACGGAACGATTCAATGGGTGCCGACGTGGGAAGATTACCAAGCGATGTCGCCAGAGCGACAACGAAGAATACTGCTACCGGTAGGTGTACAGTTACCTGGTTGGCCAGCTGATCTCGATGATAAACACCTAAGGGAATGAAATGAATAGTTATGGCGGATATTGAGAGGCCGCTGTCAGAGCACCGAGAGGCGTCGAGCAGTTTAATGCGACTGAATCCAAATAAAGATGACATTGTGGAGATGGACAATATTTGGAATTACAGCTGGAACAACGGAGCGCACTAGATGTGAATGGCTTTTGCGTTCCATTGCAGCGTGAGCAAGAGAGCAAATCCAGGAGCATGCTTCATGGCTTGAGAACGACATGTTCTTACTTAAGGCCCTGACCAGGTCGCAAATTAGATAGATACCGCTTGATCGACAATTTCTACGCGAACGATTCTTGCTGTAGTGCTTTTCACATGGAGGAATCTGGTCTACCACTTTGTTTTTTCATATTCGATCAGTGCATCAGTCGTGTATCGTAATCGAAGCTTCGCAGGTTGTATAGGTGAAAAGAAGTTTTTTCTGATGTGGGTTAGCTTTTTGTTTTTTCTTCGCTGGATCAGTTTTTTGTTGGATTTTCACCTGTGAAAAGCTTGTTGACGCCATACAGCTCGCTGAGAGGAGCTGAAAGTGATCTTTTGAGGGGCAGTGAGTCAGTCGTCCCTCTTTTCGATAGAATACTACAGTCGTTTCTTCGTTTCGCTTTTCATGGGAACCTCGTTTCGTTCGGCACATCTGTCGATTTCGTCGTTCTATTTTTGACATTTCCGGCCATTCCCAGATCGGTTTTGTCGGTACATTTTTTTCGCCGAAATCGTACTGAACCCATTCAGCATATTCATCATCATGCTTCGACGCGTTTGCTACCTTTAAGGGTATCGCTTCTGTATAGCCCCCTTGTGTTTCTCTTTTTTCGAGGGTTTTTGGCGCGTTCTGCTTTCCCCAGCGTCTGACTATTGTTAAGCCCGGAATCTGTTTTTCTGCTTTTTCTATTTCCTCCTGCAGCTCTAACGCTATCCCTTGCTCTTTCCGCAGAAGCCCCCGTGTTTTCTCTTTCATCTCGTCGTAATCCAGCAAGCACACGCACACTCCTCCACTCCCTTCGTGTTGCTGTTTCTTCACCATCTCTATTGCTCTTATGGCGTTATTGCAATACGCTACGAATTTTCGCTCTTCTGTCCTAACTTCTGTCTTTAGGTGGTCCTGCCTCGTTTCAATTGTTGCCATGTGTTCTTCTTTCCCCTTCCATTCCTCTACTGTTACCATCGTAGCTTCTTCTTTTTCCGTGTGTTTTACCCATATTTTCGTCATGTAGTCACTCTGTCCTTTCTTGCCTTTCCCCCCTGTTCTTATTTTGTCCGCAAGCAGACTCCTGTCGCATCTGTACACGTGTTGGCTTTGTACCATCTGCGGTTTTGCTTTGTTAGTTTTTCCTACTATTCCTACCCCCCGCAGGTCGCTCCCCGCAGACAACCTCACCGATGCTCCGTCTCTGAGTGCTTGCAGTAGTGCTATGTCAGCTTCTTTTCTCTTCATTATTTTTCTTTCCACAGCTCTTGCTATTCCTGCCTTCGACTCCCCCACTACTTTGAGTGGCATTGTTGCCATTTGGATGAAACCCCCCGGGTCTGTCAAGTAGTTTGCTTGGGCTGTTGCTCTTAGTGTTTTCAGCCCCAGCGTGAAAGGGTCTGTAATTCCTAGCATGTTCGCCCCGAAAACTACGCGGTAGAAAGTTTCTGCATTTGTGTTCGTCTTTCTCATCAGTTCTTCCACCGTTTCCTCTGTCATCCCTATCGTCTCTGCTATTGTTAGCGATATTTCTCCTAGCATTGTCGCCCAGTCCTGCATGTCGAAATAGAGCTGCATCACCGGTAGAAAGTATATCATCGACGACACAAAGAACACTTGGATTATCCACGCCAGCTCCTCCCCCTCTAGCTTTTTCCGTCTTGACATTACCTGGTAAGCCAGATGCTGCCCTATTCCTATGCTTTGCTGAACTTGGCTCCTGAGAGCCTTGCGCTGTCCCTCCTTGTTCGTTGGCACTATCCTTATTCCTAAGATCTTCAGGAAGTCCTTCTCTTCGAACATTATTCCAAAAGGCTGGAAAGCCTGCCGCAGAATGCTGATTTTCGCAGGGTCTTTCAGCGACGTGGCAAATTCACACTTCAGGGGCGCCAGAAATTGTCCTTCTGTTTCATATATTTTTTGGCACGCCCAGCGTGCTGCTTTCAATGCTGCCGCTACCACTTCTATATCTTCTACAAAAAACTTCAGGACAATGGTCCCGTCGTCCACATATTGAACCGCTAGGGTCCATTTTCTCTTGTTGTCATGCGGGAGGTTTCCCATGTAGTATCGAAATTCCGTCTTTCTTGCTTTTTCGCCCTTCTTCTCTTTCCCTTGCCCTGTTGTGACTTTTTCTCCTCTCCTATATCCCGTTACTGGTGGTCCGGCCTCCTTTTGGTATATTTCGTCCACCTCCGTCCGGTGGTCGTAGTCCCGAAAGCTTGTGTCTATGTCCCCTCCCTTGTATAGCCTTGCTATTCTCGTGCGCAGCTTGGCCTCTGCTTTCTGCAGTCTTTCTCTGTTTGTTCTCCCTTCTTCGTCAAAAACTTCTTCCAAAAATTCTGCTACAATTTCTACGCCCGGGAGAAACATCAGAGTCCCCCCGAGCATCGTTTCCACTGCGCCCTGGATGAGCTCTCTATGTCTGACTACGTGACCGTAGCAATCCCCATTTCTTATCCATAGGTCTTTTGTCCACGCTGTTATTATTATCAGCTTTATAAAGCACGGGCGCAGCTTCGCTGTTCTGTATGCTTCTACTGCTCTCGGTATTCCAATGTTGTTGAAGTAATTGGATGCATCTAGCCCGAACACAATTGTTTCCTGCTTACTTCTTTCCTCTCCCTTTTTTCCTTGTGCTTCCTTCTTTTTCTCTACCCCACCTCCTTCGTGACATGTCTGTAATACCTGTAGCGCTGTCGCTTGGCAGCTAGCCCCTGGCTTTGACGCCGATCCACACCTTGTAAACGCATCATTTTTGTCGGCTACGCGCACCATTTCGAAGACTACCACACTGAGCAGCACTCGCATGATCGCTGTCCCCTGTATCACCGTCCGAATTTTTTCTATTGCCGTCGTTGCTGCTGTCTGCTTTTTCAACAGCTCTACCTGTACCGCGTTCAGGTGCTCTTCCAGCAACGCCGGCTGATTTTTTTTTGCGTTTTGCTTCATTTCAAATTCCTCTACCTCTTTTAAGAATCTATTAAACACCTCCGCCAGGATCTCATATTGCTCCGGCGTGAGTGCTTTATAAATTCCCATCCTGAGGCCATCCATGCCGGCGGCCTCAGGATTGAGTCTTTTTACGTGTTCCTTTAACTGTGGGCCAGTAAAGCGTAGGCTTTTAACCTCCCTGCATGCTTGCGTTAGCTGCCCCAGTGCTTTCTCTAGCTCCTTTGCGTCATAGGTGTGCTTCTTTCCGTTCTCCTTCCTCGTGAGTTCACACTTTAGCAGGTGGCTGCTAGCAATCCTCTCCGTCGCTGCCTCTACCCCTTTCACTAGTATTCCGCCTACTGTCACTTCTTTCGCCTCTCCCATTGGCATTCCCCTTCCTACTCCACATATCGCTTCTTTTACTTTTCTTGCTGTTTCGTATATTTCCTTTTCCGTCTTTTGCCCCTTTTTTGGCATGTGCAGAAATGACTGCGCCCACTCCTTTTCGGCTGCCTCCGCCTTTTCTTTTTCCTCTTCGCCTTGCTCCCCTTCTTCTTGCTTTATGTTTTTCTCTTCTTTCCGCTTCTCTCTATTTTGCTTCTGCCATTGAGCCTTAGACTTCCCTCCCTTTTCTACTTTTGTCACCTTGAGGACTCCCGCCTCGTTCAGTTTGTCCATGAGCCATTTCTGTACTCCCAGCATTGTTCTCTGCTCTGTTGGTATTGTCCCTGCTTTTTCCATCGTCTCCTGAAGCCTTTCTAGTGTTATCGATTTCCGCGGCCACTTCGCTACCTGTCTCACCGGATTGGCTTTTTGGAAATTTTTCTTCCCCTTGATTATTTCTATTCTCCCTTTTGCGCTTTCCACCGTTGGCACCATGATTGAGTACCGTGCGTTGAATGCCCATCGCTTCTGTCCTTTCGCTTGCTTTTCTTTTTGCACTTCCCCTATGCGCTTCGGGGGCGGTATCCATACCACGTCTGCAAGTAGAGCTACGTGGTCCGACTCCTCCTCCTGGTTTTCATCTTGTTCCTGATTCTGATCCCCGTCCTGTTTTACCTCTTGCGGTATCTGCACCCTCTCGCAAACTTTCGCCACCACCCTGCCCCTTTTTCCTGCTATTGCCATGAAGTCAATCGTGGTTGGGTTTTCTTGGCTGCGGTAGCATGTTGGCCCTCCTGTTGGCAGTGTCTCCGCGTGCTTGTTCAGCATATTTTCTAATGGCTTTATCACCTCCTCGAAATATATCTTCTGCACCCCTGTTTTTTCTCTTTCAAATTTTATCTCTCCTCTTTCTTCTATTGCGTACTGACAGTTGAGGTCGCCCGTCATTATTGCCATTCCGCATTCTTCTATCATTTTTTCGAGCTTTGCGGTCATTTCTGCCATTTGCTTGCGAATAAACATCGCCTCTTCGCTGTCTTTTATGGGTGCGTCCTTTGCTGGCCTGCGGTAGAAGACCACGACCAGCATTCCTCTTTCGTCTTGCGCTGCTACCATCCATAGCAAAACGTCCTCTTTATTGGTTATGTCTTTCCGCAGGAATGTCCCTCCCATATCTTTCCGAAGTATCTCCGCACTATATAAACTGTCAGGCAGCCTCTTTGGCTCTTCTATGTATATCACCCCCACTGCCCCCGC
>JACKZZ010010779.1_pt1 | contig 10639 bp, 9 predicted proteins | sample 8027871 | NCBI WGS metagenome assembly JACKZZ01 (sample SAMN15724774, study PRJNA655200) | protist metagenome | isolation source: fluorescence activated cell sorting (FACS) single amplified genomes of... | place: USA: West Boothbay Harbor, Gulf of Maine | collected 2000-07-19
CGCCATAACCATAACCATAAACTCTTCGCCATCTGTAAATTTCTATCGAGAAGATGGCAGATAAAAAGAAGAATCCCGAAAAGTTTGAGCGCAATCCTGATCTGAAGCGGGACACCTTCAGCTGCATTGTTGGGGAGTCAGTCGCGGAGGAGGCACAAGAGCGTCTACATTGTAAGAGCAAGAGCTTCAATCGTCTAGTGTCGGAGGAGGTCGCGACAGCGTTAGCGGAGGTTCTCGCTCGATATGTTGCTAAGAATCCCGATAGTCCTGTAGGCCATGCGACCGGCGGTGTCATGGTGGATGTCTTCAAGCGAAGAGTGTGGGACTTTGCGTTTGTTGGGGTGAAGAAGGAGCATGTCGACGAGTTTCGAAAAGCGCTCGCCGCCTGTGATCTGAACGTCACAATCAAAGAAGCGACAACGCGAGAGGCTCCGTCTGCAGAAAATGCGAAGGAAATGAAGCGGGATAGATTCGGCTACAAAATCGGGCACGTGCCGACACTGATGGAACTCAAGAGCAAACTAGCAAATTGGGGAAGACAGAAGAGTAAGATGACTTTTACGACGTAGATGTTATCAACAAGAACATCTTTCCATAATTTGCAATTTCTTTGAGCTCCTGTTTGCAGAAAAGCCATTTCCGTATTTCACATTCAGATGTCGCTCTGGTGGATAAGACCGTGCCTCTCTTTACGCAGTATGAGTACCCAATCCAGCTGAAAATGAAGCACACATTCACAAGAACCATGTGTAAGGGAATTGTAAAAAGGATGAAGGTGGATTGTGACAGCAGTGGATACGACGTGCCGGGCTGGGCTGACGTTTCGAAGGCGAATCATGGCATCGTAACGGACCAGATCTTGACGTGTCCGAAATATTCGAGGGACATTGGTTACAGAAACAAGTGCGAATTTTCCGCTGGTATCGCCGACTGTTTGACCACCACCGAGGACTACCCAAAGGACTGCCTTGGCACACCGTTCAATGTGGGGTTCGTGCAGCGTATGGAAAGCAGCAACGAGCAGGTCGTGGGGAGCCCGCAGGACTTGCCGCATATTCCCAAATCCTGTAAGCGGGTCGCCGAAATCTTCAGGAACGTGATAAAGGAGTCGGGCCTCCCTGTGTACCGGCGTGACCGAGATAAGCGAACAGGATTTTGGAGGCTGATTATGTGTAGAGTGGTTGACACTGTCGAAAAGAACGATCCTCTCAGCACTAGCACCCTGAGTTCAGCCGCGAAGATGTCCGAGAATCCCAGCATGTCTAACACTTGGCGCTTCGACCAGCGGTTCGATTTGACAAGAGCCGAGGGAGAATGTCAGTTCCAGGATCAGGAGTTGGAGTCCCAATATGTTCCGCCGGAGAAGCAGCCGATTCTTCTCGTCGTGCAGACGACCATCTGCCAGGATCTCGGCTTCATTAGAGCAATTCGAAACTTGTTGGTGAAGCACTTCATCCAGGGCAACACGACGTGCAATGTGCAAGCCATTTACTTGCAGATGAATGACGGAATGTCGGACGCGTTCGATACTCTTTCGCATGTAATCAACTTTGCGTCGGATGTCAACAAAGGCAAAGAAATCGGCACCGATGCCGAGGAATCCGTTAGCAACGTTTTGGGGAGAATGCCTAAATCTGGCGAGAAAGAGATCGTGGAAACTGCGGAGTTCATTCAAGGAAAACGCAAGAACAAGCACTTCAGCCTTGGGGAGCTGTTGACGGACACTGCGGCGGAGTCTACGGCGGAGCGCAGCAGTCCCGAGAAGGAAGATTGTAGTGAGGTGGAGGAAGTCGAAGACAAAGAGCTGCGAACTGCAACCGGGAACCTTATGCGCCAGCGCACCAAGAACGAGAGGAAGAAAAAGCTGAACAGAAACGTGAATCCAGATCAGATGCTCTACCACATTTTTGGGCCTCAGCAGCTGGAGATGCCTTTGTGCGGTTTGAAATTCCAAGTTGGGCCCAGTTCCTTCTTCCAGACGAACTCCATAGTGACACAAAAGCTCTACACAAAGGCCTTACAGTGGGCTGGCGTTCTCGACAAAGACGCACCCTTGATGATAGGCTGTTTTGATCTCAGGAATATGTCCTCGCGCACAGGTCAGGAAGAGAGAAACGTGGAGGAAGCGATCAAGGACGATACTACGGCGTTGACTGCACAAGAGAGGAGTCCCAGTAGTGAAAAGCATGCGATCCCAGCGGCGAAAAAGCGTTTGATTCTGGATGTGTGCTCTGGCGTCGGCACCATTGGTTGCATCGCAGCGAGACATGCGGACGAGAACACTCATGTCATCGGTGTGGAGTTGATCCCCGAAGCCGTAGTCTCTGCCAACAAGAATGCAGAACTGAACAAACTTGAGCGCTGTCAATGGCTGGCCGGGAAAGCCGAAGAAGTTCTTCCGCAGTTGTTTGAGTACATTGCAAAATGTAGGAGTAATCCAACCGAAGCTGTCGCAACACAGTTCAGCGAAGAAAACGCTGGCAAACAGATGTCAGTCGATGGTGTCGCGGGTGATGCAACAATGTCGGCAACTACCTGCCTGTGCAACTTCCCGGAGGTTTTCAGGAAAATCAACGGGACATTGTCTGCGCCGGAGTATGAGAGCATCACTGCGATTGTGGATCCGCCTCGCGTTGGATTGCACAAGGACGTTTGCACAGCCCTGCGTGAGAACCAAGCCATCGACAAACTCGTCTACGTGTCGTGTAATCCAGATAGTCTCGCTGAAGACGTGATCAAGCTCGCGCATCCTCGAGGAAGCGAACAGCGGTTCGTTCCGTTCAAGGCGGTGCCGGTCGACATGTTTCCGCACACCATTCATCTGGAGACGATCATGTACCTAGAGCGCTATGTACCGCAGAAGCATGACCAGCTTTACTACGGGGATCCGGTGTGGTATGCCAGGGCGAAGAAACAAGCTGCCGAGGCGCAAGCCGCGGCCGCTATTAACCAGAACTCCACAAAAGAAGAGCAAGACTTGTTATGTGGCGAGCCCTCTGCTAAAAGGCAAAAGCCGTCCCCGGTGAAAGAGAAGCCGGATGCTGAAACTGAAGCTTAGAATGGAATCTACGTCTGAATTTGTCGCCGTGGAACATGCCCGCGCGAGCGGGGAATTCTCTTGAACATAAAGTTATCATTTTCGATGTGCATAATCTGTCGAAGTTTGTTGAGTAATTGTTCTTCATTGAATTTGACGTTAGTGCAAGAATTCAAGCCGACTACTTGTGAGGTTTTGTCTGGCTGAGTTGTCATAATCGAGGTCGTCATCGATTTCAGTGCCGCGTTTCCTACACACAAGCTAGGAGCACGAAGGACATCTCGAGGTTGAGGTATTCATGTCGTAATTCGTATGAATGGTGTCGGCAGTTGGTGGTGCACGAGCAAAGCCGAGCTGGCATGGGCGCCGTTCTCGGGTCGCGACAACAAATGATGGCGGGATCGATACCAGCAGAACTGCCAAAACGGCGAGGCCGCTGGTCAGGCAAGATACCCTCAACGGTGGTGGTAGGAGCCCTGGCATCGGTTTTTTCTCTAAAAAATCGAGCGTACAGCCTTCTATGGACCAATTGACAAGTGATCTAGCGAGCGGTTCCCAGCACTCTTCCGGTATGAAGTCGGCTCACACGACAGTTATGTTCCATACGAATTCACGAAGTTTACGTCGTGAAGGTACAGTTTCGCGCAATCTCGGAGTAAGCTTTGCGCCAGGAGGTACCAAGCAGAAACTCACTCATAGAGGCGCCAAGACGTTGATGATAGATTCTTACACAGACGCCCACAAATCGAAAAGTCCTGACGGAGCTAACGCAGCATGGGCGAGCAACAGCCTTTACACACGAGCGAAGTTGAAGTTACGGGGCTATCTGATGCAACAAGTCAAGGTGCAGGGATTCGGAGGTAAATCAGTTCTCCGCGAACCGACGTTAGTGTATAAGGATCGGCTTCTGGAGAGACTGATTTTTGAAGATTTGTTTGGGCAAAGATTACAGAGGTGCGTCTTTTTCATTTTCTACGTTCTGTTTTTGTGTCAGGCCTTGACGATTGCTCATCCTATCGACGCGCTGGTACCGGTGAACAATCACCTTCTCAAGAGACTACAGTATATAGAAGAGTCTTTTTCGATGCCTATGCTACTGGAGAAGCTGCGCGAAATAGGACTGCAAACGCGACTGTATCATCCCTTCGACATGCGGTATCGGACCAGACCATCAAACACTAAGAAAGCGTACTTCAAGCGTCCAGGTACAGCATAATCCGTTTTTTCGTTTGATAGCCCTTGCTGGAGCAGGCTCATAACAACAGTAGACTCCATAGATTTGTGATAGAATTCTTGTTGCAGTTCCTGCTCGGAAGGCTCGAGTTGCAGCTTGATAATCCCGAATTCAGAATTTCAAAATTTTCTTAGCCCAGTTTCCGCCACGGAAAGTTGTGCCCAGGCGATTGCAGCCTCGTGTCGGTCACGTGATGACAATAACCGGTTGGTTCCGACGACAGTCAAGCAGCTTCAATAGATTAATCGAGAAAAGAAGTCACGGTGATGACGGAAAGCTGTGCTGGAGCTTGTCTTTGGACACTGGTTTCGCGTTGGGTGATGCTGTAGTGTCAAATACCCGAAACTTCGATGGCGCATCCAGCTTACCATGGCCGAGTGATCAGAAAAGCGCCATCAAATCAGACACTTGGACGTTCTTTGCGTTTGCGATTGCGACTCGAAAAGTGGATGCGAAGAAAATAAAATCTGCGGTCGACGATAATCTATCGACAGCAGGAACCTATCGGTTTGCCATTGGTGCGAGCGTCCACTCCGGTACTTTCGCCGCGTGGTCCTCTCCCGAGATGGACTGTGCGTCCGGTTACGTAGCTCTCGGCGATACTGTCGAAGGTCAGATGGTAAATCTGCACGTTCTTGACCACTTATTGGATGAGCGAGATTTACTGCAGCAAAACGACTGGGGCATGCCTATCGAGGAAGTTTTGGCTCCTTCCGGTATTGCTTTCGGAATTGAGACATCAATTTCGAGTGGCGGGCAGAAGACCCCAGACGAGAGTATGGACAGAACTGACGTCGATCCCAGCGATCCTGAGAACATTGAGCATCTGGCTACAGAACCAGCGAAGTGGCACCCCAACTCATTCCAAATTCCGTCAACTGAATATTTTCTGGTCAGTCCTCCTCTTGTGTCTCAAACGCGCTCGTCTTTGGTCCCATGCTCGCAGTTTTTTCCCGCATTAAAGAACCAGTTCGTCGACCTACAGATGGAACTGAGTGCTGGCAAATGCGGTGTCTTGGACAATGGATTTCCCAATATTCCTTGTCGTGTAGACGTCGCGGGAGAATATGCCGACCCTAACAAAAAACCTGTCTCGGAGCTAACCGCCTCACTTCTCGAAAGTCAAGATGGGTGGAGGCTTTGCGTGGATAAATCGCGATATGCAACAGGTAAGTACTGGCAAAACAGCGTCATTGAGTGGGTTAACAGCGAGGCGTCAGCGTACGTAGAATATTTGGAAGCCTTGCAGCAGGAGACACTCGTCCGTGGTGGAAACGTTTACTACACGGATCATTGGCTGGATTCACAGACGCAGAGTGTCGAGTTGGTCATGCTCCTGCTCAAACCAGACGACAGGATATTCACTCTGCTAAAGTGCGAGTGGATTGCAGATGGCCAGAAGGCTACTCGAGGCATCTACGACCATTGCACTCAGTATACGCACCGCCAGATGACCTCGCACGAACAGCAGTGGCTCATCTTCTTCACTGCTGTCCCCTTGCTTCTTTTGTGTTTCGATCTCAATATGCTGCGGAAAAAGTACCGGAAGATGAAACGGAACAGACAATTCTGGCAGCAAAGTTACGAAGGCATGCTTGACCACGGGGATGATGCAGAAAAAGCAAGGCAGGGACAGCAGATGAAGGAGCAGCTTCGCCTTACGTATCCGGTGATGGAAAAGATGGACTACTTTGATATCATTTACTGTTTGTGGACCTTTTTCTTCCTCGCGTTGAACCTTCTATTTTTTTACTCGTCTTCCCTTGAGGATACGAACGTTGGTGGAAATTGGGAAAAAGCCTTGCGTCCCATTCTTAGCGTGCAATGGTGGGACACAAGGAGCTCCATCGAACAATTCACTGAGTATGTGGGTTCTATGAGGGATCTGCTCGCCTTACTCGAAACGGGAAAGCAGTTATCACTTCTTGGCTCTGGTCTTGTGCTCCTTTCTGCTGGTCGCATCATCATCTTCATGCGTAGTCACCCCCGCATTGCCCTGCTCTACGAAACACTTTATCTAGCGAGTGACGATGTGTGGCATTTCATGCTTGGCTTCGTGTTTTTGTACCTGATTCTGGGCTTCATAGCTTATTTGGAATTCGGTCTGGGTCAGACGAATGCTTTTGGCAGTTTCTTCTCAGCACTGTACACTCAGTTGCAGATGATCATTGGCGAGTATCCGTTCGAAGACTACACACTCACCCGGGCGCCCTACATTTTCTACGTCTTCTTCTTCATTCTTTTCGTCGTGTACATTTTGCTGAACTTGTTCTTCGCCATCATTATCGAGTCATTTGCCCAAGTCAAGAATTCTGTCAGCACCTGTGTGGTGGAGAAGACTCTGCTAGCCGACGGGCTCCTGGCCTTCGTTATCCATCCCATAGTGTACAGGGCCGCGGACTTTCATCACAGAACTGATCTCATTCTACGTCTCTTGTTCTGGGACAACGACGTTGACCCTGAAGGCAAGTATTGGGCGCCCACAGCGTTGATATCACGCGAAGCCCTCCAGCAACAGGGCATCACGAGGAATGAAGTGGAGGGAGAATTTTTGTTGTATTACTACAGCTATTGCATCCCTGCGCTTTCGGAAGACACGAGCCCAGAGGAAGAAGACGCCGTAGCTCTCAGTCACAAGCGTGTGATGATTAATCTCTTGAAATTAACGGATGCTTTTGTTGCCAGTGTTCCGTCAGAGGGAACCGAAGTGAAAATGCGACGTGATAACGACGCAGGTGATGCTAAGATTTCAGAAGAAAAAGACATCGCTAACGACGCGGTTGACGGTCGTGCAATCCTTGATATTGTCAATCAAGTCCAAGCCGAACAGCTGATGCTTGAAGAGCGCGTGGGGGTGATGATAAAGGACAGCGAAGAACGTATACTGAACGCGTTGGAGAAACTTCAGGACGGATTGAAGGCTAGCAGCCCGATGAGTGAGTCAGCAGTCTGGCCGAGTCCTTTCAACTTAAAGTTGAAAACACTGGCACAGAAGAGGTGCCGAAAAGAAAAGCGAACGCAGAAAAAACAAGAAGAAAGGACTTTCATCTCTATCCCGGGTACGAAAAGTGAAGGACTTCTGGAACGCAAAACGTTGGATAACAATGAAATACATTCCGCCAGACCCGAGCGTTCGGTCAAATATAGAAGTACATGGTTGAAAGATAGGGCAGAGGCAATGGAAGAAGAGTTCACCCTCGGCGAAGGAGACAAAGTCGAAAATACTGCGGTGAAAGCGCCGCGCTCTCCGAGAAATGAAAATGTCATTCCCAGTAGACCTATTCCAACGGAGATTTTTAGCCCGAGTGTCGTGAAAATTGACACCGCTAATGCATTCGTCGCGCCAGATGGCCATGAATACGATTTTGACGCTCTGCAACTGAAAGACGAGCGTCTCAGATATGATCACGACTCCACGGATGAGAGAATGGACATGGTCACATCAAGCAGCGATCAGAATTAGCGATATGCGTTACGTTTCTTCTTAAAACATTTTCAAAGTTTCCAAGAATCATTCAAGTCCCTTGCTGAAGCAGGCTCGTCCACGATGGATATGTAGACAAATTTTTCATTATGTTTTCGGAAACAACTGCTCGAACTCGATGTCATATTTTTACATCTCCAACAGTTTGCAATCAGAAATGCAGTTGCAGATCACTTCGGCACGGTATGACGATTCATTTCGCGAGTCGAGTGCACATTCTTCTCATGGCATCATGTTCTTTGATACCCCTTCAGAATCTTGAGAATCAGGTGTAGTCTTGTCTGCGGCAGTTGGGTGTAGTCATTTCAAGCAGTCACTGACAGTAGACAGTGGTGTGTCGTCGGTGTAGAATCTCTGCAGGATGGGTCAAGGTGCGGCTAAGCAGAAAATTAACGTGGGTCCGAACCGGATAAAAGGTGACTTTCTCAATCCCTTGAACTATTTTCCGGTTCATGAAAAATTTCAGCATGCCCCGCGACCAAACCAAATAGAACGTATGGTGGTATGCCGTTGTTGGTTGTCCTTGAAATTTCCGCATTGCGACAATACACATCAGCAGTTATGGAAGCAGGGAATCAACGTAGGACCCTGCATGGTATTTTTTATTACCTTCAACAAATCTCCTAGCACTGTGACTTTTTCCTGTGTGTCCTGATTTTGGCGAGAGTGGTTGGAACCCAGAAATGCATAGTTGTTTTAACTAAGTTGAGGTGGCTCTCTAGGATACGACCCCGCGTTGACTGATCCACGTTCCTAAGGAATGTTGTTAACTTGTCTTATTCTTCGCTCGTAACTGATTATTGTTCCGTCGGTCGTTATGGTAGGAGTTGGTATGACAAATCAATTCGCTACGACAAAAGGTCCAGGTTGAGTACAACAAGGCTAAAGGTGTCGTTCAGAAAGTATCGGCTGGGAATACGATCGAAGAGATACAAGCGCAGAACGGTGGCTCCTTCCTCTCGAAGCTGGTCGGCACAGATGATATTCTGGGACTAAGGAGCTTAGTGGGCGAACCGAGCGCGCACGCCGATAGTGTCCCAACGCAAACGCATTCGTCTGGCATGGCGGTATCAAGCTCCAATATCGTGGACGGGACTTCGTCCTTACTGCATGGCAGCGGTGGGGTTGATTCGGCCGGACAGGCGGGATCAGCGACATGCAGCAGTACGGTGACAAGCCCATGTTTCTCGAGTAGTAGTAACCCGTTGGGGTCAAAACCGGTTGCAACCGGAGTCGCAATTGTCGCCGGAGTGTCCGGCTTGGGCCTCGGAACCTGTCTCGTCCCCGACATGCAGATTGATAGTGACACGCGGACATCGTGCAGTCCATCTTGTGAACAAAGTGTATGATAATTAGATGACTGCAAGTGTCCGTGTTTTTCACAAACTCGTTCAGGATTTCGTGTTTTTGAGTTCTTTTCGTCTCGCTCCTGTGCTTTACCACTGCGAGCCCGCCCTGGCGTCGTACTGTTCCGCACAGATCGTCGGAAATACATTCCGTTTTGTCATGGAAACTTTGGCAGACGCAAATATAGAGAATACTTTCTCGCTAAAATTTTGGATTTCGAGAGAAGGGAACAACATGCCACTCCGATTGCTTCCACGAAATTTGAATCGATAGACATTAGATGTTGAACATTAACCCAATCTGCCGGGTTTGGAAGAAACGTTTGGGAGGAGGAGATGCAAAAGACATGGTGAATCACGAACAGTGGTGTTTCTGAAACGTATGTGTATCTTCCATCTTCTAAGAAATGAATCGTTCCAGCAGGGAGTCGATCTGTGCTGATGAGCACCATGGAACAAAAGTCATGCAAACACGCCGATAGTCTCGTGTGAGGGGATGTCGGAAGAAGAAGCCGCAGCCGATTCCCAGCAGCAGGTAGACATCGATGCTGTAAATCCATCGGACGCAGCTCTTGATGGTGAGACGAATGCGGAGAGAGACAATCCGGCACGTGTTCAGTCGGAACGGTCGCGGACCCCCTCGCCACAGTCGTCGCGAACGTTGAAATCCGGTCCACGCAGTCGTATACAATTTTCAGACAATGTGAATAGAATTGTCATTGTGATCTTCAGCTTTAGGTCTGCGTGGATTTCAATCTCGAGAATCTTAGCTCGCAGGCAAGAACAACGGGAATCGCCGGCAGCTGGAAGATCGAAGACGTCGCCATGGCATGCACATCATCAGGCATGTGCCGCACCACCGAAGGAAGGCGAGATTCGGATAGTACCACTTTCAATATTCGGTTTTTTCTGGTAACAGCGAGATTCCGTTCATCCTCTGGAGTCTGGATTATCGAACGCCAAACTCTGCCAGAAACGGTTGCTGTATTACTCCGGCTTGGTGCAGTTTATGGTGATGCTGAACTTTACTGTGACCATGGTGAGCTGCCTTCTGGAGACCGACTTCAGGAATATTCTCGGTGCATTGTCACCCTTTTCTACGGCTGGATTTTATGGCGCGCATAAGTTTCGGATAGACGCGTTGTTTTTATACCAGGTTTACTTGGTGATTGAGTTCGGTCTGCGATTGGGAATTGCCTTGACTTACGAGAACCACAGGGACGCAGATAAAGACAGGTTTCTCGTTCTCACATGTTTCGTTCTCTTGAGTATCTACATGTTCCTCATCGTCTGGAAGCTGCAAGAGTACGTTCGAGAATTTTCTCAATCCAGCTTGACTCAATTACGCGCCGGACGTTTCAACAAGCAAAGAAAGTATCGGACGTGAAAAATCGGTTTTATCACCATCTGCTTCAGCCTCTTTTTGTATTCTGTGCACAGCAGTTGCAGAATTTGCAAGTGTTTTTTTCGCATTTAAAATATCGATGAGAGGGTACCCACGCATTAGCGGTTGACTGCTCTCTTTTCACGAAAGTTTC
>JACKZZ010022829.1_pt1 | contig 10638 bp, 16 predicted proteins | sample 8027871 | NCBI WGS metagenome assembly JACKZZ01 (sample SAMN15724774, study PRJNA655200) | protist metagenome | isolation source: fluorescence activated cell sorting (FACS) single amplified genomes of... | place: USA: West Boothbay Harbor, Gulf of Maine | collected 2000-07-19
ATGCGGTCGCATCCTTCTCAAGGATCTTCCGATACCACCCTTTCTGCATCTCTGTCATTCCGATGAATAGTTTTGTCTCCTTCTTCGGGGGTAAGGACTTCTCTACGTCCACTTTCAACCGACGCAACAAGAAAGGGCTACATCGGCGGGAAGAAGGAAATGTCAAAGAAGGCGGGGTGAGATGGGTCAGGTCTAAACGAAGTATACGTCATGTACCGGAGAATTTTGTGGAGTTTCGTGACAACTGTAATCCGATCATCTCGCAGGGTGTCTTCCGAAAACATGTCATCGAAGGCTTCGCTGTCACTAAAGACATCGGGGAGGAGGAAATTCAACAACGCCCTACACATGAATTGGGATGAGAATAATGCTTGTAAGCATGTGAAGCCACCGAGAGAGCCAACCTCGTCATTCTTGTATCGCTCTCACCATAACTCATGGAGGTTATTCTGCAACGGGGTGCCCGTAATGAGTAAGCGATGTTTCGTGTTCATCTGGCGGACATTACGAGATAACTGGCTATTTTCGTTCTTAATACGATGGGCCTCATCGATGCAGAGGTACTAGTGTACGCGATAGGGACACATTCAGGGAAATTATTCGTGAGTAAATCTTTTATTCGAATCCCATACGAGAAATTCAGATAGCACGTCCTTACCTGCCATGCAACCTTCATAAAGTTGGTCTTTTCTCTGTTGACCATTTCATACGAAGTAATCAGGACGTCAAAGTCCCGTGCTGTGGGAAGGATGTGATCTTTGACCATCTGTGCGCGTGTCGCCTTGTCACCATAGAACTTTAAGACGTTGAATGACGGGCACCATTGCTTGAATTCACGACACCAATTACCCTGGGTAGAGGACAAAGAAGAGCAAATGGATAATGCAGTGAGGAGGAAATGAAGAGAGAGAGAGAGAGACAGACAGAAGGTCGCCACTTACCAGCGTAGATTTCGGCACGACGACGAGATGGGGTCCAGAGATTCCTCTGCAGTCATAGATGAAGAGAGAGAGAGAGAGAGAGAGAGAGAGATGCACATACACACGGAGCGTGTGAGTGTGTGAATGTGTGTGCGCAAGGAGACGAGGTATGCAAAAATTGTGTGACATATACGCATGTGTTAGAGTCACCTGTATTCGTGTAGGTATGCAAGGATGGAAATGGTTTGCAACGTTTTTCCTAATCCCATCTCATCGGCTAAGATACCATTCACATTCCTTTCGTATAGATTGATCAGCCAGTTTAATCCCTGGAAGAAAAGGAATGAATGCAAGGGAGATGTGAATGTGGAAGAATAGGAATGAAAGCAAGGGAGGTGTGAATGTAAAACTAGGATGGGGATAATGGAGGGCGAGAAGGACTTCCGCCAGAACGTGCTGTACTTACCTCCAGCTGGTAGTGACGAAGAGTGCCATGTTTAATGCAACTAGGTTGCACAGTCAATCTGGTAGTACGGTGGATCGTATCTTGGGAAGTCTACGGGGGAGAAGGGGAAGCAGAAGGGTGGTTACGAATTCTGAGGACAGCTTGGTCATATTTCTATGCACCCACGGTTATGTACTTAAATTAAGAACATTAGAGCTCACGCATTCACACACATAATCACCTCTAACATCTTCTTGTCCTCTTCCTTCTCTGACATCCGTCCTTTCTTTCCGCGAGACCCTTTCCCTTCCTTCTTCTTATTCTTCGTCGTATTCACGCCAATCAGTGCCTCGGTCTGCGCTTTGATCACATTTAGCACTCCGTTCAAATCGGTAGATTTACCTGGAGGGGAGGAAAGGAAGGCGGGCGCACAGAAGCAGAGAAATGATAATGATTGCAGTCAGGTTAAGATCTCTCAAGTTACAGACTATAGGCAAAAAACACGCTACATCATGTTCATCTAAACTACACATTGCATAGGAATCAAAGAATGTGCGCTACCTTCAGCGCTGAGGTCCTTCTTCACAGCATCCAGCTTCCTTTTTTGCTCCTCTTTCAATTTCTCAAGGGTCGCTGCCTCATCCACCGCGATCTCATCACGAATTTTCTTTGCTTCTGGGGATCCTAACGCAGGTGCAGATACTGAATCATCGTTTGCATCGGTCGCATCAATAACCAATGCATCGGAATTCGCATCGGAGAACTTGCCGCTCTTTGTCTCGTCTACCATTATGACATCTTTACCTGCCGATGAAATTTCTTCAGCAGGAGATCTATTATCTCTATATTCAGTCGCAGTGCTGTCAGTGTGCATACTTCCATCCATTGTGAAGCTTTGTTGCGACCTTTTACGCACTGACGCCTTTTTGGGCTCTTGCTGGGACTCGTGTCCCGCCGCTGCTGACCTGGCCGGCCTCCCTCTTCCTCCACACCAACCCGAATCCAGCGTCCTCGTGCTTCAGCATGTCGGATATCAATCGAATGCGATCGCTGCTGTCTAGTTACTATGGTACTGGATCAGTTGATACCGAGACGAAGAAGAGAAACGCTCTAGACATCGACTGCTCGGCATTTGAAGCAGACGTCTATGTGAGGGTACGTTTTCACGGTCACATGCCGCAGTAACATCTCTCATCTCAATTGAATATTACGTTAATATATCATGTTAGGATTTATTGAAGGACACTCCCCTTCCTGCGCTGTTAGACAAAGATAAGGAGCTTGTCCGTGATGTGAAGACTTTAGACAGTGACATGCAAATGCTGGTGTATGAGAACTACAACAAGTTCATCAAAGCGACTGATACAATCCGAAATATGAAGGTAAGATAGTAGTGGGAAGAGGACGTAGAATTTGTAATTTTAATTGATTGATTAAAAAAGAGGTTAAAATTCTCATTCCATTACACTGCCTCCGATCCCTCTGCCCTTGGTGTAGACGAATGTGGAAGAGATGGAAACACAGACCGATGAGTTGGTAAAAAATATGGAGTCGTTACAAGTTATTGGGGGCACTATCTCAAATGGTCTTGATGACAACCGTACGAAGATTCAGAAGTTAGTGGGGGTAAAACGATTGTTGGAAAAGTTAGAATTCTTGTTTGAATTGCCCATGCGTCTCACTCGATCGATTGAGTTAGAGGCCTACGCACAGGCGGTGAAATATTATTGTACTGCTACGGGTGTGTTGCGTGATTACGATCATATTCCGTCCTTCAAAGTAATCGGTAAGTCTCCCTCTGCGGTACTGCTTGAGCGGACACCACTATAGTAGTCTTATTGCCTTTTCTTCTCCTCACAGCTGAAGAAGCCGAGGCGATTGTCAGTGATCTTCGTGTGAAATTGAAATCTTTAGTGTTAGACGAGCATGTCTCTGCCTCTCGTCTCGCCGACTATGTAGGATTGCTTCTTCAACTGAACGAACCCCGTGAAGCATTGCGGGTGGATTTCTTAGAGTGGCATCGGAATCGACTCGTACAACGACTGGCCAAATTTCAAAACCCTAAAGACAAAGATAGTCCTTCATATTCCCTTGATATCCAAGTAAGAAAACACAATATGAGGTCTGTGTGTGCCGTTTCCTCCATGTGCCGACACTAAATTCTTCCTCCTCCACCGCTGTCTGCTCTTTTCCCAGGTATTTGTCGTGCGTCTGAACGAGTACTTCTTAGAAGAATGTATGGAGGTATGTCGAGTCTACATGGAACTCTTTGTGACAAATGAAGGATTAGAACGAACGGAGAGCATGGAGGCAAAGCGAGGGTTGACGGACGTGATGAAGACACTGTGTGTGGAATACCTCAATATTATGAGGAAGAGATTTACAGGGGAATGTATGCTACTGGTAGGTGCTAGGATGTGAATCGTGTGTGATTACTGTCTTGGCTCATTTCAATAGTAGGATGTAACAACCGAAGACTTGAGGCTTGGCTTTACGGAGTATATTCCTTCGGAGCGCTGAGCACTTCGGGCTTAATTTTTCGAAGGAAAGTACTGCGTAGAATTAAGCCCCAAGTCTCAGGTCGTTATTACATACAAGCATGTTAATCTTGTGTGATTACTGTCTTGGCTCGTTTCAATGGTATTCTCACGCGCATGTATTGCCTTTTCATTGTAGAAGCATTCATCAGAGGGAGAAGACGAGGATGGAGAAGAGAAAGTAAAGGACGGAGGGTTCAGTGGCTTGACTGTGGCTTTGAGGGAGCTGCTATCTGCCTGTCGCGCCGCAAGAACTGGAGTCCATTATTCGAGATTGAGTGATAAAGCAACAGAGATTGTTGAGCATGCCATCAGGCATCAGGTGGACCTGGCGTTCATGGATTTACGTGACATTGTGGGTCAGCGGATTGTGACACTAGAATACGATGTAAGTAGGGGAGGAGGGGCTTCGGAAGAGACCCATTCGTTGTTGCGTGTCGCTTCCTCTGCCTCTACCATGGTGTCAAAGGATATCGATCAAGTACTCAAGGGACTGCAGCCCTTGATTGCTGTTGCCACCTCCTTACTTAGTGATATGAGCAGGGTGTTCACAGATTTAGTGCAGGGACATTTGCAGGTATTGCTTGCGCCTCAATGATGAACGAGTAGCCATTGTAGCGTTGCGTAAATATCTTGCTTTCGTTTTTCGTAGCGAATCCTCAACTCATCGCCTTCCCCTCACTCTCGCTTCACCCTAGACCTTTTTCCTGTGGTTCAACAATGCGTTGGAATGTCAATGTGATCCTTATCACCCGTCAATCAATCAAGGCGATACTTTGAACGTGATGATGGGTGATGGTGGTGGAGGGGAACGTGGCGGGACATCCCTCATGTCTCGACGCATCAGTGTCCGTCTTGGTCCCCTCAACCTCACCACCCGCTTCATCTTAGCGCTGGCATTGATTTGTCGTGACATGGAAACAATGGGAATTCCTCAGGCGCTATCCATGTTGATCGAATGTCTCCCTGCAGAGGACATGGCACCCAGGGGATTCGATGAAGTGGAAAGTTATGGTACCATGGTTGATATCCCTGACCTCATGAAACGAACAAAGGTGAGACTTGCTTAGATTGTTTCCTGAACCTATCACTCTCACCATTTATCTCCTCGTATTGCTTTAACAGGCCACATCTCAGAAATTGCTCTGTGCGTATGTGGATTTGAGTGGGAATCACGTGGCTGCGATGTTCCAAAAATCATGTGAAACTCCCAACTGGTTAACATACAAGGTAATAATAGTTGATTGTACGAGATCCTACTCTTCAATACTCATCACGAATCTTCACTACTGCTTTTATTCTTGGCGTGTCAGGAACCCCGGGAAGTTCGCATGGTCATCCCCATGATGCTGGAAGAGTTACTTATTACTGCAACGGAAGTATCTCAAGTATTTGATGTCCCTCCTCTGCGAAATTCTGAGCCTGCGCCTTTAACATCAGTAAGTTATAGCTCTGTCCCTCTCTGTCCCTCTCTGTCTCTCTCTATCTTTGTCTATCTTCCTTTCTTTCGTTCTCTAATGTTCAAACGCGTATTATGCGCTATGATCATCATCTATCTTCATTAAAGATGCGTCGCAGTGTGCCTGGTAATCGGAAAGCCCGTGGTGCGCTGCAGCTGGATATTGAGAGGATGTTCGCGAAAAAGTTGCAAATCTTTGGAGGGGTAGAGTTCAACAGGGAAGCAATTATTGTCGCAGTCATGAAAACATCCTTCAAGTAAGTCATAACTGCAAATTCCCTGTAGCACTTCATGCCTAAATTCCTCGCGATTTTTTTTACTTTTCTGTGTCTTTCGTTCAGAACATTCTTCGAGTGTGTCCGGTTCTGCACCTTCGGCACAAGCGGGTTCCAGCAGATGCAAGTGGACATTCAATTCCTTCGTGACTACCTCCCCTGCTTTGTCGAAGATATTTCCGTCCTTGAAATGTTGCTGGAAGAAGTGATCACCAGTACTGCTGAGAGATGCGTTGAAGCTACGCCGATTGAACCGTCCATTTTGACTGCAATTATCAAGGCGAAGAGGGCATCCTTTACCCTTGCTTGATTACCGTCGTTGTTATGATATATAATACATACAAAACGAAGCTAGTTTGGAAAATTTTCTATTCGTTGAACCACATCTTCAATCGGAATGCATCTACACCATTCAGATAGTAGCGCATGAGTCTCGCTTCCCTCATGAATCCGAGCTTCTCATACAATCGCAGCGCTCCGTTATTCGTAATTTCTGTCTCGAGCATACACTGTAAATACAATATACAACATATAGATTCAGCACAATGATAGAGTCACAGGATGAGTGCTGCGTAGCGAATAAGGTGGGGATGACAGAGAAAAGTAAGGCGGCAAGAGGAAAAGGAGGAGAACATGATGGTGCAAATGGGGAACGGTTCTTGAAATCCCCCATCAAAACGAGCGTGGTGCACTACGTAAAATGAGTCAACAGCATATTCTATCCCTCTCACGCACCTCGTCGCATCCCATGTCTTTCATTGCTTGCATCGACTTGATGACGAGAGCTGAACCCAGTCCTTTGCCCCGAAAATCATCGTGAACAGCAAGCATTGCAATGTAGCCTTGTTCAACCAAATCAGAACCCACTGTTTTCTTTTCTGACTTGCAAATGATTACAGCGATGCATACATCGCCATCATACGCCTTCGCAGAACCGAATTTAAATTAATCTTTAGAACACTTACACAAAAACTTAATTGCGGCCAGTTATTGAGGAAGAACACTTACACAAAAGCTTAATTGTGGCCAGTTATTGAGGAAGTATCTGTATGTGAAGATGCTGTAAGGTTCACTCAAGTCCTTCTCAATCAATTTGACCATTCTTGGAAGTTGAGACTCATCCTGTAAAAACAACGGAGCATGAGAACTCAATTCAACAAAAGAGCACAGAGACAACTCATACAACAAGTACCTTGTACGGTACGAGCTCGGGTAGAGGGGACTTTTCCATGAGAGGGAAACTAGAACGAAGCCGATGCAACAATGACTTGGGTAGATGGGGTAGTTTCGAAGTATATAATAAATGTTCAAGTCGGAAAAAAAGTTCGCATGCATTCATTCTTCATGCATTACTTTTTTATGGTGGACCTTTTTCCACCACGTTTTCAATTAGGAATAATTTATGCTGCTCTTGGTTGCATGTGTCGTGTGCGGAGTGTATGCGTAGCGTGTTGCTTGTGAATTAGATATTTATAGAATCTCCCATGTCTCACATTCTTCTATGATTCATTCAGTCATGGGAGTTAGAAGCAGTAATTTACGCTTAAAATCTGACGGCAAGGTTGATGTTGATGTACCGGTGGAGAAAAAGTCCGATGAACGGCCAGAGATGCTGCTTCAAAAGACTGCTGTGATTATGAATGAATTTGTTACTTCGTCGCACTGCGATGCCAATGGTAAGATTAAGTGCGGGCAGCTGTTGAAGTGGATGGACATTGCAGCTTGTTTAAGGTATGCGGTGTGTGTTTGTGAGTGCGCGCGCGGGACCTTTGTAGCAATTTCTCATGCTACTTTTCTTTTGTTACTACTTTCGTCCCCCTCCAGCGCTGAGAGGTGTGCTTCGAGTACGTGCGTCACTGCAAAGGTGGATGATCTGTATTTTTCAAGTCCCGTCGCTTCTGGTATGGTGGTTATTATCCATGCCGTTGTCAACTGTGCATGGAACACCTCATGTGAAATAGGAGTGAAAGTAACCGCGGAGGACATGCTGACAGGAGATATCGTCCATTGTTGCTCTGCATTCTTTGTCTTTGTGACCCAGCGACACAAAAAAACTGGAGCGAAAGTTCTGTTCCCTGTCACAATTCCAATTACCGACGTTGAGAAGGCGAATTTTACGTTGGCAAACGAGCGACGGATGATGAGACGCAACATGAACTCTACGTTGGAGAAATCAGCTTCGGCAGTGATGGCTACAGAAGCACCTCTCGTAGCCATTGCGGCAGGTGAAACAAATGAAGAGGTGAAAGTTGTCGTCAAGGATGCGCTTGACAGTAGCCTCTGCGTCACAAAGCTCGTTCTCCCAAACAATGCCAATCATATGGGGAACACCTTCGGTGGAGAGATCATGGAAGTGAGTTGTGTCACTGGTTTATCGTTGCAGCTTTTTCTGGTCTAACTTTCATCTCCGCAACTTGCTTCAAAATTCAGTGGATGGATGAGGCTGCCACCATCTGCGCGATGCGACACAATCGGAATCTTGTCGTCACCGCATCTGTTGACGACGTATATTTCCTTGCGCCTTCGACTGTGGGCGATCGTATCATTATTACGGCGTCCATCAATCGAGTGTTCAGTTCATCCTTGGAGGTTGGCGTTGTCGTCAAAAACTGTAATATTGCTGGCGAAAAGAATGTGATTAACAAGGCATTCTTCACGATGGTGTCTCTTGGCGCTGATGGCAAGGTCACCGCATTTCCAAAATTGAAAATTCCGTCTGCTCCAGGTAACAGTGCTTGTATTGTTTATCTAGCTTCGTAATAAACGTGGACTGAGCTGTCAGCTCGTATCGTTACCTTCTTCCTCCTTCGTCTTCAACTCGCTCCGATCATTCCCTTACTCTTTCCACCGCCCTCTCGCCTTTAGACACGATTAAAAAATATAAGATGGCTGCAGGAAGGCGTAAGATTCGATTGCAACGTCGTGCGATGCGCTCGAGCGATGTTACGATGAGCGTCGCCTGGGAAATGAATAGCATGCTGCCCCATTCTGAGTACATCGCGCAAAACATTACGGATCTGTTAAAATGCGCCACTGAGGAGGTCCCTTGGCACAAAACAGCAGTTGCGGACAGGGGGATTGAAATTTGGCAGAAAGAAACGGGTGGTATTGTGTCAATGAAGTTAAAACACCTTATTCCAGCATCTGTAGAAAAATTGTCAATGTATTTGCTAGATGTTACCCATCGGAAGGAATGGGACTTGATTATGGACAAGTTTGAGGTTAGAGAGACACTGAATGAAGAGAATGACATCATCTGGCTCAAGTTCAAAGCGATGCATCCTGCCCAAGAACCGAAAGATTTCGCGTTACTTCGCAGTTGGAGAATCGGCCAAGAGATAGCAGTTATCGCAAACCATAGTGTTGTTCATGAAAGTGTGCCTCCTGTCGCAGGCGTGTGCAGGGCAGAGGTGTTGTCATCTGGATTCATTATTGAACAGCAAAAAGACGACATTGAGACGTGTGCGCTCACCTATGTTGCACAGGTTCTGTGATCATTGCAACATGTTCCTTTTCTAGTGACAGATTGTATAACACTTCTACTGACGTATGCTCTATCATTCTTCCGCTCCATTATTGTACAGATGACCGGCAGTGCGGTTGGCCTTGCTCTCACCGAACTTCAAGGGCAACAAGCTGCAGTAGTGGCTTCGTTCAAGCGCCTTCACGATGTCATTGTCTCAGCTCCTTGATGATGATTTCACTTCTCATAACAGGATGTTTATTAATTAATATATTGCACGAATGGTGGTGAAAAATCAAACTTTATTTCTCTCCCTAAACTGTCTGGTCTTCTGTCAAAAACCTTCGATCCACGCTCCTTCTGTTGGGTCAGTAAGTTTATCCTTCCCTGCGCTATCACTGTGTGGATCAAACTCGTAGTTTTCAAAGTTTGACGTGTCCATCATGTGGCTAATAGGAGGAATATGAGGAGCAGGAAGTGACATTTCTTCTAGCTTGGTGAAATCAATTGACTTGAGGAAAGGGTGGTTAATAATATCCTTCACTCCGCCACGACGGCTGCCAATTCGGAAGTTAGGATTTGGATGAAGTAAACTAAGCAATAAATCTTGGAGATCTTTGGGGAAGATGCTTGGAAACTAAACGAGCAGATGATAAACAGGGTAAAACTCTGATGAGCGATTGTACGGTGAACAAGACCCATTACTCATCTTCAGGCCGTTGCTACATCTCCCTTACCTGCACTTTCGGGTACGACTTGGCGTATCTACTAATTTCTACATAGCAGTCCCAGCTGTTCTGGCTGTCTACGTGAAAGGGAGAGAAGCCGGATGACATCTCGTACAGAAGCACACCTGACAATAAACAAGAAGGGAATGAGAAATATTAAGGCAGACCCAGGACATCAGCCACAGCTTTTCATGTCCAAGGTTACCTAGAGCCCACCAATCGACTCCAGTGCCGTGACCTGCGCGTTTGTAAACTTCCGGTGCAGTGTATTCCGGGGTTCCGCACAGACTGTAACTGCGTTTACCCTTCAGATCCTTCGCAAATCCAAAATCGGCAAGCTTGAGGTATCTGGAAACGATAGATGAAGAGGTGACAATATGCACAGTGTAGAGGTAAGAACATTCACAATGGCTAAGAGCGCAAGTAATAATGATCATATGCCCGATGTTTGAAATCTATGAAAACACAAAAGTAATATTCACAGTGCATGTGGGGATTCAGGTGGCCCCTTGCCATTGGAAATGTCCTCAAAATCACCCCTCAGATGTATAAGATGTACCAGTACGCTTCTCTTCTGCACACTCGCATTTCATTTTTATCAGCAAGCTCTGTTTGAATGATTTTTCTCTACCTCTGTCTATTTCTCTCAGTAAGCGTTCAGCGAGCGCAAGAGATAGCTTTCGGAAACAGAAGTCAAACAAACATAGCAATGGAACGACACTCGACTCTATCGGAAAGGAAGAAACAATCCAGCAAATTTTGGTGGATCTCCCACGCACTTTCCCAGCGCTCCGTTTCTTTGCCTTGGGAG
>JACKZZ010019363.1_pt1 | contig 10636 bp, 5 predicted proteins | sample 8027871 | NCBI WGS metagenome assembly JACKZZ01 (sample SAMN15724774, study PRJNA655200) | protist metagenome | isolation source: fluorescence activated cell sorting (FACS) single amplified genomes of... | place: USA: West Boothbay Harbor, Gulf of Maine | collected 2000-07-19
TCCCAGTTCCCAGTTCCCAGTTCCCAGTTCCCAGTTGAAAGTAAAATATTAATACTGTACAGCATCCAGGCACAAAAACACATTTTAAATACTTGAATACATATAGTCTAATAAACATATAATTACGAGGAAGTGCAAGAACAAGAACACAACAACGTAATGTACAAAAAAAATCGAAGGCGATTGTGGATGTTGTGTAGTGTACGTAGTGGTGTTAAAAAACTTCAATTTTATTTATTAGCAACTCACTCCTCTTGGAAAAAATATATAAAATAATTTAAATAATAATAATACCACAACAACAACTTGCTGGCAAAAGAGAAGTAAATCCTTTTTTTGTTGTACCAATTTATTACGTAGACTACCATACTTCGTATTTATATATATTTTAGGAGGATGAATACTACTACTCGTATATTTAATAATAAATAGTAGATCTCGTCGTACTTTTGTAGTAAGTAACTTTTATAGAATCAAGCTCTTGAAACTCTTCCGCGGCGGTGCGTCGACGTGGGGACCCATTCTCAATTGACACAGACGAGGAAGCTACTGTTACGAATTTCACCAACATCCTTAAGCGGGAATTCCAGGACCACTATCAGTTCCTTTCATTTGGATCAGAAGTGCTTTCATACGATCTTTTCCTTCCTCTTCGTCCTTACTAGGAAGCACGTTTACGAGACTGATCACAGCGGCCCACGGGTTCTTAATATCGTTGACTGATTCCACTTCCTCCAGAAACTTAAGTTGGTCGGAACGATTCTTTGCAAACTTAGCTTCCCTGGTCTTTAGCCGCATTGCTTCCATGGCTTTCAGTTCGTTGGAAGCAGATTCTTTCCTGGCGTCTTTGGCAGACCTGCTAACCTTCGCTTTCTCTTCAAGCTTTTGACGCCACTCTGCGTTCCACTCGGTTAATTTTGAGCACTCATCTTCGGCCGGTTCAATAGCAACTGGCGCTGCAGTTTTTTCTTCTTCCACAGCTGGTGGAAACGATTCAAACGGGGTCTCTTCTTCTGCAGCTGCAAAAGACTCTTCTTCAGCTTCGTCGTCGTCGTCGTCTACAAAAGTAGCCTCAGCAACAACTTCATCTCCGTCCCCTGTACCAAAAAAGTCGTCCTGGTTAGTGGTATCTTCTTCAACGCCCCCAAAGATGTCTTCTGAATCCATTTTAATCAAATCTGCTTGAAAAATTAAGGTCTCAATGTGTATTCCTGTGCATTCGTTGGCATTTGAGCACACGAAACGGATGTTGGCGGAAAGGACGGCCTTTTTTTGCGTTTCCAATGTAAACAAACAATGGAAGCAGGTATCATCTCCTCACTCTGAGTTAGTTATTATTATAAATTAACTATCATATAGAAGATGTGACAGAGAGAGAGGCGAGAAGAAGACGAAAAGAAGAAGGGAAAAAAAAAAAAAAAAAATTTGATATAGATAATTCTGTACTATTTACCTGTATGTATTATTTATACAATCTAATCGAAGGACCGGACGGACGGACTACTAATCTTTCTTCTCTTCTTCTTCTTCCTATCGATACACTATACGAATAGTATTATTATAAATATTTGGAAAGATAATAAAATAAAATAATAATAAAATAATAATAAAATCCACACACCACACACCACATCACAAAACGAAGTATTTTATAACTACGAGTTGGTAGTATAGTATAGGTAATTAATTAGCTATTATAATCCCCCCCCAACACTAAATTGCTTTTGGCGTTGAAGTAGTTCTTCTTCTTACTTAAATTTTATTATTGTTTTGTCCTTTTGTACTTAAATATTAGTATAATATATTTCCTATCAAATAACATTATTTAGATTTTGTTGTTTGTGTTTGTGTGGTGGTGTGGTGGTGTGTGGTGCTCTTTGTTGTTTTTGTGGTCAAAGTCATTCTTCTTCTTCCAATAAAAAAATGCGAACAACGAAAAAACCAAAAAATAATGTCTTCAAAGAAGAAGTTGAATAGAAGGAACACAGCATTGTTCATCCATCAATATAATTTTATTATTATCATCAACGGCGGCGCGCGCAGGGGCGGAAGGGGAGGTATTAGACTTGTTTCTGCGTTTCTGGGTCTTCCTTCGTAGCGATTAATTGTATTTCGACACAGAAAACATTCATTCCTAATATGCATCGAAAAGAGAGTGGAAAAGTACGTATTAATCCAAGTCCCTATCTTTCTCGTTCTAGATACCAGGTTTTCTTTTTGATCTTACAAATAACGCCCGGGTAAGGAGGGAGGACAATGCCAAAGAGGGGGAGAAAGAAAGAGCGCAAGTCTCAAAAGAAGCAGAAGCTCGTCGATAATTGGTGCCGCGCGGTAGCAGAACAGTACGGGGGTGCGTTAGAATTTGACGAAGCGGGCTCGGTTAAATCTAGAGGGGCGTATGATCAGTCTCAGTCCGAGTTGGCTGCTTCTGGTGCAGAAACAACAAGTGACAGGAATCACCTGTCTGTTAGTAAGCTATGGATTGAGAACAGTGCACAACTCTTTAGTTCAAAACGAGGCAGCTGGCGCCTGGAGGGCGCCGACAAATCTAAGATGTCCCCAGAGTCTGTTTCAAACCGCCTTGAATTCCTCCCTATGCTCGGGAGCATGACAGACGATATGCTGGTGCAGCATTGCATCAGTGTCTTGGTCGACGCCAGGCATTGTGCAAGCAACTTGCAGCACGTCTTGTGGTCACAGGATTGTTTGCTGGGCTTCACTACTATTTTACAAGAGTGTGATGAGCGAGGTTACATTTTTGACGTGGCGTTGGATCTTGACGCGGTAAACGTTGCGATTGAAACTGCATCGCGAGAAGGGCTGACACCGACGCGACTTCTTACTGTGATAGGCAAATTAGACGCATTGTTTTTTTCTGCTTCGTACATGCTGCGAGACAAACTTGGCAGGGAAAGCCTTCAGGCAGCACACCTTGCGTACCTGAAAGGTCACCCTCTTTGTGCGGAATCAGTTGCCTCTTTCAGGAACAAAAAGAAAACATTCTTTCGAAAACTTGATGCTTCAGTTGCTAAACGCTTTGGTCGTACTTTTGGGCTTAATTTGGAGACCATGCAATGGGATGAAAGTGACAGCGAGAACCCACTCTTGACCATTTTGCGGTGTGCCTGCGATGAGTCGCTGCGTCTGTTCTCGGGTATTGACGTGCAGGCTGCTTTTATCAGCTTCTTCGGAGATCGTTCCAAAAATGACAGTAAGAAGGCTGTGGCCAAGCTTGCTGGCGATGCTTCTGCTGCTCTCGGGCCACAGGAAAGGGGTGGTATAGAAGGATATGGTGTAGGTGCCCGAGGCAGGCCATTGTGTCCTAGGTTTGTTGAGGAGTGGAGAAATAGCAAACGTGATTGGCCGTGTAGATTTTATGCGTATGCTACACCAAATAAGGAAGCACTTGCCGAGATCTGCCAGTTGGGCAGTGTTGTAGAAGTAGGGGCTGGAACCGGGTATTGGTCGCACCTTCTTCGAAAACGTGGTTGCAATGTTGTTGCGTATGATAAACATGCGGGCGAAAGTGCAGAAGACAATGCATACCACCGCAAGGCCCCACCATTTATTCCTGACATAAAAATAGGCAACCCAGAAGATCTCGCCAACCATACGCGGAGCGTTTTATTTTTGTGTTATCCTCCACCGGATTCAAATATGGCCGAAATGTGCTTGCAGTATTACAAAGGTTCTACGGTGGCGTATGTCGGTGAATTTCAAGGCACGACTGCAACAAGGGCGTTCGAACGCCGACTTTTATCTGAGTACAAAATTACTCGATCGATTCGAATACCAACGTTTCCCGACCAAATATGTTCCCTGACCATCTGGGCGCGGCGTGCGAAGACCATTAGCCCATTATCGGACGCAATTTTCCTCGCGTCTTGGCCAATTCGGTGCGTGCGCTGTGGAGCGCATGGTCACCCCGACATCACACGTTTGTACCGATGCCGTGCTTGCCGACAGAATGTTTACTGTTCTAAGCGTTGCTGCAAATCGGATGCAGCATCCCATCAATCCGTACACAAAATTCTTAACCTGCAACAAACCGGCTGTACCAAATTTCCAAACTCAAAATACTTTGTTCAAGTTGGAAGCTCCTAAATAAGACATAAGTTATGATAGCATAAATTACTTAAGTTACGTTATGGTTTAGAATTTAATGAGATAAAGCATAATTTATTTCATCTTTACTTACCGTCTGGTGGGTGGTACAGTACGCTATGTACTTCGTACCCTTAACTAAATACGAGTAATTACTGAATTAAGAGGGGTACGGTACGATAGTTTTTATGTCAAATGTAAAAAAAATTAATTGTAAGCGCTTCGCTTCTACCAGTCCCATAGATTATTCAAAGAGTTTTCAAGTACTGCCCTGAGATCGCCGGAATAGGGAGGGCAATCGAACTGGTACAGTACACGCTTCACACAACGCTTGCTTTTCGAGCTGCCTGTTTTATCGTCCCTATCCAAGGGCAGGGAAGAAACATCCTTGGGACTGGTTTCTACTTTGCTAATTTCTACACGGTTTGAAGAAATGGAGTTACTTGCTTTCTTGTTGGTGCTTGAGTCGTTATGTAGCAAGTTGTCGCACCGACTGAGCACGAGGGAAGTTTTTTCCTCTAACGCACTAATGAAACTATCATTTGAAGGACCAGGTGCCTCCGAAGTAGCAGCAGAGGACGACAGCTTTTGTCCCGTCGCGCTGGTAATTAACTGGTTTTCATTCAAAACATCATTGCACAGCCCAATAACTTTCAACGCGCGTGAATCAAGATTTGATGAGCTCTGCTCGTTCGATTCGCCGGAAACATTTCGGCTTTCGGTACTGGCAAGCTTGCAGGCGCTTGGCGAATATTTTTTGTGCAGTTCCTGCAATCGCTCTAACGATGAGAGGGATGGGGTAGTACACTCTACCTCCGATTCTCTCGGGGATTCTCGTAAGCGAGCGACAGCTTCTAAACCACTTCCTCTAGCTATGGAGGTCGTAGCTTCCTGTTGAGCAGCAGGCACAGTGTCCAGCTCTTGCATTTGTTTTTCCCACCAAAATGACCCTTTCGGTTCTACTTGATTCAATTGTTGCCTTTCTTGAGGGCTCCTGGGCTGTTCGTTTCGGAAACGGTGAATAAACTTTGCAATAGTTCGGTGCCGGGAGGTGCTGTCTAACGAGTTTGTTATTCCGACATTTCCGGAGGCGCTTCCCTTATTTTTTTTCCTGCGAGTGCTATGCATGCCCGAAGTTTTGCGAACGGGCAGTTTCCAGCTCAGGTCCGTCTCGCCCTTACTTTTTCCAACAGGTACCTTGCTTCTCTCCCCCCCACGACCGGACTGTGAAGGACGGTTTGACCTTTCGGACGACCTTGATCGCTGGCCTGGCTGTTTGTTTGTATATACACGCTCGGCAGATTTCGCGAGCGACGGAGTCCCCGGTCTATCGGTTCTCTTCATTCTATACCCTGCCTTTAATCGTCTCATCCTATCGCTCGGAGCTAATTTTGTTCGAAGCGAACGTTTCTTCCTGGCACTTGAGTTCTTCTTCTGGCCGACACGGCGCCTCGCAGAAGAGCTTGCTTTCGGAAACAGAGAGCTCATGGTAAAGGTAAAACAGTCCCTGCTGTGGGTTTCCAATTCAACCAATATCTTACAGTTTCTCGGCCTAGGAAATATGTTGACTTTATTTTCTTCTCAGCCTCTAGCATTGGTGTCTTTTTATTCATCATTCACAGATACAGCTGTCAAAAAACGAAGAACTAGTAGCAAATGAACAAAAAAAAGGAGTAATCAACACTCCTCTCATCATCATATAACAACAAAAATAATCCGAAAATAATAATAATTAGACGTCCCGTCTATTATTAAGGTATATATATTTAATCTGCATATTTATCATTATTTATAATATTGACATTGTATGTACAAATTATTATTATTACTTGAGGATCATTGTCCTTAATATTTGATGCATAAACTACTAGAAATGATTTTGGTGAATTTTTGTTGTTGTATCAGCTCCTCCTCCAATACTGTTCCACTGTAGTTGGTAAAGTAATAAGTGTACGGTGGTGTTGTGAGTTCAAATGGAAAAAATGCCGTTGCTGGTTCTATATATTTAATTATATTTAATAAAAAATTGAAATTAATAAATAAATTTATAAAGAATCTCATCATCAGGTTTTTAAACGTTGAGTTCAGTGACGATGCTGTTCAATGTTGTTTTTTCTTTCTCGATTTTCCTCATCCGCTCATCAGATCATCAGCTCCTTGCTGCTTCCTTCTCACATGCTTCTTCTGTGGTATAAAATCCTATTGTATACGTATATAGGTATATAAATAAATACATACATTCATATACATACTGTTCTAGACTGTGTTCTTGTATAATTGTTTCTCCATATTATTTATCATCCTTACATTATTGTTCTATCATGTATTATTAAATAGATATATTTAAGGACTTGGTATCATTTGCAACTACTTTTTCGTTCTTCCTATTGGGCTCTTAAATCGATCAAGCACTGCTTCGATGGCATCCAAGTCTTCAGCATATTTTGCGGAATCCCATTGATTTGGTTGCTTTGGCTCGCCTTTTGGTAATTGGTTCCCTTCGATTATGTTTTCTTTGTTTTGACCCTCGTCGTCCGGGTGTGATGCACTCGAAGCTCGGTGCTTGGAAATAGGTATGCTGTCGGCCGAAAGTGCCGGCGGGGACGGCATTTCAGGTGCCCGGTGGCTAATGGGCCAAGAAATACGGTCCCACTCCGGCGCTTTGAACTCTTTTCCTGACTCGGAGAAGGGCAACGGAATCATGTCTGGTATTACTGCATTCTGAAATTTAGAAGAATCTGCTTCAAATTTTTCCATGCTCTCTTTCCAACTGTCCATTGGTATAACCTCGTAGCAAGCGTCCGCGGGAGAAAGCGGACAGCGGGCATCGATATCTGCATCCTTCTCTTTCATGCAAAGAGCAATAAAACGCGTCACGGTTCCTTCGCTAACATTATGTACAGCTTCAGACAAGAGCTCCAGGATTGCCTCGCAGGACAGCTTTATTTTGGCGTCAGAGTGACTTCCTAGCCGTGTTGCGGCATCATAAACCCCTTCCTGCAAAAGCACTGCCATGCTGCTTTTGTCCAAGGACAAGTAATGAAGCGTGCACAAGCACTCGCGCTGGAGAGGCAAGGATCCAGCATGAAGCAAACGCACTATCAATTTTACACAGTCCCGCTCGATCATTGTATCCCTGTTGTACCCTCGTGAAGAAAGGTAACACATGGACTGTGCCACTAATCGCTTCACTTCTATATCATCGTGGTTTATGCAAGTAAGCAACAAATCCAAAATGCCATCTTCTAGAAGCTTCATTTCGTTAGTCGAGGTGCACTTTGAAAAATTTCTGCACGCCATGGCACAATCGCGACGAATTGCTCCAGAGTTCGAGCCCCCTTTCTCTGAATCGGACAGGATCGATTTCATTGACTGGATAACCCCAGCGTCTATCAATTTTGTATTTTCTTCGTTGCTGCCCCACGAAACACTCCGAATAATCGCCATTAAGAGATCCCCCGACGAGGCGTCGTGCGCGTCGTTCAATTTCTTGATCAGGTCTATCAGTACAGGGTCGCAAAGCTTCAGACTCCCTGGTTTTGTCTTCGTAATGTTGTACATAGCATGCATGCACAAAACGTCCGTGTGTGATGATTCGGATGTCCTGAGTAGGCAGGACATGACACGAAGAACGCCATGGTCGACAATCACAGCGCGCGTGTTCAGATCCTTGGACAATGCATAAAGAGCATCCGAGCAAAATTGGCGGGCAGGTTCGTTTCCAGAGTCAGAAGAAAGTGCGACAAGCAATTTCATCGAATCATGAACTATAGAGGAGCGCGTCGTCTTGTCCGATGTCAGCAGTGCCAAAATTGCGCCACTGTTTCGTTTCAGCATGTAGTCGTCACCTGCCACCAATTCCGTTAGTACTCCCAGGACGCCTTCCTGTACCAGTCTCTCTTGGCAATTTTCAAGGCATATTCTACCAAACGTTTGCCAGCACAATTCTCTCGTTTTCCTGCTGTCCGTGCGCATCAAAGACATTAGAGAATTGATCCCTTTGTCGCTTTCAATCAAAGTAGCTCTACTTTCATCAGTTTCTACGATCGTTGCAAATGCGGAGGCCGCAGCTTTTTCGAGCAACTCGGAGGGAAGCGTGGCCAGTTGCGTGAGGCACCAAATAAGTCCTTCTTTCACCATCTCGCTGGCGGTGTTTTCGACAAGCATGTTGACCATGGCCGCGGCACACACTACCTTCGTCTTGGCTGTGTTGGCTCGAACGAGGGATATTATCATCAACTCCGGCAGCACTTGTTGTTTCATTAGCTCAACCTCGGCCCCAGGGGTACAGGCTAAATTACAGATCACTTTGACGCAGTTCAACCTTGTCTCTTCAAAGTGAGATGATGACAGCGCAAGCGTGGTTACAACGGCCTGGTCCTGGAGCATTCGTGATCGACACGCAGAGAAAGCGGAAATATTGCACAAGGTCACGGAACATCTCATTTCAGTATTTGGGTCTTCCAGTCTGGACAACAACGATATTGCAATGCATGCACCAGATTGACACATTTTTACAGCGGCGGGTTCAGAAAACGATATTTTACAGAGCAGGGCGCACAGCCATATTTTTGTTTCCCTGTCTTGGGAACTTGCCAGCGAGACCAAAGACGAAACGCAATCTTGGGCAATGCGAAGGTGTACATCTGTTTCATGGGCTAAGTACGCCAGGCAAATTGTTGCGTAGCGCTTCGTAGATGTTCCTGGGCATTGCAGCAAGGTTCCAAGAACGTGAAAAACCTTGTCTGCCAAGCGAACCATCATGCCACGAGACGATTCTTTTTCGGCCAACACTGACAGGGCCGCAGAGGCCCTTGCTTGCGCCTGCGGTCCACCCAACTCGGCCATTGCGAGAAATGCGATCAACGCTTCTTCACTTGAAACGGAAACTCTGCTCTTGTGGTCGCCACACAGGGTGTAAAGGATACTGGAAATTGTCTCCATCACTTCCTCCGACTGCGTCCGTAGGCTGGGAAGGAGTGCATGTACCGCTTCCTTTTCTATTGCGTACTTTCTACACCTCGCGTCCTCCAGCAGATTACAGAGAAAATTGATACAATTTTTTTCTGTGAGAGACGTTTGAACATTCTTTTGCTGGTTCACTAAAACTTTAATGACAACTTGCACTGCTTCACTTTTTACCAACAGAAATTTATTGTTGGCAGCTTGCGAAAGCGATTTCAAAGCGGTTGTGCAACGTAGCCAGGACTCTTCGTCTTCTGCATGCGACAACGAAAGGATAATGGGCAAAATTTTCTGTGTCGTGTCGGTGTCCTTCGAATGTCTGCATAAATTCGACAGGGCAACGATCCCTCGCTCTCGATTTTCCATTGCCTGCGAATCCCCCTTGCAAACCCCCATGAGAATATCAATTGCCCCGTGGCGAATGCAAGTACGGCGGAGTTCCCCGGTTGCCTGCGACAAATTCGTAATGCCTATAATGCAAAGTTGCGAAATTAGCGCGTCATTAAGCTGGAGAAGTGGCGTAAATGCAAGGATGATGCCTTCTGTTATCATCCTTGCACGCAGGCGTACAAGGCGCGTCAGGTTGCACAGCGCGCGAACAAAAATGTGCGAATAGCGACTGACTGCGCCCGCCTCATCTTTGCTTGCCTGCAACATTGCCAGGTGAATAATGTCCGTCACAAGTTTCTCGCTGTCGTCAAATACCTCGCCGTTGGTGACGGTGAGGTTATACAGGATGGTGAGCGACGGCTCCACGAGCGCATCATCGTCGGACTTTGCTACCAGGGCTGCAGCCGTCAAGACCCCATTTCTCATGAAGTACTCTTCACGATCGGGAACGCAAGATAAATTGCTCAGTGCGTAAATAGAATGCAGCATTGACAATTTGTCGGTAACATCCGCACTGAGCAGTTGAAGCAAAGCCGGTACTGCCCCACAATCGAGCATGCTCTCTCGGATCTCCTTGCACCTTGTCAGGTTGTGGAAAGCGATCGCGCAGCATTGCCGAATTGTTGTGTCGTCGATTATCGACAAATCAACCAAAGCAGTAGTACAGCCCTCGTTCGAAAGCCCGATGCGATTTTCGAAGTCGTAACTCAGGTTACACAACGCTACCGCGCACGTTCTCTTGGCCGGCAGACCCGGAATCTTATCCGGGGCAAGCAAAGTAGGCGCATCATCGCTTGACAACTTATCCCACGGATTCTTCGATTTGTGCTCCTTCGCAGGGGTCATACGCGACATGTACATTTGTCCCTCGAAATAATCTCCACGAGTCCCGAAGTAATCCCCGACATAGGGCTTTACTGCCTCATGGAGATGGTTCAAGTCGATATGGTTTCTTAAATTCCTCAGCATCCTGTTTTGCTCCTTTTCAAAGTAGTCTGCTGGCAACCTCTCTTCTGCCGCGGATATGTCGTCGATTTTTTCAAACCCAGACTCGATTTTTTCAGACATGGACTGCAGCATGCGACGATGGGCGACCACCGCTCGAGGAGTACGCGGGGATTTTTCTTGTGTTGGCACGCCAGGCCTTGACGAAACTCTTTTCTTGTACGACCTTGCT
>JACKZZ010006521.1_pt1 | contig 10634 bp, 12 predicted proteins | sample 8027871 | NCBI WGS metagenome assembly JACKZZ01 (sample SAMN15724774, study PRJNA655200) | protist metagenome | isolation source: fluorescence activated cell sorting (FACS) single amplified genomes of... | place: USA: West Boothbay Harbor, Gulf of Maine | collected 2000-07-19
CTCTTCTGTTGAGAAGTCCTCCACGAAAAAGGGGCTTCGTTTCATCCGGCTGCAGTTGAAGTAGACGAATTCTCTGGCTTTACGTATAAGAAAAAGGAACTCCAACATTTGTCTTCGACTGTCTGCAATAAACTCCTTTTTGCTTGTTTCACGGACGGAGTACATCCTCAGCGAGTGTCCTCAGAAGATTTGAAAGAAGTCGTGGCTGAACGAACATACAGTAACAGATCGATGACCACCACGACTAGCAGTATTGCCTCTTCGAGCGTCCGCACGACGTGTGAAAACAGAAGATGCAGAACTACCGGCAGGTTGCTTGGCGGTTTCTGTTGCGCGACCACCATAGGCGCGGTGATTGCTCATCTGGATTTCGATGTGCATAGGATTTGTTTTAGCATTGTGCAGTTTATTCTATATTGAACAAGGACAAGGAGTTGTTGAGCGTGAGCGTCAGGTTTGAGTTTTTATGTTGAATGTGAGTGGAATCTATTAAATGTAAATCAGTACGAATGCATTTTTGATATAATGTGATTTAGTTAGTTTGTAGCCTTCACGCAAAATCGTTGATCAGTATTCTTTGCGGGGAACACGCGCAGTTGCAAGTTTTTGCGTGGGGATTGCAGCAAGATGCTTTCACTTTGTGCGATCGTTTGTTAAGGTGTCAAAATTGCTGTCTCGATGAAAGTTGGTTGTCTTCTCGTATTTCTGTAGTGCTGCGGAAAAATCTACCACGCGTCGCTCCTCTGCGAAGGCCGACGATCGCAATGCGCCGGCGGTGCAACAAACGGAGCAAAATGACCGCTGTGGTGTCCATTGCGGCTTTGCTAGCGACCGCGAGTCGCCGCGCTTCCGCTGGAGCATCGCACGGCCCAGGGCCACCTGTTGTGCCCGACATTGCTGCTCAACAGCGCCGTAAAAAAACCAGCCGCACGGGTGAACAAAGCACGAAAAGCTTCGCCACAGGAGCGCGCGGATCAACCACAGCTTCAGGTGCATCGGCAAACGTGCAGCTGCTTGGTGATGGTGCGGAGCTTTCAAGGAACGTGGAAGCTTCACCATCGACAAGTACCGCCTCACCCAGTGCGGAAGCGCAGGGAAGGGGCACCGGCACGACCACTAGGGTAGTTGCTGCGGATACCGTTACGAACGAACGAAATAAGGGCGCTCAAGAACTCCAGGCGAACCAAGAGCAGGACCATCAGCGTGCTGAAGAACAGGACTTAGTACAGCACGCTCCAGCTGCTGGTAGCGGTACTAGTGCAAGTACCTCAGAAGTAGCGGACGAGGAGGGCTTGACGGTTCATTATGAACCGAGAAGTGCCGCTAGCCTCCCCCACGCGGAGGACTCAATTGAGGACGGTGATGCTGGTGCTGGCCCCACTGCAGCTAGTGCTGTGTCATCAGACCACAGTAGAGACCGTGAAGTCGTCGAAACTGTGCTGCGGGACGTCGACGTGGTCGAAGATACGAGTTCCACGAAGCTGGTGCGCGACGAGGTTGTAGCGCGGCCTTCTGTCCCGCCCGTAGTTTCCTCACCTGGATTAGCTCACGCAGCAGGAGAGATTCATTTCACACCAGGATCTCCTGGTCGGTCATCTGCAGCATCCACGGCGAGCACTTCTGAAGGTAAAGAGCATGACCATGACGCAGCACGGGCGGCATCTTCCGATCATGAACAGGCAGGGCGAGGAGGCGGAGTTGCTGCACCAGGCTCAGGCACGACAGGAGCTGACGATGTTGACATCAGCATTGCACCAATAACGGCGTCAAGAATGTTCCCTGCAGCTGATCCTGGGAACTACTACAAAAGCACGAGAAATAACGCACGGCGCCCGCCGAAGATTGGCGTCAAGAACAGGTCAACCCCCACTTTCTACGACACCCTTGTTCCGAAGAATCTGCAGCGGGTACTGAAGACAACCCTACGGCGCGTTACGAGCGAGGACTCCGATGAAGGTTCGTTTTCTAGCAGCTCCTCCGACGAGAACGAGTCCTCGTCGCACGGCACCGCCACTAGCAGGACAGGACCTGGGACCAAGAAGCCCAAGCTGAGGTGCAACGGGACGGAGACCGAGTACCAAGCGTGCGACGCTTCGTCCCGGGTGGCCTGCCCAACGCACGAGTGCCTCGACTGCGCCTTCGGGGAATGGAAGGAGTGGTCGGACTGCAGTTGTCACGGCCTCCAGGAGCGCCGGCGGTACATTGAGCAGGAGAATAACTACTGCGGCAACCCGTGCAAGGGACACGACCGGGAAACGCGGCGCTGCGACACGTCCACGTGCACTACTTACAACGTGGACTGCGAGTTCTCGGAGTGGGACGAATGGTCGCGGTGCGAAGTCAGCGACTGCGCGGAGATCGCGAAGAACGGGAAGACGCCGCAGTCCTACCGGGAGCGCCACGTGGTTTTGTCCGCGCGGGGGCCGGAGGGCAAGCCCTGCAGCGGACCCATGAAGGAGACCCGGTCCTGCCACAAAGAGTACCTGGACTACTGTTCAGGATTGGGTCTGTTCGGGTCGCTCTTCCACGGCCACACCGGGGCGGTGGGAACGGACACGTCCGCGCCGGTCGACTGCGCGCTGAGCGACTGGGAGGAATGGTCGACCTGCTCCACCAGTTGCGGCGGGGGAGAACACAGCCGAATGCGAGAGATTGTGCAGTACCCCCGAAACTCGGGGCGGAGCTGCTCGCGGGTCCTCTACGAGAAGTTGGTAAAGGACTTGCAAGTACGCATAGCACGACCACAGGTCGCCGCCCGCACGTAGTTGTACGAAAGGCATGAGAAAGCTAGGAAATAGCTATAACAAGCCGCAAAATTTTTGCCAAGTTGTATTAGATATGTCATCTGCTTCTGCAGCACGAGATGACGTTGACGCTCTTGTCTTGTTATTCAGGTGGAGTAGTTCTCATTCTCTGCTTCGTACGGAAAAATCAAGGCCAAGGCGATACTTTTCCATCGGATAAAGATTCAAGCAGATGGAGCTTGTGGCCGCGAACAAGACGAACGATACGACTCCGACGTTGCCCGTGCGCGACCTGGAGATTGCGCTGGAAGAGATCAAGCCGTGCAATTTGGACAAACCCTGCCAGGAAAACTACTTCAACAAGGAAATCCACACCGTTGACTGCAAGTACTCGGAGTGGACGGATTGGGGCGAGTGCAGCACCAGCTGCGGCGCAGGGGAGAAGACGCGCACACGGAAAATCGTGGACAATCCGGTCGGGAAAAACCCCAAACTGTGCGAGGACGGGGCGCTGGTCGAGGTCAAGTCGTGCAATTTGCAACACTGCCCCGAGTGGTACGCCGGCGCGCAGGACTGCAGGATCTCCCAGTGGACCTCCTGGACGATGTGCTCCTCGACCTGCAACGGCGTGCGCTCCCGCTACCGGGACATCACCCAATACCCGGCGCGGGGCGGCAAGGGCTGCCACGAAATCGGCGTGTTCGACGAGAAACACGGGAAACACGTCGAGGAGCTCGTGCGCCGGAAAAACCTCACTGAGGAGCACTACCATCTGATTTCCGAGTCGCCGGAGTTCCAGAAGGAGATCGAACACGACGCGGGCGTGCCCATGGAGGAGGTGCAGGCGTGCAATGTGGACAGTTGCGCCCTCCGCGATTCCTACAAGGCCATGCTGCGCGAAAACTCGACGGATTGCGTGGTGGTACGCATCGCAAAAGTGGTGTCGTACTGGTAGAGTAAACGCATGGCAAATTTTGGTTTCCAAAGAAAAGATAAACTTGAAAATGAAAATCCGTTGTATGCAGGAAAAAGGAACTGTCTGTCATGCACGACTGCGATTATTACGAGTGCGATACCTTTGCACAGGATAGGTAGGCGAGTGGGGAAAATGGGGCGACTGCTCTGCCACCTGTGGGACCGCCGGCACGAGGAGGCGGGCCAGATTGGTAGAGGTGTACCCCGTATCAAATGCAAAAATGCCTGGGTCTGGAAACTTGTAATGCTGGGTGGCGTCTCATGATGAGGCTACAAATGCTGGCTCAGCATGACAAGTTTCGGAGCCCCTAGGTGTTGCCTGTTCTGCATAACAAGCTGCGCTGCTGCATGACAGAAAAACGGAGCATTTGGGTAACGTGCATGACAGATCTAAGAGTCATGCCAGACAAGCATGACAAACGTGAATTCTTCCAGACCCAGACATTTTTACATTTGATACCCCGACGGACCGGAAGCAAAGGGCTGCGGAGATGTATACAAGATACCAAAAAACTGTTTCTCGTCCTTCTTCGTACTCAGTGTAAGTAATTTTTTTTGTGTAGCGTCTGTGTGCAGGAGGTGCACTGTGCTGTCCAAGCACAGAAGTGCATCATATTGCATCTTCTTCGGCTAGGAAGATATTACACTGCTTCTCTTCCGCGACATCAGACAAGTGGAAATATGAAAAAATGCCCCGAGGTGTCCCTGCAAGAGATCGCGCCTTGTGAGGATAACCTGCCCTCCTGCGAACACCACGACGCGGAAAAGGAGTGCAAGGTCGGCGCCTGGGGTGCGTGGTCCAGTTGCTCGGTGACCTGCGGTATGCTTCGCAAAAGTAAGTATTTAGACCACCTGGATGTCTGCAGGTCTGGGAAGAATTACAAGACCACAAAGACTTGGAAACATAACCCACTAGAAATTGAAATACATTTCGAAAAGGAAATGAGCATGAATATTTATTAAGTGAGGTGGTGTCAACATGCGATGCTATTGCAAGCACAAGCTGTAAGAAGAATTCTATATGTGCGAAGATACTATTTTTGCAATGCATATGCGGAACGGGTTCGGTTACGCGCAAACGCTCTTTGGACCAGTTCCCCACAGACTGCGGGAAATCCTGCCCGAATGGAGCACTCCAGGAGGTATCTGGTATACCTATACTACGATGAATAATCCATGGCATGGGTGTGCTGGGTCGTGGTTGTACTACGGAATTTGTACGTGCTGCTACAACTGGTAGAAGTTGCTAGAAAGAAGAACAAGAAGGACCAGGACCCCAGGTTGTAGATAAGACGTGAAAGTCAAAAATAAACATCTGCTAAAGCAAGTACGACGAGGATCTCTGTGTCAAGCGTAAGCCGCGTGCTGCGAGAAGATGAACGTCGTGTGAAAGTACCAAATGCAGCAATGACTGTGTTTTGGATGTAGTTGTCGTGTTGAAGTATCAATAAAAAAAAACGCGAACGCCTCTTTTTCAGACGAAGCATTGCAAGCGGGAACCTTGTGAGTGCGTGGACGCCTCCTTCAGCGAGTGGGGGCCCTGGGGCAGCTGCTCCTGCCTGGGCCTGCAGGAGCGGGAGCGAAACCTGCGACAGAGCGCGAACTGGTGCGGCAAGACCATCGACGGGGCGCGCATCGAGACGCGCGCGTGCAAGCCTGACTGCTATCCCAAGCAAGACTGCGAGTTTTCCGACTGGGAGGACTGGTCCGATTGTACCGCCACGTGTGGTGGCGGCCAGCAGTTCCGGTCCCGCCGGATCACGAAGCCGACCAAAAACGACGGGGAACCGTGTCTGGGCCACGTCCGGGAAACAAGGGAGTGTGGGATGGCATTGTGCGAAAATCCGAAGGACTGCGTCGTGGCGCAGTGGAACAAATGGAATGAATGTAGCAGGTAGGGAACTACGTTGCTGTTTCGTATGATGATTTTGTTAAAAACATAACGACAACTTTGATGACGTGGCTAAACTAAAATTTGATGCGAAAATGCGAGATCTTTCTCACCGTGCCAAACTCTCACCTCTCCACCAGGACTTGTGGTGGTGGGCAGCAGTTTCGCCAGCGCATGATCGCGAAGCAGGCGGTGCACGGCGGGTCGGGCTGCGCGAACCAACTTTCGGAAATTCGGGGCTGTAACGTTTTCCCCTGCGCCGCGAACGCAGTGGACTGCCAGTGGTCGGAGTGGTCCGACTACTCTGCGTGCACGGTGTCCTGCGGTGGCGGGCAGCGGGAGCGAACGAGACACATTTTTGCGTCTCCGCGCTTTGGCGGGAAGCTGTGCGTCGCGAAAACCAAAAGTGAGCTGGTACGAAGTTGTCTTCATGCGTGGTAGAGGTCCACACGACCCACACGGTTTTCATGCGAAAAACTTTGAAGTAGCTGCTTCCTGGTTTTCTTCGGGAAGCTTATCACAAAAATACAAGTTTGCTTTTTGGGAATGCGCCGGGCGCGGCAAGGACGAAGTCGAAGCTCGTAGCCTACAACTCGAATCAAGTTATCTACAGTAGATCTACTATCACCTTCACCATATCAAAGTGCTCGAGCGTAAACAAATCGGTGTTTTTTGAAAATTTTTTACAGGCTGCGTGCAACCAGCATCCTTGCGTCGGTGCGTGCGAGGACGGTGCCTGGGGCCACTGGACCGCGTGGGGCAAGTGCTCCGCTACGTGCGGCGATGCGGGGTACCAAACGCGGCACCGCGAGATCGAGAAGTGGCCGAACCACTGCGGCAAGGCCGTGGAGGGCGAGACCACGGAGTTTCGCGAGTGCAACCGGGTCTTCTGTTATGGAAGAAAAAAAGTTTGTTTGAAGAGCGTAAACAAGAAGAGTATATTTTTTGATGGGAGATGAACCAGCGACAGCAAAGACTAGGCATGCGCAAATCAATAGTCCGTGAAGAAAATAACAACTATTTATATGGCGAATATGGAGACAGCCACACCTCCATACTAACTTCTTGCATATTTCGCACCCCTAGCCCTAGCTTAATAGACTAACAAAGTTTTTCAAACCTTCCATACTTGCTCCGAGGCGCAGGACTGCGGCTTCTCTCCCTGGTCGGACTGGAAGCCGTACCTGCCGCCCAAGCAACTGCAGGACGCGCACCTCCGGAACGTGACGAAGAAATCCAGCGTGTATGCGCGGGATCGCTACATTGCGGTGGAGCCGGCCGGCGAGGGGCAGAACTGCGTCGGCGAGCTCGCACAGATCCGGCCCTGCCAGGACCACCCCGCCACGCTGCTCTCCTCTGCGGTGGTGGAGTGCCCGCATGACGTATGCAAGAAAAAAACTGTGTAAGTGTAACTTTGTCTTGCAGATGTTGCAATACAGTTACACTTGTCATGCCGGATATGCATCAGAGGCTATTTTGCTACGTGTTTTCGCGTAGTACCTACGCATGACAGGTTTTCTGTCATGCAAAACAAATCTGTCATGCTGTTCCTGCAAAAAAGTTACACCTACACAGTTTTTTTCTTGGATATGACGTGGCGCACACCGGGGGAAACGCGGACCTGACCGAGGAGGAGCTGAACGACGACCTGAAGATCAAAATCAAGGCGGAGCAGTTTTTGAAGCAGCTCACCAAGCCCGAGCCCGGTTCCACGTCAGTCCACGAGAACGACCTGTGCCACTTCAGCAAGTTCGGGCCCTGGAGCAACTGCACGGCGCCGTGCGGGCAGGGCACACAGACCCGCGAGCGCACGCTGCGGGTGAACGATAAGCTGCTCGGCCAAATCTCGGTCTTTCTGTCCGCCCACAAGGTAATCCACGAACAAACGCTGCTGGACGAGGAGGAGAAGCTCGTGAATGAACTGAAGCTGCAGCTGGAAACGAAGTGCAGCGGACATTTGCAGGAAGTGCAGTCCTGCAACTTCCATCCGTGTCTCGGGCCCCAGGACTGCAAATTTTCCAACTGGACCAACTGGACGGACTGCTCCGTCACCTGTGGCGTGTATCAGATCGATGGACACCACTCGACCTCGACGGGAGCTCCCCTTTTTCTTGCAGCAACTTCTAGCTCTATTCCGCGCACCACTTGTTTATTCATTGATTCGCTTTGAATTTGATACTGTTCCACGACGACCTCCATTTGTAAGACGAGCAACCTCGTCGGGAAGAGCGACCGCCTCTTTTGACGGAATACGAATAAACTTACTAGGGTTCCATGCATACATTCAGGAGTTTCCACAGCTTTGAGAATGAAGAAAAAAATCGTTCTGTATTGTAAAGATTATGAGCAAGGAAGAGAACGGGTCATCTGACCTCTACCGTAGTGAAGAGAGTTGTGACCCAGGATAAAACCGGCACGCAATACAAGAATCGGGTTATCGAGAAAGTTGCCAGGCGGGGCGGGATGCCGTGCGACCTGAAGGACACGAAACTCGTGCAAATGTGCCAGACGAACAAAACTTGTATAATTGAGTGATGAAGTTCACCATTTGAAATTTGCTACCTGGCGAAATTTGTTTTCTCGTCTGCCACGACCGATCTATCCTTCATGTTTTCCTCTCTCGGTCATTGCTAAGTAACTCATGGGAGGCAAGGTCAAGAACTTCTTTAAGTACACACATAATTTAATCCAACAAGACCGTGATGATCGAAAAAAAACGTTTATCTACCTCTACAGGCCTCGACGGGAGTAACGCCCTTGCGCCCGAGCCGGACCTGAATGAGCTCGTGCCGAAGAGGATCGAATCCTGTGTCTGGGACGAGTGGGACGTGTGGGGCGGCTGTTCTGCCACGTGTGGAACCGGTGGGTACCAGACGCGGAGCCGAAGTTTGGTCCTGCACATCGAGGAACCAGCAGTTAAAGAGGAGGACGTCGGAATCTTTGGGTGGCTGTTTTCCCTGTTAAACTACCCGCTCGCGATGTCGCGTGGTCTAGATTCCGCCGCCGCCGCAAACTCCGAAGAAAACGTGGCAACTTCTACTTCTTCGATGGGCGGGACCCCCCCATCTGGCATTGGAGACAAAGATGAATCCGTAGAATCAATACTCGGACCATCATCATCAGGAGCAACCTCAAACCTCGCACAGGAGAGCAGCCACGACGGCCAGCGCCAGCATATTGACGACGATGTGGACACAAAAACGGCAAAAGTAGGCGCCAAATTGCTTGCGTTCCTCGCAGGCCTTGGCATTTCCTTCTTTCTGCTGCTCAGGTTATGCGGCCGAATAGGGGACCACGTGGTTAATTTCAATCGCAGTAGGTTTACCTCCTACGAACACATAACAGCGACAAACCTAGATCATTTTGTGGATAATGGTTCCTGAGAATGAAGTTCTCATAGTTGATTTTGTGCATCACGCGCCTGTTGATAGATACTGCATTACCGTTAGTGTGTGGACGAGGTCGTATGCGCGCTTTGACATAGACTATGCGATGGATCCCAATTATGCGATAGTACCGCGAGGCTCCCGGTCACGACGCAGCGCTGCGGAATCTTCCGGGGGCTGATGTTCGCGGAATATTAAACCGTTCTTCCGGATCTAAAGTCCGGGCAAATGTGTCTATTGAATGAAGACATTGACCGTCCTCTTGACCACTTTCGTCTCGTCGTTCTTGCCCCTCGTGAAAGGGGCCAGACCTAGTACGGAGGTCGCTGCTTCGGCGAACAAACGTCAGAGCATGCGTGTTTTTGTGAAAAGACAACGCGCCGGCCCGCTCCTGGTCGGTGCAGTGCTCGTCTTCGCGCTCCCAGCACGTTGCTGGGCCGTCCGTGGTAGGATCGATAGTTGCAAAAAGAGAGTGCGAAGACTTCAAAGAGAGTGCTAATGCAGAAGCTGCTCAAGATTTATGTGCCAAGAAAAGGCAAGGAGGGTTAGGTGGATATGAAGAGGTGTAGATAGGAGGGGAGCTGCACAAAATAGCGGCGCACAAGACTGCAGTAGATTTATTCGCACTACCGGCTGCTCTGCGGCTGGTGGCACCGCTGCAATTTTTCCACAGGTGGACAAAATTAGGTTTGACACGTTGTGAAAGAGTCGCGCGAGGACTAATTCTCGCAGTTTTAAAAATATCTTTACGGAAGAATAAGTGAAAGAATGGGCGCAAAAAATGAGGCAGACGAGAACATGGGGATATGCATCTCCCTCTGTTTATGGAAGTGTCGAGTTGGAAATCGACAAAGTTGAAGTAAACTTGCGATGCATGGAATCGACGCGATGCCACTTATTCTCATTGGAGCCTCAATTGCTCCGTGGCGCGTGACAATTTTTTTGAGTACCAAGATCCAGACTGACATGCTGTTTGGGAAAAAAGCTACTTGTACTTTTATATTTGTATACTTCTTTGACTTTGGGTTTGGTCGTGTTAGTAGGTACTTTAGCACCTCGATTTATTACCCTAACCACAAACAGGCTCACAATTGCCCTCGATTTGCTGTCTTGTCTGCGCGACAGGCACCTTGTGCCACATTCTCGCATTTTTTTGTATGCGTTTGAAATTGAAATCGAAATCGTTTTTTCATACTTTATTGTCGAATTCAAACCTGACCCCTCGATAATCTTCCGTTTTTGTTGGGTTGGCATGTGCGATCTCGTATCCACTGTAAAGTACCGCACTCGTAGTAATTGCAATACCGCATATAGAAATCTCATGCTTGCTGGGCGTAGGATCCTTATGATTATGATGTAGCCGCGCAGTCTATTATTTGTTGAGAAAATTTGTAGCGCAGTTACTACTAGTGTCTAGTGCGATACTTTTGCAATGCATATCCTAATGTTGATGATTTCCACCGGGACTATCGCACAAAGAACAAGAAGGCTGGCACGTCATACTGGTACTGCTGCGCAAAGGTAGAGGTTGAAAGATCTGTGACCGTCGAGCCTTGAGCACGCTGCTTAGGATACGCAATTCAGATTTTGCAACGCATTTAGTCATTACAGATAAGATTTGACCTACCAACTTCTTTC
>JACKZZ010006030.1_pt1 | contig 10630 bp, 1 predicted proteins | sample 8027871 | NCBI WGS metagenome assembly JACKZZ01 (sample SAMN15724774, study PRJNA655200) | protist metagenome | isolation source: fluorescence activated cell sorting (FACS) single amplified genomes of... | place: USA: West Boothbay Harbor, Gulf of Maine | collected 2000-07-19
AAGGAGTTAGTGTTTGCTTAATTTTTAAAATATGTCCCAAAATTCGGAGATACAAAAAAGTCTCAAAATTCGGAGATACAAAAGATCCTCAAAATTCGGAGATTCAAAAGATTCAGAAGACTACTCTGAATCTTGAATCTAATCTTCATGAGGCTAAGTATTCCGGAGTACATGTATAGGCCTCGTATGTGCATATGACGTGCCTCGGCTAGTCATCTACATACTGTTATATTATACTAGTACTTATATATACGATGTACCATGTATCCTGTGATATACAGTTACTCATGCGCTTGTCATATCTTACCGTACAACGGCGTGACATGGATATACAAAATTAACTCTAATTATCACATATATAACTTAATATAGCATACATAATGATTACTCATGTAATAAGAACACATTATGTAAAGAGAAACAAAAGAAACAAGCAATGGATTAATAAAAAGAAAGGGATGATATATAGAAGAGAGCAGATACAGTTCTTACTCTCTCTATTACATGTATGTGCGGGTAGTATAAATGAATATACATGTACCGTGGTGGGTGTATAAATCACCGCACCACACTCGCCCACAGGTCCTTCGCGTAACATTGTTGCGCGAAAACACATATATCACCCACAAAGCGAAACACAGAGGAGCGCTACCAGTGTATATTGTGCAGGGCCATGAACCCCTACATTCAGTATCAATATACAACGCCAAGTCGAGCTTAATCTCCCCCTCCGACTCGTAAGTCGACGATGAAGTTGGGCTCCGTTAGGCCGCCTTGATCTTTATCTGAACTGACTCAGAAAGAAAAAGAAAAAGGAAAACAACAAGTGTAAACACGTGCTGTAGGTACGCCGAACCTTTGGTTCGACCTATTGGCTCATGAACTCGAACGCGGGTCTTTGAGAGACGACCGCGCGTACTTGGGGTGGCAATTTTCCTGCGTTAGTCAGATAAAAGTTGCGCTCCAAGATGCTCGAGAAATTTACCAAGTCATAGATGGGTCTATAACTTCTGCGGTGCGTAGTCGTGTAGACTTGAAGTCCATCGCGAGAGTCCAGCCACGCCGGCTTGAACTTGCAGGTGTCGATGTGACGGCCGCTACGCAGATCCATAGAACCATACCTGTGCACTTCGATAATGGGGGAGACATGATCAACTCCAGTTACCTCTCCCACTAGCCAGTTAGGTCCCTCTCCGTCGTGCTCGAAGAGAACCATGCTTCCTTCTTCAAACTCCGGAAGTCCTGGGGCATCAACCGGCAAGCGAGACGATCGCGATGCGAGTGCCGAAGGTGGGCTTACACCTTCGAGCTCCTTAGTGGCGGTCTTCTTCGGCCTCCCTCGTCCTCTCTTGGGCAAGACTTGCCTCGTATCTGCGATCCTGCTCGCAGCACTTTCGACTCCGTCTCCCTCACGAGGGTGCTTTACCTTCGGCGGCTTCGAGCCACCTTGCTCCTGTGGCAGCTTCTTGTCCGTCGGCGCTTCGCGGTGCTCGTGCTGACGCCAGTCATAGTCGGTCCCGTAATCGGCAAAGAGTTCTTCTCCAGGCAATATGTCGCGCATGCACTGAACGATTATATTGTTGCCCGATGCATGATAGAGTACGTTAGGCTTACCATTAGGACCGGGGTCATTGATGTACCTCGCGAAGCTTGCATCGCGCGGGTCCTCTGCGTCTAAGTACAGATTGCGTTTTACCTTCATAGCATATACCGGTGGCTTGGCGGGATCGGGGTAGGCTTCTTCAAGTTGCTTCTTATTAAGCTTCTTGCCCCTATAAAATCCAATGACAAGTCCCGAACGCAATCGCTTTCGGGCGAATACCCCGTACGAATATCCACGAGGCAGATGCGGGATTGTAGAGGCTTTGATCTCCACCTGCTCGCGTACCGTGTTCGTGACCGCTATGCATTTCTTTACAAGGCGGACGCGCTCAGGGTAAGACATGTCGCGGAATAGCCTGTCGTCTTCTTCGTCTAGCAAGGCGGGGTCCAGCGACGGATGGAAGCCGTCTTCCACGTCGTGCTTGGCCTCCTTGCGCTTTAAAAGCTCGTCAACGAAGTCGTCGAGATCTTTGTCGAGCTCGAGATCATCGGAGGCTTCCTCATGGTCGCGCGACTCACCTTCGATAGAGCTAGATGAGTCCTCGCTGGAGTCGCTGTCCTCGCTGGTCTGGTCTTCGCTTTGTTCGCGCCCCAGGTCCGGTTCTTCGTTCGGCGCAGGGTCGACGACCTCGCGCCCCAGGTCCGGTTGCTTGGCAGCAACGGTAGCCTTGTCGCGTGATGGTTTCGGGCGCGGCGTGGCGACGTGCTCCTCTTCAGGAGGGGTAACCTTCTTTGTCGAAGAGGAAACATCGTCGTGCGTCTCGGAATCGTCGACGACGGCGTCGGGCTTCTGCCCGAGCTCCGGGATTGCTTGTGCTGTAGGCACTGGGTCGCGCTCATGATAAGGTACCAAATTATCGACGCTTACCGAGAAGGTCCTTTCAGTATACGGCGATGCTAGCTTGTAGGTCTTCGGACCTAAACGCTTGACTACCAGGAACGGACCTCGCCAGTAGCTCGAGAATGCGCGTGAACCTTGCACGTTGGGAGGCATATACACTAACACGCGATCACCTTCATTGTAGGCACGTATCTGCGCCGGCTCGTCGTCGCCAGGCTGGCCGTCCACGCCAGATTGCATGTCGCGGATCTGTTGCCAAACGCGATTCAGTCGTGTCAATCTTTGTGCGTGGTACCGTTTATCGTCCAGCTCCAAGTCGTCCGGGGCAGCCGACAGAAGATCCAGTGGCATGCGTCCCGGGGTGAGGAACAAGCTCTCGAAGGGTGTGCGACCGATGGACGCGACAATCGTGCGGCGGTAAGCGAAACATACCGGGTCGATGTAGAGCACCCACTGACCTTTATAGACTTCCACAATAATGGCGACGGCTTTCTTAAGGAAGCCATTGAATCTTTCGGTCTTGCCGTTAGTCGCCGGGTGATAGGGTGCGGTCTTGACGTGTTCTATCCCAAGGAGTTTGCAAAAATGCCCCATCACTTCGTTGACAAACTCTCGCCCCCTGTCTGACAAGATGCGGACGGGTACATCATAGTCGCGCACTACCCGTTCGTAAAGTGCCTTGGCCACATGCTTTGGCTCTTTACTCGGCAGCGCCACAACTATCGGCCAGCGCGTAAAATGGTCCACGATGGTCATCGCCCAAGTACAGCCGAAGGAAGGCGGGAGTGGCCCGATTAAGTCTATACCGATGGTGTGGAAAGGGGTGGGTGCGTGAATAGGTAACACGCAACCTGGTTTAAGTCTTCTCAAGGCTTTATAACGTTGGCACCCATCACACGTTTTGATATAGCGTTGTCCATCTTGGTACCATCCTTCCCAATAGAACCTCGACCTCAGAGCCTCTGCGAACTTACGCTCCCCGATATGTGCAGCGTGCGGATGGTCGTGAAGCGTTTCAAAAATAATCCTTTTGAGCGGCGTGTCTTTTGGTAAGACTACCGGAAAAAGAATCTTACCATCATTGATGATGTTGCCCGCCAAATCTCGCTTCGCTTGTACTCGTACTATCCTGCGAAGGAGTCCTCCTTGTACTGTCCAACTGTCGCGCTGGGCTTCGTACTTGGCTCTGTCCGTAGCCGATAACTCTCGCCCCCTGGCGGTGCCGAGTAAATAATCGCGGAGGTCGGCAATAGCCGGGCTACCGTCCTGAGCAGCGCGAAGGTCGCGCTGGAAGGGTGAGTCGTTGACGAGACCTTGGTACGCGAGGTCCCAAGCGTCGCCGGAGACGATGTCGAAGGTGGCGGCATCGCGGTCCGGGCCGAGAAGAGCGTCACGGTAGGCGTCGGGATCTGTGGCGAATGCGGCAGCATGGGTAGCGTGGCGCGTTTCCGCCCGTTGTACCGTCGCGGCATTGACGGACACAGAACTGATGTAGTACTCCGCGGGGATGATAATGTCGTCGATATCTGCAGTGTCGTTATCTAACGACACGGGCAAACGCGAGAGCGAGTCAGGCACCGAATTGATGCGTCCGGGCTTGTAGGCGATCTCCACCCATGGGCTATAGGCTTGAAGGCGGAGAGCATAGCGAGCGAGGAGACTGTTATCTTTATTCGGTGTCGAACATAACCATCGCAGGGGGCCGTGGTCAGTGAGTACCTTACACGGGCGGCCGTGGTGGAAGTGCTTAAAATAATCCAAGGCCCAAAGTACTGCTCCTGCTTCCAAATGCGTGGCGGCGCGCTTAGACTCACCTCCGTGTGTCTTGCGACTCGCGTAATAGATGGGCAGGCGCACTGTCGGGCTTTTGACGGCTTCGATGCCCGGCAGGTCGGTGACGTCGCCGACCGGGAAGTCTTGTGACAGCACGGCCGAATAACCGTCCTGGCTAGCATCGATTTCTATAACGAAGGGAAGGTCATCGCGCGCGTGACGCAAAAGAGGCGCGTCAGTGAGCGCGTCTTTGAGTTGTCGAAAGGCGAGGTCAGGTGGGGAGTCGGCATCCCATGGCTTGAAGCGCCCGTTTTCTTTCCTTGTCAGGTCCGTAAGCGGTTTAGCAACAACGGACATCTGCGGAATAAAACGGCGGTAAAAATTGACCATTTGAATAAAGGACCTTAATTCTCGAAGCGTCTTAGGCGGAGAAATTTCTTTGATCGCCTGAACTTTCTGTTGAATCGGGCGTATGCCTTCGCGTGTCATAGTGTACCCTAGGTAGCTGGCAGAGCGCGCGAAGAACTCGCACTTACCCGGCTTGAGGCTGACTCGGAACTTGCGCAGGCGAAGGAAGAATTCCCGCAGGTCGCGCAAGTGGTTGTCGAATGTGCGAGAGTAGATGAGGATATCGTCTATGAAGGACATAGCATTACGATAAGTCATACCCGATAGCATCGCTCCGACACAGCGAGTGAAATGGGAAGGCGCTCCGGCGAGGCCGAAGGGTGTGACCAGCCATTCGTAGATTCCGACGTGGGTGGTAATGGCGGAGAGCGGAACTGTTTCGTCATCCAGCGGTACCTGATGAAAACCCGCGCAGAGATCTACGCAGCTGAAGTACCTCATCTCGCCCAATTGTTGAAGTATTACTTCGATATCCGGGAGGGGATGGGCGTCGGCCTTCGTCGCCTGGTTTACGCGGCGAAAGTCGCAGACCATGCGCAATTTACCGGAGGGATGACGTACCACTGATACAGGGGAGGCCCATGGGCTGTAGCTCGGGCGGATGGCGCCGGATCGGAGCAACTTCTCTATCTGTTCTGCGATAAAGTCGCGATAGAGTGGTGTCGTGCGGTACGGATTTGCCTTGATGGGTCGCTGGCGGTCATCCGCGAGCTCGATCCGCATGGGCTCCATATCCGAGGCACCGGGGCATGAATCGTCGGCTGCGAAAACATCCATAAACTCGAGCAGCAGAGCGCGCACGCGGGAGCGCATCGCCTTTTTGTTTTCTTCGGTATCGGCGTCGGGGAAATCCATGGCATCGACCGCGAGCTTCTCCAAGAGACTCTTTACGTCGTCCGCCTTGTTGGGGTCGTACCTTAGGCCACGCCATCCGTAGAGCTTGTTGAAGTAACCCTCCTGCGGCCGATCTTGATGGGGTTCACGGGGGTCTTCATCCTTACCATCTGGCGGACGTCCCGAGGTGGTTGCACAGTCCTTGGCTTTTGCGGCGGCCGTCCCAGCGATACCGCCAGCACGATGTTGCTTAATAGCCGGCGCCCCCTTTCTCTTGCCACGCCGCGCGTTTTGATGTTCACGCGCCGTTCTGCTTACCTCATTCAGACGCAGCTCCACGGCTGTCTTGAGCTCCTTCTTCTGGCCCTCGAGTCTCTTGTCGAGTTCGGCCGTGAGGGCGACGTTATGTGCGCGCACCTTTATGACGGGCACTAAGTCCCGAGTCGGATCCCATAGACGCTCGGCTCTCGCTAGGGCCGTGCCGTGGGGCAAAGGGATAGCGCGCTCAGAGGGGTTTACCAGTGTGAGCGTGAAGGCGTGGGCATCTTCAGCTTGTAGTCGTAGACGTTGTACTAGGATGCCACTGTCAGCCAAGGTTGCGCTTTCACTTACGGAATAGGCGGGTGCCATTCGAACGGCGTCGGGTACTTCAACTTCGATGGGAACGCACATAGACGAACGTGCCGGAATCGTGAGTGCCGTGCCGGGCATGAGACCGTGGCCAAGCACTACCGTGAACTCGTCGAGGCGGCGGGCGTTTGGGTCCAAGGGTGCTATACGTTGGCCTGGGTCCTTTCCTTCCTCGGTCCCTTCGATCTTGGGGTCCTTTAGGTCGGTAATCAGGGAGGCACGCAGGTCGTTACTGACTGAAGCGACTACCTTTTCTGACTTCTCTTTGGCCTTCGGCAGCACTGCAGAAAGCTTGGCGACGATGCTCTTCAGCTCCTTCTGTTTCACCTGCAACTCCTGTAGCTTCTCATCATGTTCTTCATGATGAGAGAGCTCGGTCGAGTGCACGCAGTTGAACAATTCAGATACCCGTGAACTTTCTTCTTCGGCTGCTGCGAATAGCTTCTTGAGCTTCGCGGAATTTTCATCTACTTGGGCTTTTATGTCGCGCCGCGCGTGAAAGTTTTGCGCCGCGCGATGCTGGGCCACCCTTCTTATGGCGGTTTGGGCCTTCTGCATTTTTCCTTCGAGCACCTCGATTGCGGATTGAGCTGTCTTGGCAACGCTCGTTATCTCCTGCTGCAGGCTGACTTCAAATTCTGCGAGCCGGTTTTCTGCAGCACTTAGGCGGCCTTCGTGCGCAACGGTAGGGGCGCGAGTATACATAGCACTCACCTCCTTCGTTGCCTGGTAGGCTTGGGGCCATTGCCTTTCAAATTTCTTTTTCATCTTCTTGGCCTCCGAGTATTGATCCGCGAAGGAGGCTACCTCCTCGGTGTCACTCGGGTCGGGCTTGCACTGACCCGTCGAAGAATGCGTCGGCAAGAGTGTGGGTGTAATGCAAGAGGGCTCGCCGTCAAGATCCGCGTGCACTTGGTGTACTCGCGCTGTCATACCTTTTTCATCTCCTGCCGAGATGGCATGTAGCGCTTCACCTGCGCTGTTGCTATCCATGCGGTCGATCAAAGGCCAGTCAACTAGGCGACCGTTAACCGAGCGCAAGCGCAACCTTTCTTTCGACGGGTTGTCATCAAGCACGAGGTTCATCCCGGCGTTGCGTAGCCAGTCAATTCCCAGGATAAGTTGATGCGATGCAAGAGTGTCTGTAACGAACAAGTAGGCATGCGGGAAGGTAATACCGTCACGTCTTACCCCCGATATTGCCCGAGTCACTCGGGGTCTGCTTGCGCCGTTAGAGAGAAAAGCCCCGCTCAGCACTGCCTTGGACGGCTTCTCGACGATGTCCTCGGGCAGTGCATCGCGCTGCACGCATGATATCTCCGCGCCAGTATCGACAAGCGCTATTACCCTCGAAATTTTTCCAGGCGCGTTGGGATTAAAAAGCTCGACGCGTACCTTGATGACGATGCGAGGGACGATAGACTTGGCAGGCGCCGTCCACACATTGGCCACGACACCTTCCTTCCTTTTCTTCTTACCGACGATGCAGGCATTGAGCTGATACCGGCAGTCGTCATCGCGCGGGCAAGGAATAACTATAGGTGAGGCGCTGGTGCGATTGACGTGATCGCGCAACGGACCGGCTTCGAGCGTCAGCTGCACTGGGCAAACACTCCCGGCGAGGCCATCCTGCTTCGGGTCGCTCGGCGCGTGCTTCAAAATTTTTAAAGGGACGCGAGTGAAAGACGATTTTACGATGACGTCAGACCTAGCAGCCGGTGACGAGTAGCTGGGCGTCCGTCTTGCGTCGGTGCTTATAGTACCTGCTAGGGCATGCACTGAACCTGAACGCTCGTCGGGCATCTCTTGCCGATAGCGGCCTGCATCGAAGTCCGGCTCCTTTTCTGCTGCCTTGCCGTCGGGCGGCTTCCGGTTTTGAACTCTCTTCTTTTTCTTGTAAGCCGCGTCCTGGGTTATTCTCTTGTCGCGTTGCCTGCTCATAGCCATGACCGCGTCGAAGTCATAGCGGTTTAGCGTGGCGCAATACCTTTCCCTTTGCTTCGGCGTCATTTTGCCTATAGTCGCGAGCAACGCTTGAGTGCTCTCAGAGCTGAGGTGATCCTTTTCTGCTTCAGCGTGGCTTGGCTCTTGGGGCTTCGTAGTTATCTTGGGTGTACCGCCGTGCCTCGCATCGTAAGCTTTGAGCGCGGCGATCTCGTCTTTCATCGCCTGCTGCTGCTCGCTCATGCGCTGGATAAGCGCTGCGTTTACCTCGTAGCTAAGGGCGGTCTTCTCGCTGGGCTCGTCCTCCCCTTTGGTCTCGCTCTCCCAGTGAACGTGTGCTACCTTTCGCGTTTCGCGCGGTCTCGCCCCCGGTCCATAAGACTGTGCTCTGGGCTTTGAAAATGCATCTGGAGGTGCCGCGCGCTGACCTCGAGGCATCCAGGGTTTAGGTTGTACCTCTGGTAATCCTAGAGCTTTTTGTGCTTTGATAAGCCACGGACAGTCACGCTGGTAGTGTTGTTCCTGGCATAAAAAGCAAGTAACACCTTGCAGTGCGCAAACGTTGTAGGCTGCTGCCCATTCGGCTTCTTCTTCCCATTCCTCGAACGCTTTGACGTAGTGACTGTCGGGGTCATGCGATCCCCTCTCGAGGTCCGCTGATATCTCCGTCCAGTCTTCTTCGCTGAGTGCCTGTAGCGCGTTACACACATGAACCGCGCTTACTGCTCTAGCGCTTTTTGCCAGGGCCTGCTCATTCATGTTACCCTGATGGCGAGTAGCGCGGGCGCTGCGTCGTGCCGGAGGGGCGGCCGCTGAAACCTGTTCTTGCGGTAACCTTTCTCGAGGCTGGTCTCTGGCTTTAGCCGACCTACTTTGACCGTTGATCTTGCGTTGAGCTCGGGCATGCCAGTCACTGCCGCTGCGATCTATCTGGATACTTTGGAGGCCCGACATGCTTTGCGCGTGTATAGTACGCGCTATTAGCTGCAGGCTTTCTGCGGCAGAAGTGTGCTTAGTCGCTCTGAGTACCGAGGTAAGCACATCGAATCGTTTTACCGCTTGATAGATAATCTTTTTCAGCAGGTCGTTAGTAATCTTTATATCACTAAGAGTAGGCACCATGCAAGGCGAGCGAGTGTCGATATTACCCATAGCGTCGCGTAACGCGTTTGCTTCGGCTTCGTTGTCGGCCAGCTCGCTCTCCAGCTGCTGTTTCGCGCGTAACAGATCCTCTGCGACTCGCTCGTCGTCCTCTTCGAATTTTGCCAAGTCGACATCGAGCGCCATGATCTGTCCGCTCAATTGGTGTTCAGTCGCGCGGGATACGCGCGCATTTACGGCGTCCACCTTAGCGATGAGCTCCGCATCGCGATTCCACAGGCTGTGCTCATGGGGGTGAGTCCCCATAGGCAGTCGTCCATTAAGGACACTTACGGTAGCGTCAGATACATCATCGTCCGGCACCGGCACGGTATCTGCAGTAGGTGTGGGTTCTGGAGATTTTTCACCTTTGGTTGGGCTTAAAGCTTGGTGGGCCGCTTGCTTAGCCTCCTCTTCGCGTTCCATCTGCTTGTGAATGGTGTCGCGCTGTAGGGCTACCAGGTCTTGTGCGCTGGCGAGCATGGCCTGAGCATGATCCCTTTCAGCCAAGGCCTCCTGTAGTTGTCCGAGCAGCGTAGCTTCTTCCTCTGAAAACTGACCTTGTAGCGCCCGTGCTACAGGAACTTTCTTGGACTCTTCGGGCGCGTCTTCGGGCGTCCGTCGGGCCGTTTTAGCCTCTCTAGCTCTCATGCGGGCTAAAGCACCAGTGATCATGTGGCTGCGTTGTGCGGAGCGTGAATGATGCATGGCGCGGACACGATCACGTGCCGCTAGCTTATCTGCCGGTGTGCCGTGGGCCAGAGAGATAGCGTTAGCTTCGAAGTTCCCTCCGAGACCTCTGTCGCCATCTTCTTCCTTTTCTGCCCGGGCCGCTATATCACGCAGGGCATCATTTGACAGAAGTGAAAGTACCATGTCTTTTTGGGCCTGGACGAAGCGAGAGAGCAGCTCGGAGAAATCCTGCTTGAAAAGCTCGAAAGCAGGTGCTGTAGGCGCGCTGAGCTTAATAGAAAACAGGCTAACCGCCCAGTAGACGAGCTTGTCCGCTGGCCCCACTGCATCTTTGAGGTGCCTAATGTAGGTGTCAAAGGCATCGGTGGGTGGACCTAAGAGTTCCTTTTCCTCCTTAGTCTTGGCTTTGTGGCTCTGTTCCAGGGCCCTGAGGCAGCGCTCTGCGAGATTATAGGCGTACTTGCGGCACACTCCTTCAGTGAACCACAAGGCTTTGGCGTATTGCTCTGTCCAGATTTCTTCGTAGGTCGTCGGCTCTTTATATTGGCCCCTAGAAGAAGAGCGACAAAACAAGTAATAAGACCTGTTGAACTGCTCGAGGATCGCTCCCAGGTCTTCGTCTGGGTCGCCGTGATACTTGGGGAAGTTGTTGTAGGCGCCCTGGCGCTCTACCTCCCTGATCGGGTGCAGCGAGTGCGTTTCATGAAGTTCATGACCTTCATGAAAGCTCATCGCTCTGGTTCCGCTCGTTGCTTGATCGGACCC
>JACKZZ010016657.1_pt1 | contig 10627 bp, 5 predicted proteins | sample 8027871 | NCBI WGS metagenome assembly JACKZZ01 (sample SAMN15724774, study PRJNA655200) | protist metagenome | isolation source: fluorescence activated cell sorting (FACS) single amplified genomes of... | place: USA: West Boothbay Harbor, Gulf of Maine | collected 2000-07-19
ATGTTAAATACCTTTCCCTTTCAGTTTAAAATATTTAAAAGTAGGCTACCTGTTACCTGTACTATTAATAGGAACTATAATGTGTAACGTGTAAACGGGAAAAAAAAACCCAAAAATCGGAATTAATTTTCCAATAATATAACGAAGCAGCTCTCCTAAAATTGAAGAAAGCACGTGATAAAACCATATAATTAATAATATCTAATAAAATAACACGAATAACAACAAGACGACTAACTTTTATAACCATGTGGGGATTATTAACTCAAATTAAAATGATAATTGAAAGTTGAAAGAGTTTTTTTTCAAGTTATACGAGCTACGAGCAAGGAATTACAGTATTGAGTATTGAGTATATAAGCAGTATATTTAGTATTGCAACTAGCCAGCTAGCACACTATAAAGCGCGACGTGGTTTCCTGAGTACACTAGAAATGCTATTTGATATGATCATTTGTATACAGTAACAAGTACAATTATGTTACGATAATTCAAATTCCCAAAATTCCCAAAAAGTTAAAATTGTTGATAATGTATTTTAATTTGAAATAAAAGGAGAGTGTATAGTAAAAGATAAAAAAATTAAGGATATAATTGGATATTACTTTTACCCTTTTACCCTTTCGCTACTTTTACCCTTGCGTCCTTCTCTGCAACAGACCATTCATCACCCCTGGTTACACACTCATAAATATATATAACTTTTTGTGAAATCGGTTTGAAGCTTATTATCATTCTGGAGAGTACTCTCTGTTCTTGTTATGATTTTTGTACATCATTCAGTTTTTTTAATTTCATAACAACAGCGTTGCGTTTCAATAATTCAGGTACAACTCTACGCAATGTTTCTTCGGAACTCTCACCTACGGATCTTTCTTTTTCTTTTGTTCGATTTACAGACGAAATTGATGCGTTTCGTATAGTTTTTTTAATTGCTGTACTTAATGACATGTCTGTGCTGGTACTTTTAACATTGAGATGTTTGGTAATGTTTTTTTTTGTTATCTGTGTAGTTATATGCACTTTTATATGATTTATTTCGTGCATCATTTCCTCGTCAACCATTTTGTGAAAATCTTCAAATGCAGTCTCCGTTGCCTTTGCATAAACCTCTGAAACTACTGCTATAAATATATTCATTAATAAAAGCGCTAAAAAGAATATTAAGAAGAAAATCAATACATATGCATAGGACCAATGACTTCCTTCAATCAATTCCATATTTCGTACATCTTGACCATTTGCTGTTAACAGTGTATTGTAAATGGCATCAACAAACGTATGGTACCCATAAACTTCGTCACCAAACGCAAACATAAAACTAAATGCAAAACCACTCACTAAAAAGAGCAATACTACATAGAAAGGTAAAATATCAGAACTGAAAATAGTTCTAGTAATTGCAATTGTTCTGAATCCTATACCTAGATAAGGAATGCGGTGTATTGCTTTTAACCCGTGTAAAAAAACAAAAATAAGAGTTAGTGCTAATTGATCTTGACGTTGGAATATACTTTCCGTAATATCATTTAAATCTATGTAACTTTTAGGGTCGTCTAATGCATTTTTTACATCGATTTGGGCTTGGGATCGTAGTATTACAACTCTAGTATGAAACCAGTACAATCTAAAAAAAAATGAACCAATTATTAATTCAACATAATTCCATGGATCTGATAAGTATGGGTTACTCAATGCCCCACGTATATATTGCCATGTTGCTGTAGTGACTTTTTGCACACTTTGTTTAGTCTTGTCTTTTAAATCCTTTCCATCGCCCAAGCCTTTTACGGTAAAACAGTAGCAAAACGTTACAATAACTTTAGCAAAAATGGAATGATACCATGGCTTTTCGCTTAATTTCAATTTTTCCCATGCCTCTGGATCATCCATAATTTCGCTTAAAACCCTTCTGCTGTGGCCGTCCCACAATGCATTAACTTCATTTACAGTGAAAACTAAGAAAACAATAAATGTTATCAATAAAAAGGTGTTAGTGGCTTTCATCATAGATTCTGATTCCCATTTCAGAACAAAGATTTTTGATACTACATTGGATGCACCGGTTTCCCACATTTCAATTACTAATTGTGCATGTGCAACACGATGATTTAAAGCATTATAAATGGTAAACGATACTATTATTGCTGCTGTTCCATCTGCAGGGGAGAACCATTTATCTTTTTCCATCTTGTTCATTACCAGCAGCGTTTTTGTTTTATTTCGAGCATCAAAATCTATTTTGAAGCCGTTAGATGGATAACTGCCTTTTCCACCTTCTTTTGCTCCATAAACAGTAAATGGCTTATTGGACAATTTTGTGGCTTGGTACTCCAAGTTTGGCCCAAACGCTGATGAGGACCATGGATTGTAATTTAGTATTCGGCTGTGTCGTCGTTTGAAACAAATGTTGTTTTTAACAAGGTTTTTAAATATCCCTTTTGCACCTTGGCATGGTTCCTGTTTCAATCGAAATTGTGTAAAACGAACACTTCCGATTATATAATTTAACTTACCCGCCATCTTTGGTATTGGGTTATATTCTGCTGTTTCGAAAAGGGTGTTTATAAACGGACCTTTTGCCCATGCATAAAACGAAGCATCGTCCTTAATCCCTGATGCAGATTCATGCAACTCAGTAAATGCTGGTGTCTTGTTGAAGTACAGCACAACACCTTCATCCCATAACATAAAGTTAAGTACGAGCAACATTAATAAAAATGTTAAAGATATGCATATATTGTCCAATGCATATTTACATGCAATCCATCTACGACCTTCTTCAACTCCTTTTCCGCGCTGCATTACCTTTATCATTCTTCGCCATGTTTTCTTCTCCCAATATGCTTCTACAGCATTATCAGTTGCGCCAGTGGTTACCATCTTAGATCCACACAATGCAACATGATATGGAGTAATTGAATATGTTGTGCTTACAATATTTCGTTTTTCCTCTTCATTCATACCCTCAGTTGTTGCAACATCATCCTCTTCATTGTTCGGGGCTACTGTTCCGCTAGCAATAGACCTTCGTGCGAATTTACAGCATCTCCATGCTTTCAAAGATCTTTTCAGGTATACGCCAGCTGAGTACGAATTGGCTCCTGCAGAAATCATTTTTTCTACACATTCAACATTCCCTAGTCGTACAGCGTGTGTTAGTGGTGAGACAAATATGGGCATCGGATGGTGTGAATCGCTCTCACCCCATGAATCATCTTCCTCCAACAAGTTTCGTACCGACTTGCTAGTGTCGTCGTTTAGAGTCTTAAAATCTTCCCAGCCATGTGGTGATTGGTTCACTTCCCATACAGAATCTCCATCGCCTTTTACACTCGCATGTTCTTGTATGGCACGTTGGATTTCTTGCAGTTTCAGCAGTACCCTTTCATCGCGTGAAATCAAAATATATTGATCGATTGCGTGCATAGCCGCAACATATAGAACGATCCGCATGATTCTTAAGCTTGTTTTAGTATGATTAATTTCGTCTTCGTGCAAACCTGCAGACATAAACATTCCAATGTTAGCGGGCGATATACTTTTTATCATTTCCATAACACTTCGAAATCCTTTTTTAAACATTGATTGTCCAATTAGATCCAAATTCTGCATACCAATCTCGGGAATTTTTGCATTTCGAACCCGAGCAATACTTGGGCACTTTACAATTAAATCAATTATCTTTTTTGCATCATCTTCCAAATTATTATGCCACATTAAATTCATTGGCACTACTACACTTTTTTTCCGTTCGATTAATCTTCCGGGAGGCAACGAAATATTTCGACTTGTATTTCTATCTGTGTTGCCCGTTTTCAATTTTTGTAATTGTTTTTTTTCTTCCGCCTGATTCCGTTGAACAATAGATTCTACCGTACATATGTGCGTAAACATGTAAATATTGTTTTTTATGTTAGAATAAAATAACTACCGTTGTCATGCTCATTTACTCTTACGAAGGCATCATACTTACTTCTAAATTTTCCCATCAATTTAATAAAAATTGGGCCATGACTTTGAAACATTTGATTCCATTCGTTTGTCGACCATAATATCTGTCTAGGCTGAATACTATCAGCATCTTTAAAGACCATTGCATCAGGATATGCTGTGATATACGTGCTTAATAGATCTATATTTACGCCTGGGTTACTAGCCAACAGATGCAGTGGGATTCGTTCTTTATGTAGAGTAGATGGTGTAGATGCTGCATCTTTTGAGTATCTTAAATATTCTTTCAACATTTTTTCGCTTACGATACGGTTACGGCATAAATAATGCAGACCAGTGCAACCTGTAACAGTGGAATGCTCATCGTAAAAACGATCTGACAGAAGCGTTTCCATTGCGCTGTTCGACGCTTGGCGTGTTACTTTATTTTCGACGCTATTATTATTTATGTTCTTCTCGTTTATACTTTTAAGTTTTTCAATTTCTCGATTTACGTACGTTGTTACTGTCGTACCACCCCTAAACGTCCCTGCATCAGGATATTCAAGCAGTGCCGATTTTATTAGTTCTACAGTACAGTAAGTGGCCCTACACAAATAATGTAACGGGGTTTGTAAATCTTCATCCATATTAGTCATTCCTTTTGTTTCATATTGCATATAACAATTTAAATGTTCTTTCTTGACATTTTCATTTCGGCATAATAAATGCAGTGGTGTTGTAAAATTTGCGTAAAATGTAATTGTATCTTTGCATTGTTCTAAATAAAGTTGTATCGCTCGTGGTGTAACATTTTTAGAGTTGCACAAATAATGCAAACCTGTCCATCTTTTTTCGTTCTCCTCACTTCCATACTTTTGAGCATTTTCTTCAATATATTTATTAAGTTTCTCCCCATCATCCTCTGGCCCCTCTTTTGCCAGCTGTACGATATTTTGAATAAACTCTGGTTGTCGGTGCAATGGCAATTCATTTGCAGCTGCAATTAAAATGTCGGTAAACGTCCTCCTCTTGCGTCGCTCTTTTAACGTGCCAATTGAGTCTATCTTCCTATTGTCGTTATTAGCAGTAGTTTTTGGTGGTCGAAAATCATTCATATGTTATCTGGTATAATTTGGTGCTAAAACTTGCTATATGTTGTTCGCTCGTTGCTCTGGTATGTGTTTAAGCACAGCACAGTAACGTTTCACAACTGACAGGGTCTAAAATCTGCAGATTTGCCTCAATCGATATGATGTGTCCACATGTGTGCAAAAGGAAGCCATCAACACATCATGTATCATATCATCAGTCGTTATAGTCGTTACTACTGGAAGAAGAAGAAGAAAAAAGAAAAAAAATAGCAATATATATAATAACACTGATAACAATACGAATAGAGATTGCTCATAATAATAATAATAACACTGATAACAATGCGAATAGAGATTGCTCATAATTATAATACATAAAATAACACTGATAACAATACGAATAGAGATTGCTCATAATTATAATAATATTAATAACACTGATAACAATACAAATAGAGATTGCTCATAATAATAATAACACTGATAAAAATACGAGTAGAGATTGCTCATAATTATAATAATAATAATAATAATACTGATAACAATATGAATAGAGATTGCTCATAATAATAATAACACTGATAACAATAATATATATATAAGTTAATTTTCATAATAACACTGATAACAATGAGAGAGTACATAATGTACAATAAATGTAATAACACTGATAACAATACGAAGAGAAGCATTACACTACTACTATTACATTGTGCACTATTTATTTTCTTCTTTATCCTATACTTAATTATTTTATTTATTTGATACTATTGCATGCGTATTATTTGATTATTTAAGGGAATATTAAAACTTTCTCATCCTGCTACAGTCAGGGTTACAGTTTAGGGTTAAAATGGCAGTTAAAAAAAGTTTTTTCAATGATCGATCGATCGATGGATTGCGGTTGGGCTATGTTCACTGTAATCTCAATGATACTCCATTATATTATTTTATCATTTATATTATTATTATTTAATTATATGGATTGCACACACTACTATCAGATTACATTATAGCTACATCCAACTCGGCCAGCGCAACAATAGAATCTTGAAATGTTCATTGATTCTCTTATTCCGAATAAAAGATACATATTGTATTGCCGGATACTGAGAGAGGGAACAGTGCTTGTGTGTGTGTACATATAAATATATATATATAAATAGGTATATTGATATATAGGTATAGAGAGGCACCCTTTACTGGCTACGCAATATTATAAAAAAGATTATATAATATGTCAAATTTAAATGTAGATAGAGTCATCGACCAATTGTTAGAAGTACGTAGGAAAGCGAGTAAGCGTGTTGATTTACCAGAACAAACTATAGCAAAATTATGCCAGGAGGTGAAAAATGTTTTTCTAGCACAACCGATGTTGTTGGAAATTGGTGCACCAGTTAAAATATGTGGTGATACACATGGTCAATATGCTGATTTGTTACGTTTATTTGAATATGGTGGATTTCCTCCGTCTGCCAATTATTTATTTTTAGGAGATTATGTGGATCGTGGAAGGTTTAGTATGGAAACAATATGTTTGTTGTTTGCATATAAATTGAAATTTCCAGAAAATTTCTTTTTATTACGCGGAAACCATGAAAGTGCTTCGATTAATCGAATATATGGATTTTACGACGAGTGCAAACGTCGTTACAGTGTGAAGTTGTGGAAAACATTTACAGATTGTTTCAATTGCTTGCCAGTTGCTGCTATTGTTGATGATAAAATATTTTGTGTGCATGGTGGTTTGTCGCCAGAATTAGAGTCGCTTGATCTAATTAATCAAATTAAACGCCCAACCGATGTCCCAGATACAGGGTTATTGTGTGATTTATTGTGGTCTGATCCAGATGGTGATAGTAACGGATGGGGGCAAAATGATAGGGGTGTATCATATACGTTTGGTAGGGATGTTGTTGAGGATGTTTTGAATACGCATGATTTGGATTTAATATGTCGTGCGCATCAAGTAGTTGAGGATGGGTATGAATTCTTTGCTCAACGGCAGTTGGTTACACTATTTAGTGCCCCAAATTATTGTGGTGAATTTGATAATGCAGGTGCAATGATGAGTGTTGATGAAACATTAATGTGTTCGTTTCAAATATTAAAACCGGCAGAGAAAAAACAACGTTATTCATATAGTGGTAGTAGAAATAATGTTGGGTCTGGTGGAAGACGACCAGGTACTCCACATTATGGTAAAAAGAAATGAGAGTGTGTGCAAGTGTGTCCTTACTCGTCACTTCCATACGCATGCGTGTACGCACATTGCATTTTAATATATTCGTATATATATATATATATAAATGTTAGGAATAATCTCATGTGTGTGTGTTTATATAAAAAAAAGTTTATAGAAAATTTATTTACTCGTTAGCTGATTAATATCTAAAGTTTACACACACTTTAAAATACTACGAGTCGTATCATACCAAGTAAGCATTTTACGTAACTTTTAAATAAAAAAAATATATTTTTTACGAAGCGTTGTACTAATTCACACCTCAAAGGTACCAGATTCGTCTCAGATGTAAATCTAGTCGATGAAAATTTCATATTCACACACATATATCATTAGATAAATAGGTATAACATTTTATTTAAATTAAATGAGTAAGATAATATTACATACTTTTACCACGCATGTTTTTTAAGTGATAGGCCGTGTAAGTTTATTTTACTTCAAAAATATACTCTCATGAAATCTTCCCATCCAATAAGATAACAACCAAAACGTTGGATCCTCCTCTTGAACGCCAGCACCAGCGACATAAAGAAACGGGTTGAAGGACCAGCGCAATGCGGCAGACTGATGACGTGGTATTAAAACTAAACTTCGATTAATGTATGGTTGATGCGATACATCAATTGGCAAATCTAATCTTCCAGCATTATTTACTGGCCACACTATTAAATCTATTGGATATTTTGCAAGCGTATAAAATGCATCTGTAATCCACGTTGATGGGAGTGTTGACTTCTTCTGCACTTTATTTATATATTCTGGAATACTTGCATTGTATATATAATTAAACTCCGGTACTTTTTCTTTTTGTATTATATTGAATGCACGCTGTAAACTATTTTTATAATATGGTCGGAGCATTTCACATATTGCATCTAGTGCTTGATCTTGTGCATTTGTATCTTTCCTATGATTTACGTTCGTACGGAAAATCCCAAAATTGCATGCGTTTGATATAATGTAATATGGCTTAAATGATAATTCATTGTCACTAAAATTAATTTCACTTGGTGCAGTAATTTTTTGATTCAATATATTTATATGATAATGATTTTTTTCATTTAATAATTCTAATAATGCATTGTTATATAACATCTTACTTTTTTCAGACTCTGTATGCTTTGATGCAGTAAGCAAATATGACAAAATTTGGAGGCTATTTAGGCCACGTTCATCGCTCCAGCCAAATTCCCCATTCAAGTCTTCAGGCGCCCACACACCCCAATGTGTTGTCAATCCGGTAATATCTTTCAAAACAAACCCATCATGAATAATTCGAGTGATAATGCTTTCCAGCAAATACAATGCCCGTTTTTTATCGTCATCATTTTTTGCCGCATGATCAAGAAAAATGGAATATCCAAACATGTGCCCTGTAATTTCATCAGATGACGTATTCGCAATAAACCACCATCCTTCCCGTGTTGGAGATTTATTCCAGCCCCAATGAGAATTTGTCTTATATTTGCCATTTTCTGTCATAGTGCGTGCTGGGAAACCTTTTTCTCCTGTAACATTCATCAAGCCTTCCAACGAACTTAATGCTTTCATTGCTTCTTCGTATGCATGTTCATCTCCTGTCACTTTATAGCGAAAGCTTTGTGACGCCAAATATTGTGCACTCCAAAGTCCATCGTTGTCACTTGGTTGGTGGTTCAAAGCAGACGATAAGTCGCCAAATTTTTCTAAGCTCAAAGCAGAGATTAAATTTGTGACTGGCCTGAAATGACGTGGAACAACATCATTTTGGAAATAATTTGCCTTATCCTCTAATGTCCAAACCACTTTGTCAATAACACTAATACCATATTTTGTTGCAGCTACAATAATATTTCCATCATTGGATATATCAATAGAAATTACACGTTCATTTGCGTTGATTGTCGTTAACCAACGTGGACTTGACAAAAATTCAAACTCCTCTCCGTGGTTACTGTTGTTTGGGCTGTAAACTACGATGCCTTTAGATGTTGCAAGTAGGACTGTGATTCCATCAGCAGTAGAAGATGCCGTAGCCATATCCATGCATGTTGCGCGTACAGGCAATCCATCCTCACCAGGTCTTCCTGCAAACCGTTTCCACAAACCTTTAACATAATCTTCTTCTTTGCTATCGTCAATGTTGCTATCTGAAATTATGTTATACTCGTTCAATGATAAAGCAGTACCAACCCATATGCTTTTTTGGCCAACATTGGTAGATGTAAAAGATATTGACTTTGCAACACCATCTACGAGACCACCAGTCCATTCGTGTTTGTATGTGGCACCAGTTGTTAAGTTCATCCATGACATGCAAATCTCAGTGCTGGCAAGGCATGTGATGGCATTGGCACATTTTACTTCATACACGTTGGTCATATTTCCCGATAATGATAGACTGCATGGATCTGGTTTGTACCAATTTACTATATTTTTTTCATTTGCAAGAATAGATTGAACAGATATTGAAAAAACACCTTCATTAGATGCTATTAGTATCATGTTGGCACTACTATCAACTGAATGTATTACACTTCCATAACGTTGTTCTGTATTACTTTTGATATGATTACAATCTGTATGTGGTGCTGATGATGTACATTTAAGTATATCGATGCGGTTTGAATAAATTAATGCTCCATAATAAATGCTGTCTTCAGCAGTGTTATGTTTGTCAAGGTCAATAATAATCGCAAATTTTGGGTTCGCGGCTTCAATTTTGTATATCTTGTTGCAGCCGGTGTTTAAATTATAATTATTGCATAAATATAATGACTTATTTGTCACTATAAAGCTACCACCATATTGATTCAATTTAACCTGTAAAATGTCCTCGCTAGAATCAATGTTTAACACTTTGAAATCTGATATATTGCTTAACGTTGTAGTATATTTAGTTGCACGATATTGTGAAAATGAATGGTCCTGCAATACACTTTGGCTTCCTGGTATTTGTATTGCGATTATCACAAAGAAGAATATGTTCCAACTATAATATTTCATCATCGTCGTATTTTTTTCCACTGCAACAATGTATTATCCAAATCAAAAAAAAAATAGAACCTTGCCAGTACTTTTTGTTTGCAATGCAATAATGAAAAAAAAAAACAAATCAATACGACGTTATGCTTGCCAGTACTTATTATTTTTGTACTATATTGTGGTGCTGATGAAAAACTATATTATTAATTAATTTTTTACGGTCTGCTGCTTGCGCTTATACGAAGAATCGTACAATTTAAACAACCAATTGTCTGGCACATTATTTGCATTCTTGTAAGCTTGGGTTCCCTCTTCCACAGCAACTATATCATAATAACCTCAATATCCAATTTCCTCCAATCTGGCAATCCTTTTAGGCAGAGTT
>JACKZZ010019364.1_pt1 | contig 10627 bp, 4 predicted proteins | sample 8027871 | NCBI WGS metagenome assembly JACKZZ01 (sample SAMN15724774, study PRJNA655200) | protist metagenome | isolation source: fluorescence activated cell sorting (FACS) single amplified genomes of... | place: USA: West Boothbay Harbor, Gulf of Maine | collected 2000-07-19
TAATAATAAAATATAAACACAGCGTTAACAATATTTTATATCCTGTGCTATATACTATATACGAGTAGTTAAGTAAAACAGTAAAACCCACCGCTGCCGCCGCCGCCGCCGGACCGACGACCGGAGGAGAGAAGAAGAAGAAGAAAGAAGAATCTTTTTTTTTTTGTTGAATTTTATTTCAAGAAGCGACAAGTGATAAAATATTTTTTTATGATGTTTCACTTAATGGCTTAATGGATACATGGTGTATATTTTATTCAATTTGAATTTATGCATAGACGGATCGTATTTTGGTGTTAGACCGGAAAAGAAAACTGGAGTATCCCCTCTTCAACGTTTTACAATGGTCCCTCTGTGCAGAACTACCGTCCTGCTGCTCTTGTCGCTCTTGTCGTGGGCAGCTGTCGTCTTCGGTTATGCACCGTCGGGGTATCGTTCTGTGTTAGGGGATCCAGGTATGCGTTGGAATGGGAAAGATGCCGCAAAACCACTAGGACCGCGAATGCAATTGTTCTTTTACAACTTGTGCAGCAAAGCAGGATTTACGAATATGTCTGTCATTCCGAGCACCAAAGATACTTGCACAATTACGAAAGGGGCACTTCTTGGCATGGGAGCCATTAAAAACGTCGCGTCCGACGACTGTTGCACGGCTTGTTTGAATGAGCCGTGGTGTTTGGCATGGACGTACTGGAAATCACCGAATGGTGTTGGTAACTGTGATTTAAAGGATAACACGGTACCACAGACAATACCGCCACCACTTCCGAGGAAGGATTTCAGTCCAAGGAAAGGAAACTGTGGGTTGACGAAGTACCAACCGCCGGAAAATTGTATTGACACGAGAGTGGGATCAGGAGCCATCAGGGCACGGGAAAATGGTATCACAAGCTTTGCAACGTGCCAGGCTTACTGTGAGAAAAATTGTTCGACGGCATGCACGTTTATATCGTACTCCTTTGCGCATGATGATTGCAGCTGGTACACGGAGTGCGATCTGGACGAACTTCCTCAGGGGGCTGACTATTACTCCGCTGCGATCCGTCAGCCGATCCCACCAACTTCGTCCGGTGTTCGCGCGTATCATCATCAACAGGCACTTCCGTCCCCTCGATACGCAAATTGCGTTGTTGATGGTGAGCAGACAATCTCCAAATCCGACAATGAAGCGAAGAATACTGGCGAAATGGACGACGAGTGGTTTGCGGTCCTCAAGGAGCACGCCCTCGCGTCCAAGTGCGCGCTAACTGACACGAAGACTAGGTTTCCGTCCTTCTTTTGGACAGTGATGAGTCAAAATGGAAATGCTCCGTCCAGCCTGGGCAGTGCAGACGAGTGTTTGCCATACTGTTTCGTTGATTACGGCCCTAGGTCGAATATTTCGGGTTATCCCCCGGCGGTTAATGCTTCCGCTAAACGTTGCATCAATGACGCGTCGGCACCGAAGACCCCAAGACTTCAATTTAATAGCAAGCCAATGAATCAGGCAAAAGTTATGACGGCTTTTACGGACGCGTCTTCGCCCGAGCTGATTGGTAGTTTCAACTGGACCTTCGAGTTGGACGCTGACCTTACAGTGCCTGAGGCCAAGTTTCCAAAAGACAAAAGTTTGGGAGTGTGGTCTTGGCGCTTTGACAAAGCCTCTCAAAAAGGGATTGTCCGGATGTACCAAAGGGTGTCGGAGTTGTACCCCTGGGTCTGCACTTATTTCGGCGTCGATGTAGGAATGGGGGTAAAGGGGAACCAGGCGTACGATGGTCGAGGAATGATGACAGAGTCCCCCCTTGCCGGCACCGATTTTATCGTTCGATTCTTTTTAAATATCACGCGGGATGATATTGGAGGTGGCGGCGGCATCGGATCGTGGTACTTGCTGAACATGGAAAGCTGTTGGAATCAAGTGACAGGAAACAATTGCCGGCCCTATGGCAACACAAACCAAAACTCGCACCAGCAAGTTTTATTGGATTATGGGGGCAGCGATAGCTGTACAGCGGATGAACCGTTGGGGTGCCCTGTGTATCATGTTGAAAAGAACGGCACAAAAATTCATCGATTGGACAAGGCACATTTTCCCTACGATGCCTACAAACAGTATTGCTGTCCATGCACCAGCTGTTCAAAGTGCAACGACCTTAACGTGCCATGTTGTGATCCATTGTCTAACTCTAATGGGCAGTCGATCTACAAAATCGCACCTCATCCAATTTGGGCAGTCTATGGGTTCCCAAGAAATGCCACGGACGGTTTTCTGGGCGACCCAAAAATGCACGAATTGCACGTTGGAAAATTATGGGATCAAATTTGGTTTCCATGCCCGGCAACGGAATCCATGGAAATTATTACTTTAAATATTGGTCCAGAAACTGGGTATGGGACCGGGACACACGACACTGAATTCTTTCTTTCTGATTTTGATGTCCTTGTACCAGCAAACAAAGCAAGCAGCTGAAGAAAAAAAGAAGAAGAAGAAAGCAATAATAAAGTAGTGTAAATTTAAATAAGGAATAATGTGTATTATTTATTATCTATAATATTAATCTATAGAATAATATAACTTGTTTTATCCAGGTATTAATATTTCATGATGAGACCTTTCCTTAACAAATTGTTTTTCCGTTATTATTTAACAACTCTTTAGGGACTGCGATTGAACGAATTGGGAATTGAGAAATTGAAAAGGTAAGAGAGCAATAAAAGATAATTAGAAGAAAACACACGCATAGAACCATTTAAATGTAAACCGTTCACAAAAATCAAACGCTGTGTTGAAAATAACATAGGAAGAAAGTTAGCTGGGTAGCCTTGGTGTGTTTTTTATGGAGGTTCCAAGGAAAGACGATGCGGGGCACGACGAACATAGGATGCACGCCGGCCTTCACCCCCGGACTGCTGCCAATACCAACTTAGAGACGATGTTCACGAAAGCCTCCGAGGATACGCATGGAATGACGCCGTCTGAACGAACGCGGCAGCGGCAGGTTGCACGTGCGCATTCGCATCACCCCAATTCGACTTTGAAGAAAGATATAAACAACCATGGGCTGCAAGAGGCAGACCCTTTGTCCTCTTTTGTGACTACCGCGCCGATAAAGCGAGAGTGGATGAACTACTCCGGCGAGAAACATATTAGAGAAGTTGCGACGGATGGGGACATGAGCAGGAAAGTAATCCCAGACCCGAGAAAGAAGTTCTCTGTAACGGCACGGGAAAAGTTAAAAGAGTACGAGTTAAAGACAAAAACCGTCGAAGAACGGGAAGCGGAAACCGAACGGTTCAACGAGTCGATGCGCCAACTGTTGACGTCTACTTTTTCGCAGGCGAATATAGAGAAACATGAAATAGAAACGCCGGAGGTATTCTCCGTGAACGATACCGTTCTTGTTAAGTGGGGGAAACAGTGGATGCAAGGGAAAGTGTTGAAAGTGGAGGAAACGCAGATCCGGGTCTGCTACCATGGGCACAATGCTGAGTCGGAGCGTTGGATCGAGCTCGACAACGGCAGAGTGCGACACCAAACGATGTATAGAAATCTCCGTTTTACAGAACACCGAAGGGGGGCGTTCCCAAAAGTTGGGGATGGCGTGTTGGTTCGCGTTATCGACACAAAGTACTCTGGCATTTTTAAAGGCTTCGGCACAGGACTACTAGGCGTCTGCGTGAAGTGTTTGCCGGACAAAGATGCAAGCATGATACAGGTCGATGACAATAAACTTGTACCAGGGTTCTTGGGGATGTTTGCCAACAGTCACCTCTCGATCCGGTATAAGGAGGGGATGCAACGCGAAAAGGACAACTTTCTGCACCAAATGGAAGGTACATGAAATCAGGTTCCAGTTGATTGGTGAGGAGCTGATCGCGCTGGTTGTAAATATTACGTGTAATGGCTGAAAATATCCTAAAGATCTAGATTTGATTATTACGCAATTTAACATCCTATATAATTTGCTTTTTTAACATCCTTTCACTTGGGCGTACTGCAACAATCGTCGATTTCTACGGCTACTCTCTAGCAATGCGCGACCTCTATTTTTCTTTTCCTTTGATTTGCATGTACCAGCAACGCTCATCCCAAGGCCTTTGAAATTAATGACCAACGCGCCGTGGCCAATGTCTACGGACCAGGCTAGATCCTCGCAATTGTCTCGGGCAATTTTTCCCAGAGCTCTGGGAATTTTATCTTCCCATGCAACGGTCATGTCTGCTACTCGCACGTGGCTCTTCACGGTCGTACGAATGTAGTCTTCAAACTGTCGGAATTTTTTCAAGCCCTTGATCTCAACGTTTTCCGTGGAAACATTTAAGTTCTGGCATGCCTTGGGGATTTCAATGTCTATCGCATTTAGCTTTTTCCCACTGTATAGATCAAGATGGACCGGGACGCCACATGGCCCGATCGATGGGTTCACTGGGCACTGGCAGGCGGCGTCCTTCTGGTTGAGTTTGCGGTAGTGTTCGTAGCAACTGTTGTAGTCCTTTGTGGAATGGTGAGACGGTTTAAACTGTCCATCAAGGACCGACTTGCACTTAAACCGTTCGTAAGCTTTCAGTTGCTTGCCGCACAGACACAAGGCCGCATTCATCTGCCCAAAGTCTTCCTTGGAGATTATGCTGTTGCCGTGAAGGACACCTTTTTTTGCCAGCTCGACCGACTTGTGCTTCAGGTTTTGAAACATTAGCGTGATAATTTGGTTTTTCAGGTGTTTGATTTCTTTTTTCAGGGCGACTTTCAGATCTTCGGACACCGCCCCATCAATGGGGCCGTCGTAGAACCCGGCGTCTTTTAAACGTGCTTGCCACATCATGATTTTGCTGTGTTGTGTTGATTCGTCGGACACGGAGTATTCTTCCGCAACCTGCGCAAATGTTAGCCAGCTTGAATCTATTCGATGCGCATCAGTGTTCAAGTATTTTGAAATGTCATCGGAATGGTGCTTTTCCGATGTCTTGGCGACCTTAGCGGTTTGCTTTTTGGTCGGCTCCGTGCAAAATCTCCAGCCCCCCTTTTTATTCATTGGACATTTTCCGATGGTATAACACCAGGTCCTATGGTAACTAGGGTGGCGCTTATCGCATCCAAAATAAATTTTCTTGTTGAGCAGCCATTCATCCCGACAGTCGCACTTCTTTGTCGCAATCGCCTTTTGGGAACGCCTCGCATGGTCTTTGTCCGTTACGTAAAAGGCCATCGCAACTTTCGTAAACTCTTTTAGCAACGCCTCCTCCTGTTCAACTGTCCTGCACAGTTTCCTAATCTCTTTCGTCTCTAGAGCCATATCTTGCGCGTCCGTGCATAATTTTTTACGCTCAACTTTTTCCCCAAACTCGCCCTCTTCGATTAAATGTTGATAGTGGTAAATGGTCTTGTGCTTTTTTACTACCTTGTCTTTCTCAGTAACCTCAGCTGGCTGACTGTTCTGCTGCAGAATCGCAATTTTGGCTTTCCTGTCAATATTGTTGTCAATATGGTAGTCATTGCTGGCCATGTCGAACGCATTCTTACCGACAGTTTTAAGGAAAGAGCTGGTTGAAATTTTGGTTCGAGGGTCTTTTGCGTCACCCGTAAAGGTTGGGCACATATAGTTGTAGCCGTCGCACTTATTTTCGTTCCATCCACTGTTCGCCCAACATTTGAAAACACTTTTGGACACCTCGAGGTCCATTTGGGTCTTGTCGCTCAGTTGGTACATGGACACGGTTGCGTCATATTTTCGGGTTGGTGCTAGTTCTTCGGGCTCGCCTGCCTCTTCGGTGCCCGTTTCGGTTCCCGTCTCACTTCCCGTCTCGCTTGCAGTGGCGTCTTCTTTCTCAGCCCCGGTGGCTCCTGTTGCGGCCTTTTCCTCGGCACCGGTGGCATCGGTTGCAGTAGCGCTCTCTTCTGCTGCACCGGTCGCCTCGGTTGCTGTGGCGCTCTGCTCCGTTTGTTCTGCGCCCGTAGCCGCAGTCGGGGTCTCAGTACCTGTCTCGGCACTCTGCTCCGTCTTTTCTGCTCCCTGTTTTTTAGTATAGGACATCGAGCAAATATCAAACAGCGTCCGGCATTGGGATTTGCATGGCTTTGGATCCCTCTCGTTGTTGCATTTTGAAACACAATGTTTGTTGTAGTCATCGCAGGTCGGTTTTGCACTCTCCTGCGCTTGGTCTGCGCCAGTCTCTGCGCCAGTCTCTGCGCCAGTCTCTGCACCAGTCTCTGCACCAGTCTCTGCACCAGTCTCTGCACCAGTCTTTGCTTCGGTCTCCGAGCCAGTCTTTGCTTCGGTCTCCGCGCCAGTCTCATCATCGGTCGCACCAGTAGCCTCCGCTGGTTCGGCACTTTTGTCGGCGTCCTCGACACCGGTCGCCTCTTGTTCCTTTGGTGCGGATTCTTCGCTGGCCGTGGCTGAACTTTCTTCTTTGCCGGTCGGGGCAATCTGAAATGCATCGTCCGCAAGTAGTTCTTCCTCGTCGCCACTCTTCACCGAGTCTAATTCCGTCGAGCCAGTGGCGCCAGTCGGAGCTGGGCCAGACGCCCCTTCGGCTTCCGGCGCAACGTCCGCAACAGACTCGGAAACCGTTTCTGTCTTCGCTTTTACCTTCTTCGCCATCATCCGCTGGGCTGCTAATTTCTTCTGCATCGTAGAACCCATGGGAGAATCCTCCTCGCCATCACTACCGCGCATCGATCGCTGCTGCATCGCATCCCTCAACTCCGCTGCAAAACCGCTCAAAGCGAGGAACCCCAACAGGATTCCAAGCAACAATATTATACTATGCTTCATAATTAATTCCGAACAACAAAAACAAATACGAACCAACAATCTCTCGCAATCGTTTACTCTCTCTCTAACAACTTTTCCCATCGCCCTCAAAGGAGATCCTTTTCTTTTCAATCCAAGCCAGTTGGCTTAATCGTTTGGTACATTTCACACATACAAAACTTGGAAATTGTTTTTCCAAACTTTTCTGAACGATCCAGATATTAAGGAACTACTAGTAATCGTATGAAATCAAACCAAATTAGTGTTTCAGGTTATTCAACCTATAATTCAATTTGTGCAACGCAATGAGCCATTTCTATCTGTCTCTTATTCCTTAATTGATTCAGTAACGAAAGTGTCATAAAAAGTGTATTATTCATATCGGTGCTATTTCACTCATAATTGATAATATCAATGGTGTGTCTATATTCTTCAACAATACAGATATATTGCAGAGGGACGTTGTAAACTTTATTGGTACAAACGGTAAAAAGTAGGATTAAAGTGATCTAAATATTTAGATGAATCATGTGGTGGATAGAATTGATGGTAGGAACATCAACATAGTATGGATTGTGGTGTTCCCCCATTTTGTTGACTTTTTTCTTTTCCTTTTCTTCTTTGATTCCTCATTCTGAAGTGATGCTATTGTTATGTAGAATCGTTTCTTCTATGCTACCTAGATGTATTTGTATATTAGTATATACTATTGATAGGAATAAGTTATACTTAATATGTTAAACGAAAGGATGGTGAGGAAAGAATGAAGACTAACGACTCACTATTGCTTTTTGTGTAATATACGTAACTACCGTTATGAATGGTATACACCTATAGTATAAAATATGTAGTAATTATTTATAGTATTTATATAGGAGATAGAAGGATGACTCTTTTTTGTTTTTGAATGATTTTCTCGCTTTTCACTTTTCACTTCTTCTTTTCATCACTAACCTTCCTTCCTTCCCTCACACTCCTCCTCACACCACCACTCCTCCTCTACAACTCTACAACAAAAAAGGAAGAAACTGGCTTTTTGGTGGTCTTTTTCTTATATTAATTTTATAAAAAATAAAATGAAATAGAAATTGATCAGTTAGACAGACCTTGATTTATTCATCCCGTTTTGATCGATTGTATTGATTGCATTTTGATTGCACTGTGTTATATAAAATGGATGGTCTATTTACGAGTAATCCCATGAGAAAAGGAGACCCTTCCCTGCAGTCTCCTCCGCGGCCTATCGTTGAAATCACTAGTGAGGATGATGCACCAGTGGTCATTAAAAACTTGGAACTGTCAATGGCGGATACGCGTATTGGACGGGTGATTAGTCGTAGTAGCGAAACCAAAGGGAGACTGACGCAGATGCAAGATGACGTTGAAAGTTTTTCTTTTTTTCATGCCTTGCAGGTCAAAGGCGTCATTATTATCCTGTCTATGATCCTTCTTGCAGGCCCTCAGGTCTATTTAATTTGGGAGTACACGGCAAATTTCGCTAATTTCAGACGTATGGGGGTCATCATTTTCGTGATGTTAGGAGTAGGATACCTTTATCTTGGGGTCCACTCCGCCCTCACGGCAAAATACAATGTGATAAAGGAAATCAAACTACAAGTTCATCAGAACACGTCAAAGAGTTTGAGACATATTGGCAGCTCCCGGGCTAAGAGGGGAACTGCAACATCGCACAGGCACATCATCAAACATTTTATAGAGGACAGCATGATGGGGATAGTGAACGTGGAGCATGCAATGCAACGGCATCGTTCAAGTTCGAGGAAAATGCAACTTGTGCGCCAACTAACACCTAAAGATGCAGAGAGGCAGGCTGTACACCGACCGTACAATATCATGCGGCGAGCTCTCGTGCGCGCGATAACACACGTCGGCGACAGCTCGGAACGGAAAAAACTGGTCTTGTCGTACAAATCGATCAGCAGGGTAAAGAAATTGTTTTCGATTACAGGCCCTTATTACATGATGAAAGTCTATGGGTTTCAGATTGCCTCTACTGCCATCTCCATCGTAAACTTCATCTCAATCTTCTCCTGCACGTTGGATACGGTCGTGCTGACGATCTACTGCGTAGCGATTACTTTGCAAAGGATATTTATCCTCTGGAGCACTTTCCGGGTAAACACGGTTGCGCTGCGGGGCCTGCGGCTGAAAGTGGCAATTGTGGCCAGGATTTTGGAGACCTGGCTGCCACCGTATATGGTTTATATGATGTATGATGTGAAAGTAACGCTTTCCGAGATGATTCAGATCGTCTTGATAGATTCTATTCTGGTCATGGTAAAGCTTAAATCTCTGCTAAATGAAACTTTGCGCGAGAATGTAGCGAAACAGTTCCGCAACGTGCGCAGAACTCAGAACATAAACCATGCACAGCTCGCGTTTGATATGATTGCAGAAATCCAAGGGGACAATGTGCCGCCGTCCACACTCTTTGTAGTCCGCCTCGTTCTGGGAACATTCGTGGCTTTCATGTCTGCCATGGTAGTGTTTTTGGCCGCTACCGTAGCCAACCCAGGCTTCACGGCGCTGTGCGGGGCTCAGGCCCCGGAGCGAGCCGTATGGGGAAACTGCAGGGTCAAGGTTCCACTCTGCAGGAATTTGTTTTCGCCGCGCTGTAATTGTGCTGTGCTGAAGATGTCAGATCTCAACATGAGCGCCCTGCCGGACGTGGTGAACACGATGGATGGGCTGCGCCGTGCCGAAATCATGAACGTAGGTCTGAAGGAATTGAGCCAAGAGTTTGGGAAAAAGATGGATTACTTGTCATTACTAAGCGTTAGAAACAACCAACTGTCTTTGATTCCCGATGCCGTCGCGACACTGCCCCTTTTGCACACACTGAATGTGGCGTTCAACAATGTAAAAGAACTCCCCTCTGCACTTTGGAAAAGGAAAGAATTGTATGCATTGTTCGCAGGGTCGAACCAAATCTCAGGTTCACTTGGTGGCACCGAGGTGGACCTGGAGAACCTTCATTACCTTGAAATGTCGAACAATTCCATTTCGATATTGCCCAATCTGGGGCACGAGACATCTCCATCTCTCTCCCTCTTGAGTATTTCTGGGAATAACCTGACCTCGTTACCGGCCAGCATTGGGACATTGAAGCACCTCCGTTACTTCTACATTGCGAGGAATAGATTGACCGTCGATTCGTTCCCAGACGGGATGGGAGAGTTTAGGTTGGTATATTTAGATGTGCGCAACAACTCTCTCGCAGCAATGCCGCCGTGGGTGGAAAACGTTGTTGGTGCAGACTGGTCCCTTACCGCATCGGACAATCCCGTATGCAGCAATGGGTGGATCGACTCCGAGGAATGCAGCAGCAACCTGCGAAAAATGATGAACTTGAAAGAAACTGGGTGTGCCCGTCAATGCTCTTACTATTGCGTCGACAAATGGTTGGTAGACTTTCCCTCTTGCGAACCATCTTGCGATACAAAGGACTGTGGTTATGGTAATTGCAAAGTTTGAACATCTTTCACTAATAAATTGTAAGAATAACAGCAGCCAATTTTCTTGTTTTATAAAATATTTTATTTTTACGAACATAGTTTTATCTGGAGCTGGTGAAACCTGGGAAACATTTGAAACCTGATAAATTTTATTCCAGGACGAACGTTTGAGACAGCGGCCATTATTGTTTTGTAGATGCCTGGATCTATCCCAAAACGTATTATGATGATCATAATGATGAATTGTTTTCAAGTCGTAATACATAAACCTGCGAAGATGTCGCTAAACCCTAACTTGGTGGTAAAATTTCCCTAAAGCGTAGAGGGGGGCTGGAATTTTTGAGGATCGTGTCATTTTTTCAATTTGTTTTTAATGTTTTAGCTTACGTTCTTTTTTTAAATGATAAGAAAAAT